>Ga0209212_1000496_pt1 | contig 75722 bp, 83 predicted proteins | sample RifGroC2_FD_183996 | JGI IMG/M metagenome (GOLD analysis project Ga0209212, IMG submission 183996) | Groundwater microbial communities from Rifle, Colorado, USA - Groundwater C2 (SPAdes) (version 2) | ecosystem: Environmental > Aquatic > Deep subsurface > Groundwater | place: Rifle, Colorado...
TTAATAATGAAAAAAATAAAAGCTTTATAATTTTGTAAAAATTTATTAAAATAATAATTAACACAACTTAAATTAAAGAAACTAAATCAGGAACGATAATAAAATATTAGGTAAGAGTTAATATAGGTGGTATCAAAATGAAAAATATTATAATCTACAACTCTGAAGGAAAATCAAAACTTGAATCTTTGCTTTTAAAGGGAGCTGATTATTCCGTAATTGCCAAAAAAATCGAAGAAATTAAGTTGGCAGAAGCATTAAATCCCGATATGATCATTCTTGAAGGCAAACCCGAAGTCATTGAAGACGTTCTCGTCAGAAACAAAGTTTCTGCTCCTTTATTAATAGTCAGTGATAAAATCCTTGATATCAGAGTCAGAGCCGATGCTTTTGACTATATAATCCAACCGGTAGACAATACCGAGTTGCAGATTCGTGTTAAAAATATGCTTAAAATCAAAGAGTTGAAAGATACTATTAAAACCGTTTCAACTACAGACGAATTAACAGGCTTGTATAACAGAAGTTGTCTTCATCAAAGGCTTGAGGAAGAATTATCAAGGGCAAAACGTTATAATCTTCCTTTATCCACTATTTTACTTGATATCGATTTTTTCAAAGTAGTAAATGATATTTATGGCTATGCGTGGGGCGATGTACTTCTTAAGCAGATTACAGAAATACTTAAGCGCAGAGCTAGAAAAGAAGATGTTCTTACAAGATACGGCGATGAAGAATTTATAATGGTTCTTCCGAACACAACGGAAGAAAATGCCTATATTTTTGCTGAAAGAATCAGAAAAGATATAGAAGAAATGGAATTTATTCCTGAAGGAGAAGAAGAAAAACACCCTGTTACTGTGAGCAGCGGTATTTCCAGCTATCCTTTCCTTTCTGCGATTGATGAAACAGCAGATACAATTATCAGATATTCAGAGCATGCTCTTTATGCGGCGAAGAAAAGAGGCAAAAACCAGGTTGTACTTTTCTCCCAGATGAATCTGGAAATCTAATAGAAAAATAAATTAAAGGGGGTTCTCTTTTAGAGAACCCCCTTTAATTTTGTCCGTATTATTCATATTGTTTCTAAACTGTGTTAAATATTAATTAGTTAATAAAAGAATATTATAAAAAATGAACACTATAGAACAAACTATAAAAGCTTTAGAATGGAAAACCATACTTGAAGACCTCTCAAAACACTCGACCTGTGAAATTGGCAAAGAGCGTTGTTTGAATGCGGAGATTTTTTCGGGTATCGAAAAAATTAAGTATGAAATCAAACTTACCACCGAGGGGAAATATTTATTAGATCATACAATTTACCCCCCTCTTGGCGGAATAAGAAATATTGCGGAATTTATTGCGATTGCCCGAACTGGAAAAACTTTAAGAAGTGAAGAATTAATTGATATAGCAAATACAATGGGCGCTTCGAGGCGGTTAAAGTCGTTTTTTGAGAGGTACAAGGAAGAAGTTCCGGAATTGTACAAAATTTCAGTTAATTTATACGAAGATAAATCCCTTGAGGAAGATATTCTTGATATTTTTGACGAATCAGGAATTATGCTCGACACCGCAAGTCCTGAATTAAAAAGGCTTCGAGTGAGTCTTAAAGACCAGACCTTTAACCTTAAAAACAAGCTTAATTCCCTTATAAATTCCTCTTCTTTTTCAAAATTTCTTCAGGAAAGTGTTTTTACTTTAAGGGATGACAGGTATGTAGTTCCTGTAAAAGCCGAACATAAATCACATGTCCCGGGGATTGTGCACGATATTTCCGCCAGCGGCTCGACAATTTTTATTGAGCCGCGCGCAATAGTTGAACTTAACAACGCCCTCAGAGAAATCGAACTAAAAATTGACGCTGAAGTTAAACGAATTTTGTCGGAGTTGTCGGGCAGGGTGAAAGAAATTTCACAGAAGCTGGTTTATATACTTGAAATCCTTGGCGATATAGATTTTATTTTTGCAAAATCCAAGTACAGTATATCAATTCATGCGACAGAACCTGAAATTAACAATGAAAAATACATTTCTCTTAAAAGTGTAAGGCACCCCGTTCTTTTGAGGGTGGTTGAAAAAGTTATTCCGAATGATATTGAAATTGGCAAGAATTTTAATGTGATGATAATTACAGGTCCTAATACAGGCGGAAAAACTGTAGTTCTTAAAACAGTCGGAATTTGTACGCTTATGGCGCGCGCGGGTATGCATATTCCTGCTGTGGAAGCCAGTATCTATCCTTTTAAAAACATTTTTGCAGATATCGGGGATGAGCAAAGCATTATCCAGAGCTTATCTACGTTTTCAGGACATATCAAAAACATTATCAATATTCTTGAAAATACCGATAAAGATACACTTATTCTTATTGATGAAATCGGGGCTGGCACTGATCCCCTTGAAGGAACAGCTCTGGCTGAGTCAATCCTACTAAATCTTTCAGAGAAAGGTGCTAGAGCAATTGTTACTACACATTTTAGCGAACTTAAAGCTCTTGCTTACACGAAAGAAGGGTTTTATAACGCGAGTGTGGAATTTGATACAGAAAGCCTTGACCCTACTTATAAGCTCTTAATGGGTATGCCTGGCAAGAGTAATGCAATTTATATAGCAGGAAAACTCGGGCTTGATAAAAATATTGCCGAAAAAGCGCGGGGAATTTATTTAACAAAAAAAGATCCGACAGGACAGGTTCTCGAGGGGCTTCAAAATACCCAGCAGGAGCTTTCTAAAAATGCTCAAAAAGTTGAGGAAACTAAAAAAAATCTTGAGATTCTCGAAAAAGATTTTAACGAAAGACTTGAAAACATAAAAGACGAGAAGAAAAAGATTATTAGTGTTTATAGGAAAAAATTTGACTCGGAGCTGCTAAAAGCAAAGGAAGAAATAAAAGATATTCTCGAAGAAATCACGCGTACAAAGAGTGAAAAGGTTTTAAGACGTTCTCTTTCAAGGATTGGCAGTACAGAATCTGAACTGAGAAAATTCAGTCAGGAAGAAAAAGAACTCCTTGAGCCCGAATTTCAGCAGATTGACTGGAATAATATTAAAATTGGCGATACTGTAGTTATAAAACACCTTGATCAGCAAGCCGTGTTAGCTTCTCTGCCTGATAAAAACACTAGTGTTCAGGTAGAAATAGGCTTGCTTAAAACAACAGTCAAGGCTGATGAGCTTGTTAAGTCTAAATCAGGCAAATCTGCTAAATTTAAGCCGATAATTCAAAAAACGAAAGATTTTTATTTGAAAAGGCATGAATTAAGTAATACGCTTGATTTGAGAGGTTTAAATGCTGAAGACGCTGTAGACAAAGTTGAATTTTTTCTCGATGAAGCCAGTCTCGCAAATCTTTCACCTGTTTATCTGATTCACGGGCATGGAACAGGGATTTTAAGAAAAGCGGTAAGAGAATATTTAAAAACTTCCCCGTATGTAAGCAAATACAGGGTAGGAGAACAAACAGAAGGCGGAGATGGCGTTTCTGTGGTTGAGTTGGTTTAAAATTAAACTAAAGTTTTGTCCTTAATGCCTGAAAGAATAAAATCGGAAATTTCCCTTACAGCGCCTTTGCCGCCTTCTTTTGAAGAAATAAAATGACAGATTTTTTTAACTTCTTCTGCGGCGTCATTAGGACAAAAAGCAAGTCCGACTCTCTCAAGAATGCAAACATCAGGCATATCATCTCCTACATAAGCAATTTCTGAGTAGTCGAGATTGTGTTTCCCCATTAAATCCTGCAAGGCAATTAATTTGTTTTTTGCTCCCTGATAAACATGAGTTATATCGAGGTCTTTTGCTCTTCTGTCAATTATAGGTGTTTGTCTGGCTGTAATTATAGCGGTTGTGAAGCCTTTATGGTTTAACATAACAATGCCATGTCCGTCTTTTGCGTTGAAAATCTTTAATTCTTCGCCGCTTTCAGAATAAATTATTTCACCATTAGTCAATACACCGTCAACATCAAAGGCTACCAGCTTTATTTTTGAAAGTCTTTCTTCGAGATTATCTATTTTTTGGTTCTGAATCATTAAGCCACCCCTGCTTTTAAAAGGTTGTGAATATGAAGGATTCCCTCTGGTGTTCCGTCCGTTTTTAAAATTACCAGAGAAGTTATAGAATATTTTTCCATAATTTGCAAAGCCTGAGCCGCAAAAGCATCTTTATCGATGATTTTTGCGCCCATAGTCATTACATCTTTAACTTTCAATCCGGAAATATCATTATGTTTTTGTAAAGCTCTTCTTATGTCACCGTCTGTTAAAAGTCCTTTTAAAGCGCATTTTTCGTCAACAACAATGGTTACACCGAGTTTTTTAGCGGTAATTTCTTGAATTGCTTCGCGAAAATCAGTTTCCATGTTAACAACAGGCAAATTTTCTTCTTTAGTCATAAGGTCTTCAACTTTCCAAAAAAAACCTTTGCCCAGTTTCCCTGAAGGATGAAAAAGTAGAAAATCTTCAGCGCTGAAGCCTCTTTTTTCAAGAAGGCATACAGCAAGTGCATCTCCCATTGCAAGTGTAGCTGTTGTGCTCGCAGTAGGTGCCAGATTAAGAGGACAGGCTTCTCTTTCTACTGATATATCAAGTGTAACATCGCTTTTTTGAGCAAGAGTGGAATTTGATTTTCCTGTCATTGCAATCATTTTTACGCCAAATCTTTTGATTAAAGGTAAAAGCTGGAGTAATTCAGAAGTTTCTCCGCTGTTAGAGATTGCAAGTACTATATCTTCTCTGGTTATAACCCCTGAATCTCCATGTGTGCTTTCAGCAGGATGAAGAAAATATGATGGAGTTCCTGTGCTGGAAAAAGTTGCGGCTATTTTTTTGCCGATAAGTCCTGATTTCCCCATTCCGGTGACGATAACTCTTCCTTTGCAGCTATAAAGCAGGTTTATAGCTGCCTCGAAAGGTTCTCCGAGTCTTTTTATAAGGTTTGTAATTGATTGTGCCTCGATTACAAATACTTCTTTAGCGAGATTCAGTATATTTATATTTTTTGTATCAAGAATATTCGACACTTCTTACCTCTGAATAAATTTATACACTTTATATTTTATTACACTTTAAAAAATAATACTCAAATTGCTAATTAATTTTATTACAATTCAAATCTCAATTTAAATTATTAATTTTTTTGAAGAACTATAAAGTTTTGTAAAGAACGTCCGATATAAATAAAAAGATGTATTCGCATTTTTTAAAGTGTTAATTTTTCGCAAGGAAAATTAAATAATAGTTTATTGAGGAAATTTGGATGCTAAAAGAAACCTTGAAGAGCCAAATACCTGTTTTTTCAGGAGCTGATATAAATCACATTCTGGATTTAGCACAAAAATCGCACGAAAATTACCTTATAAGGTCTAATCAGAATGATCTTGATAAAGCTCTTGTATATTATCTTGAAGCGATGAAAATTAATCCTTCTATTCCCCATGTTTATTACAAGCTGGCTAGTTTGTTATGGGAAAAGGGCGATATCGATTTAACTTCGGCTATACAAAAATGTAGAAAAGCTATAGAACTTGATCCTAAATCGGCTAATGCCAGGCTTTATCTCGGGTATTTTCTAAAAGCATCAGGCAATTATAATGAAGCTGAAAAAGCTTTTAAAACATCTATTAGACTTGCAGGATTCAGGTCTTCCAAACCAAGAATTACTCTGGGGCTAACAATAATACAAAGATTACAGCAATCAGATTTTAATTTAATTGATTTTATAAAGGGAATTCATTATTTTGCAACCGGTGTAATAATGGCAACCTATGATTATGATGTAATTAGGATGTTTTATAAAAGCAGCGCTGAAGATTTTTCTATATTCAAGTATAGATTTAAAGCAGGTTTTCATAAAAAGACAGGCAATTTTGCAAAAACAGTTGAAACTTATGAAAAAGCGGCGCTTCGCACTGGTAGAAAAGATTTATTTTATTCAAAAATCGGTGATCTTTTAGTTGAACTTCAAAATCCGCAAAAAGCAGCTGACTTCTATAGAAAAGCGCTTTTAACAGCTGAGGATGATATTGTTCTCTGGGCAAAACTCGCTGAACTTCTTCAGAATTTTGATAAAAATAACCATGAAGAAATAATTGACTGTTTCAATCAAATTGCTAAATTAGAGCCTTTAAACTCAAATTTATTTTATGAGTTAGGTCATTTATATCTTAGAAAAGAAGATAAATTCAGTGCGGTTAATGCATTTAAAAGGGCTATAGAAATTGAGCCTCATAATGCTTTTTATCATAATAGTCTTGCTTATGCACTTGTTCAGCTTCAGGATTATGATGGAGCAATTTCTGAATATCAAAAAGCAATAAGGCTAAATCCTGACAGCGAATGGACTTCTATCGTTTCTCAGGCGCTTGGTGCAATTTATCATCAGGTTAAAGACAATATGGATGCGGCTATTGTTGCATATCAAACAGCAATAGTGCTTGACCCTAATAATATCGACGCTTTTATTGCATTAGGTGAGTCATATCAGGATAGAAATGACCTTGATAATGCTGTTGATTGTTATTGTAACGCGGTAAAACTTGATCCCAATATTCCAAAACTATACTGCAACCTTGGATTAACTCTCTGGGAAAAAGGTTGTATAGAAGAATCAATCATTGCTTATCATAAAGCTATAAGTTTAAATCCAAAATATGAAATAGCTTTTAATAATCTTGGAGTTGTTTATCTTGACGGTTCAAACAGTCCTGAAGAAGCTGTCGTTATGTTTACCCAAGCTATAAAAAACAATCCGAATTATGCTCTTGCCTATTATAATAAAGGAAGATCTTATCAGGCTTTGAAAAACAAAGCAGGTGCAGCAAAATATTATCAAATGGCGATAGATATAAATAAGCTTACAGATGAAATTGATGAAAATGAAATTCAAGATCGTTTGTATAGTCTTTTTTCAGTAGTTTAACAAGCATAAACAAATAGATGCTGAAACAAATTCAGCATGGCATCGAGGTTGTTTATTAATTTGTCTGTGATTCTTCTTCAATAAATCTTTCAGAAGCAAATGAATCAATATTTTTAATTTCTTCAATTGCGGCTGATGCGATTTTAAGAAAAGCTTCAACAACTTTAGGGGAAAACTGTGTCCCTGATGATTTTTTTAACTCTTCTACGGCATATTCATGAGGTAGACCTTTACGATAAGCTCTGTCTGAAGTCATACCATCATAGGCATCAGTAATAGCTATAATTTGTGCTTCTATAGGGATGTCATCACCAGATAATCTATAGGGATAACCTTTTCCGTCGTATCTTTCATGGTGTAAGCTTACAATTCTTATTACGGAGCGTAGTTGTTTAATTTCTTCAAGTATTTTAACGCCGGTTACAACATGTTTTTTGATTTCATCAAACTCTTCAGGATTAAGATTGCCCGGTTTGTTCAAAATAGTTTCAGGGACTCCTATCATTCCTATATCGTGCAGCAGACCTGCAAGTTCAAGTTCGCTAAGCTCTGTGTCCGATAACCCAAGAGTTTCACCGGTTTTTAATGCATAATAAGTAACCCGCTTACTTCTGCCAAAAGTATAATGATCTTTTGCATCAAGTGCTTCTGTAATTGCAGTAATAGTACCTGAAAATAATTCTTTTAAATCAAGAGCAAGGCTTTGGTTATCAAGGTTTAACTGATAAACTTCAAAACTTGCATCAAGTATATTTGTTAAATCATTAGGATTCCATGGTTTTCTAATGTACCTGTGGATTTTGCCTTCATTAATCGCACCAATTAAGCTTGTTGAATCAGTATAAGCTGTAATTAAAATTCGTATTGCATCAGGCGCGTAATGTAAAGTCTTTTTTAGCAGCTCAACACCATCCATACCAGGCATTTTATGATCAGATATAATCATATCGATTTTGTTGTTTTTAATGATTTCAATTGCTTCAAACCCTGAATTTGCGAGAAATACGTTATAATTACTTCGCAGTGTTCTTTTGAACAATTGCAAATTATCGATTTCATCATCTGTAACTAATATGTTGTATTTCATTTATTATACCCCTATAGGGTTTTCACTATTTGAATTACTTTGTTCTGTCCAATTGATAGGAATTTTTATGATAAATTTAGTTCCTTTACCTTTTTCGCTTTCTACTTCCATTTTACCATTATGGCTTTTAATTATTTTGTAACAAATTGATAACCCCAGACCTGTACCTTCACCAACAGGTTTTGTGGTAAAAAACGGATCAAATATTTTTGGAAGTGTGTCTTCGTCAATACCAGGACCTGTATCTTCAATTTCGATAACTGCATCCTGATTTACAACTTTTGTTCTTACATAAACATTGCCGTTTCCATCTATAGCTTGTGCCGCATTATCAAGAACATTCATAAATACTTGATTTACCTGCCCTGCATAACACATTATTTGAGGGACATCGCCATATTGTTTATGAACGGTAACCCTGTCTTTATATTTGCTTTCAAGAATATTTAAAGCACTGTCTATTCCTTCATGAATGTTAACTTCTTTCACCAAAGCTTCATCAAGTCTTGAGAAGTTTTTCAGGTCAAGAATAATTTGTTTTGAACGTTCTGCACCGTCATAACAACTTTTTATTAATGAGGAAAGATCTTCCACGATAAAATCATATTCGAGATCTTCTTTTAATTTGTCTATTTCTTGAATTTTATCTTCAGGTAATTGTTTTTTAACTTCTTCGTATTTGTTAATGATTTGAATAAGGTCATTTGAGTAATTTTTTAGATGTGAAAGGTTGCCGTAAATAAAGTTAATAGGATTGTTGAGTTCGTGCGCTACACCTGCTACAAGCTGTCCGAGTGATCTCATCTTTTCATTGTGAACAACCATTGACTGAGCATCTTTAATTTCTTTATTTGCACGTTTAAGTTGGAGATTTATTCTGCTTAATTCATGCGTTCTATCCATAACTTTTTGTTCAAGGGAGTTATAAAGATCGTTGAGTTTATCAGCCATAGAATTAAAAGCTTTTGCAAGTACGCCTATTTCATCTTCGGATTTGACATCGGTTCTGAATTTTAAATTTCCCTGTGAAAATTCTTCAGCAACTTCTACAAGGTTTTTTATTGGTTTTGTTACATATTTTGCAAGTATAAAAGCTGCCCAAAAACCAAAAACTATAAATAATATTGAAAGAGTCAAGTTGCCTTTTACCAGAAGATCTACAAGATGTCCGATAGAATTTTCGTTATAAAATGCAACAACAAGACGATTATCACCTACATTAAAAGTACTTTGCTGAATATTTGCAGGGTTCATGTTTGTGTATTTTGTAGAGAAACCGCCATCCATCCACAGGCTGTTTATGCTTGCTTTAGTTCCGTCAATATCACCAACCGTAGACCATATATATTTTTGGGTGCGGTTATCTATTAAGCTCGAATATAAAACCAAATTATTATCTACAAGATTTTTTGCTAAGTTGTAGGTATTAACAAACTTTTTCCCTGTTTTTAATTCTTGATTTGCAGAACTGTATATAGTATTAGAAAATGCTATATAATTCTGATTTTGATCTATTCTATATTGTTTAAGAATTGGCGTACTGGCATAAAGATTATATGCGGATATAAAAAATACTGAGTAAAAGATTGAAACGCCGATAATTGTTGTGAATTTACTAACTAACGATACTTTTGTTCTTAATACTTTTTCTTTTTTCATAAATTTATCCTAACTCTTAATCCAATTATTATAATATTATAATTAAATATAAATTAAATATAAATTAATTATTATCTTCTGAATTATTTTCTGACCCAGCATTATCGAGATCTTTTTTATTAGATTTTTTTGAAGTTTTATAATAGTTTTTTTTAGATGGATTATTTGATGTTTCTAAAACTTTTCCTATAGAAAATCCGAAAAAACCTGCTACAATTGCTCCAAAAACACTATACCAACATGCATTTATAACTGTATTATAGTCAAAAGACATTTCTTTTAATAATACTATAGATCCTATTATTAATAAAGTGAAACAAGAAAAAATTCCGGCGATTTTAGCTGATAATCTGATGATTTATTCCTCCATTCGGGTTTATTTTTTGTATTTTCTTGGTTGCGCGCCCTAAACGGCGTTTCGTAGGGGCAAAGCCCGTTTTTTAGCCTCTGCTTGCAATCCGCTCTAATTGACGCTTAAAGCAAAATTGTATAATAGTTGTTTTATCAAAATTTGAGATGGTTTGAAATTTTCCTGAAAGAAAAAATTTCCCCTCCAGTCTCTGCTTGCAATCCGCTGCTTGGTTGCGCGCCCTAAACGGCGTTTCAGGTGGGCAAAGCCCTCCTTTCAGCCTCTGCTCGCAATCCGCTTCTTCTCTCAAAATTTCAAATAAAGTATTTATTTCTTTTTTGTTAGGTAAAGTAAAACGGGCGTTTAATATACAGTTTAAGTTATATTTAACGGAAGAAGCAAATTGCATTCCACCGCCTCCAATATTAATTGTTTCAGCTTCAGTTTCTTGACCGTTAACTGTTTCTTTAAAAAATACTGGCATTTGTGTGTTTATACGTGGGTATTCTCTTTTTTGTACAATAGTAAATTTTGACGGAACAGCAAAAAATACATTATTATGTTCTATTTTATTTATTTTTGAAGTAAACATAACCATATAATCTTCTGTTGATATTAATATTTCCGGCTCAGATCCGGTCATTAACAATGAAGAATTTTTTACCTCTGCAACAAAAAAATCTTTGCATGCAGAAATTATTATTCCCATTGAAAAATTTTCAATATTAGCAGGAATTATCTTTATTTTTTGATTTTCTTTTATAGGATTTATCGGATTCATTTTTTATTCAAAATCAATAAATTATTTAATTAATATTTTTCTAAATATACAATAAATTACCCTAAAAGTGAATATTTATAAAAGCATTAGACTAAATAACTACTTAATAAGTAGTATTTTTTTATTCGCATTTTTATCCACATCAGGATTATAGCTTTTTATTAAAAATTGGATAATAAATAATGTTCTAAAGCAGTAATAAAAAATTTTTTTAATTTAAGATTCGGAGTTGGAGTTTAGGACATGTCAAAATTAGAATATTTTTATCAAAATGCAAAAAAATTAATTGCAGCTGTTGCGTTAATTTCGATAGTTAACGGGCAGCCGTCGTATTCAGAAAGTTATACTAAAGATGAATTAAACACTATTAATGTTTATGAAGATGTTTCACCTTCTGTAGTTTCAGTTGATGTTGATATTGATGACGGGGTGTCAAGCGGAACCGGTTTTATCGTAGACACGGATGGCACAATTTTAACAAGCGGTCATGTTATAGAAGGACATAAAAAAATTAAAGTAACTCTGTCTAACGGAGAAAAATACGATGGTCAAATTCTAGGTGATACAGAAACCGGAGATTTTGCCCTTCTTAAAATTAAACCTAAAAAAAGTCTTCCTATAATTAGACTTGGCGATTCTTCAAAAGTTAAAGTGGGACAAAAAGTCCTTGCAATCGGAAATCCTTTTGGATTTAGCAGAACTCTTACTGAAGGGATAGTCAGCAGGGTTGATAAATCCAAAAATAAAATTCAGACAGACGCCGCAATAAATCCGGGCTGTTCCGGAGGACCTTTATTAAATACCGACGGCGAAGTGATAGGAATTAATCAGTCTATTTATAATCCTGATAATAACAAATCAAACATCGGAATAGGGTTTGCTATTCCTGTAAACCTTGCAAAAAACTTTATAAGTGAAACGAAAAAGAATAAATCTTAAAATATTATTTACGGTTTGATGTTTTAATTTTATCGCCGGCAACTTCTGTACCTTTAGAAAATCCTACAAAACAAACAAACCATAATATAAGAATGTTTATATAAAATAAAGGATTTGCGGATGCAGAGTTGTTTTGTAAAATACTTGAAAACAGATACAAAAGTATTATTAAAATTGGAGCAATAATAATATTTTTAATCTTCATTCTTCTTTTTTGTACAAAAGTTATTACTTGACCTGTTATAAAGGAGCTTATCAGGTATCCTATTGGCCACAACCAGATACCAATAAGAGCTATAGCTTCAGGCGTCAGTATCGGTATATTCATCCTGTAGTTTATAAAAGTCATATTCAGAATAATATTTAGGTTTATCGCAATTATAAAAGCAACAATAGCGAGTAAAAAAGGATTTTCTTTAAATTTAAATAAGTCTTTAGGGCTTTTTAAACTGCTAACTAAAGTTTTTATAAAATTTGGTCCTTTAGTTTTTTTTATTAGAGTTTTATCATCTTTTAAGACAGTAGCAATTTTACTTAATTTGTCTTCAGAAGAAATTTTCTTGTTGGAACTTTCTAAGAGTTTTGAATTTTCTAATAGACGCTGTTCTATAGTTTTTTCTACAGGTTTTACTTTAGGCTCATTGAGTCTGGTCTTAATGGGTGCTTGAATATTGTAATTTATGTTAGAGATAAGCAGTCCGGCAGGTTTCATTGTGGTTTCTGCTCTTTTGCATAACCTGTAAAGATTTAGCTGACCTGCATTTTTGGGAAGTTTTATTTCTCCCATATCTTCAAATCTGACATTTTCAACCTTGTCATAACTTGAGATAGACATATCTTTGAATTCTTTTGTGACAAAGATTTCTCCGGGGGTTGTAACAGGTTCAATCCTGGCAGTAATATTTACCAGAGTCCCGTGAACATTTTTCTTTCCTGAAACAGGATCATAAATCAATTCAAATTCTCCAAAATTGCCTGCAATTCTGGGATTTAATTTTCTTATGCCAAATTCTTCAAAATTAATTTTACTAAAAGATTCTCTGTATGCGAGAGCCATATTGATTGCCATTTCAGCTTTATCATAAATTGCAAATATGGCATCTCCCCAGGTATTCCAAATAACTGCCGCATCCTTATACTCTTTAAGCTGTTCAGAAATTACTGGAATAACTTTATTAAAATATATTTTTAAATCAGCATCTTTTAAAGTGCTGTATTTTTCAATATCTGTGAATATTACATAACCGTACATATATCAAACAATTTCCTGTAAATGGAGCTCGCACCCTTTTATTGTAACATTATTAATCATAAAATTATCATTAGTCTATTTTATTTACCAGTCTAATTTATCTACAACTTGTACATTGATTTTAGGACCGTCATTTTCTTTTTTTGAAGACATGTGTATTTTATCGTTTCTTAATAAATAAACAGCGTATTCTACACCGGATAAAAGTCCTACAAGGCAAATAAATATTAATGCAAAAATGTTAATGTAAAATTTTTGTACTAATGCAACAAACAATGGAACTGAAAGTGCAGCGCCATAAGATGAAGCATACATGCCCAGTTGTAAAATACCTATTAAAATTGAAGCGATAACAACATTTTTTGATTTTATTATTTTGATTTGTAAAATCGTTATAATTTGACTTGCCGCGAAAGAACTTATTATAAACCCTCTCAACCACATCCATGGGTTGATAATTGTCATAAATTCCGCGGTTACAGGGTTTGTAAATACAGGTATCCTTATATAAGGATGGTCTTTAAAAGCTGGCTGAAGGTTTGAATTTAGCCAAAATAAGCTTGAATTGAAATAATATTCGCCCCATTTGAACATACTTTTGGTGAATTCTAATTCCAGCAAGTAATTTATAAAAATTGCTGCCACAAAAACAATAATAGCAATAAAAAATGGATTTTCGGTAAACATTTCATTGTTGGTTTCAGTAGTTTTACTTTTTGAGCTTTTTAGTCTTTTCTTTAAGTCACTCATTTTAAATATCCTTCTATCATTATATCTGGAGGAAAATTTTTAACTTCACCGAATTTGAATTCTTTACTCTCATTTATATTTTCTATTTTAAAACCCTCAAAAGAGCTTATAGATGTATTATCTCCAATAATTTTGGGTGCAATAAAGAAATAAACTTTGTCAATGAGATTATATTTTAAGAAAGCACCGTTTAATTTACCGCCGGATTCAATCAAAATACTGAAAATTTCTTGTGCATATAGTTTTTCAACTAAATATTCCAGATCAATTTTATTATCATAATTGAGCGGACATTTAATTATATTTATATATTCAGGATAAATTTTTAATTTGTTTTTGTCAATATTTTCTGATGTTGCAATAATTATGCTTGTGCCATCGTCATTGTATACTTTTGAATTGGCAGGAGTTCTTAACTGAGAGTCTATAATTACTCTTACAGGGTTTTTACCACCTTGTTGCCGGCATGTTAGGCTCGGGTTGTCAGCAATTATTGTATTAGAACCTGTAATAATGGCATCGTATTTATTTCTTAGTCTTTGAACTTCTTCTCTTGCTGCTTCGGAAGTTATCCATTTGCTGCTCCCTGTTGAAGTTGCTATTTTTCCGTCAATGGTAGAAGCTGTTTTTACTGCGATAAAAGGTTTCTTTGTAGTTATATTTTTTATAAAAATTTCGTTTGTTTTTTCGCATTCTGTAGTCAAGATGTTTTCTATGACTTCTATTTCGGCATTTTTAGCTTTTTTGATGCCTTCTCCTGAAACAAGCGGGTTAGGGTCCGTCATTCCAACAACTAAAGTTTTTATTTTTTCTTTGATAATCCTGTCTATGCATGGTGGAGTCTTGCCATGATGAGAACAGGGCTCAAGACTTACATAAATTGTGCCGCCTTCGGCTTTATTTCCAGCCTGATTAAGCGCATTTATTTCAGCGTGTGCTTGTCCGTATTTTTCATGACAGCCTTTGCCGACAACGTTGCCGTCTTTATCAAGAACTATTGAGCCAACAAGAGGGTTAGGAGAAACAGCGCCTTCACCTTTTTTTGCCAGTTCTAGACATTCTTTCATATAATTTTCGTTAATATTTTCTTTGTGCATATTTTTTTTAGAGGGTTTTTATGTGATTATTAAGAAAATTATACAACGATTTGCGAATATAAAAAAATGATAAAACTTGCAATTACCGGAAACATAGCATCAGGAAAATCTTTAGTAGAATTCTTGTTCCATAAGGAAGGAATTACAACTATTGACACGGATAAAATTGTCCATAATCTTTTATCCCATGATATAGAAATAATTGAAAAAGTTAATAATCTTTTTGATATTAATGTTAAAGATGAAGAAGGCAAGATTGACCGAAAAAAAGTCGGTGATATAGTTTTTAACGATAAAAATAAGCTTGAACAGCTTGAAAAAATTCTTCATCCTGAAGTTAAAAAAGTTGTAGATAATTTTTTTCAGGAACATGAAAAAGAGAAATTTGTAGCTGTAGCAGTTCCACAGCTTTATGAAGCTGGTTGGGAAGTTTATTTTGATTATGTTTTGCTTGTTATTGCCGATGATAAAATTAGGATTGAAAGGCTTTATGAGAGAAACCATTTTACAGAAGAGGTTGCTCAAAAGAGATTAGAGACACAACTTGCGCAGAATGAAAAACGCAAGAAAGCTGATTTTGTAATATATAATTCAGGAGATGCAGATAACACAAGGATTCAGCTAAAAAACATTTTGGAAAAATTAACAAAAATGGTATAATGAATCCATTATAAAAATAGAGTTTTTAAATATGATACTTGTAATTGATAACTATGATTCGTTTACATACAATCTTGTCCAGTATTTGGGCGAGCTTGGGGCGGAATGTCAGGTTTTTAGGAATGATGCGATTTCTGTTGATGAAATAAAAAAGCTTAACCCGTCGCATATTATAATTTCCCCGGGACCGGGGACTCCGGACGAATCAGGTATTTCGTTAGACGTGATTAAAAATTTGGCAGGAGTTATTCCAATTCTCGGGGTTTGTCTTGGTCATCAGGCTATAGGGCAGGTTTTTGGGGCGAAAATTGTTAGAGCTCCATATTTAATGCATGGCAAGGTTTCTGAAATTATTCATGATACTGATGATTCTTTGTTTTATGATATTGACAATCCTTTTTCTGCTACAAGATATCATTCTCTGGTAATTGACAGGGCTTCTCTTAAAGAAACTCCATTAAAAACAATTGCATGGACTTCTGATAATATTGTTATGGGGGTTAGGCATAAGGATTTTAAGAATCTTGTAGGGATTCAGTTTCATCCTGAGTCGATTTTAACCAAATCAGGAAAGAAATTGCTGTCTAATTTTTTAAAGTTTTAAGATTAAATAAAAACATGATAAAAAAATACCTGATAAAAATAAAAGAAGGGCAAAACCTTACAGCAGAAGAAGCCGGTGAATTAATAGAATTAATGAGCACCGGAGAAGTTTTGCCTGCTCAAATTGTTGATTTACTTGTTTCTCTTAATGATAAAGAAGTAAATGTCGAAGAAATATCGGGATTTGCACAAAGAATGAGAGAAAAAGCTCTAAAAATAAATACGCAAGGACTTGAAAATATAGTAGATTCTTGTGGAACAGGCGGAGATAAAACAAATACGTTTAATATTTCCACAGCTTCAGCAATTCTGGTTTCCTCGACAGGAGTAAATGTTGCGAAACATTCCAATTTTGGATTTACGAGTAAATGTGGAAGCAGTAATGTGCTTCAGTCGCTCGGAATAGAGCTTTTAACATGTTCTCGGGCAGTTGAAGAAAACTTAAAAGGCAAGAATATAGCTTTCATACACGCCCCTTATTTCCATAAATGCACAGCCCATGTAAATACTGTCAGAAAAGAGCTCGGCATAAGAACAGTATTTAATCTTCTAGGTCCTTTGACCAATCCTGCTTTTCCGACAGGTCAGGTGATTGGAGTTCCGCGCAAAGAATTATGCCCGAAAATTGCAGAAGCCTTAAAAAATCTCGGCTGTAAAAAAGCTTTGGTTGTAAATGGTTTAAATCCTGTGATGGATGAGATAAGTATTTGCGGAAAAACTTTTATTTCAAGACTTGATAACGGAAAAATAGACAATTTTGAAATTCATCCTGAAGATTATGGGATTAAGCAAGCAAAACTTGAAGATATACAGGGTGATACGCCTGAAGTTAACGCAAAAATCATTGAAGATATATTTAACGGAAAAATTAAAGGAGCGAAGCTTGATATCGTTTTGCTCAATTCCGCAGCACTTTTGTGGGTTGGGAATATGGTAAATTCTATAGAAGAAGGATTAAACACCGCAACGGATATTATTCAAAGCGGCAGGGCAGCAAATAAGCTTAACAGTTTAAGAGTAAAAAGCTAGTAGACTTCAAAAAACCTTGTATCAGTTCCGCCTTCGCCTATTTGAAACCTTACTGATTTCATACATTTCGGGCATCTGCCGGCGTATGCGGTACCTTCTTTATTTACATAAATTCTATTGTATACGTTACAGCATTTAAAAAGAACGCTGATAAACTTTTTTTGCATTTTGTTTGTTCCGAAACTTATTTTTAATATCTGATTATATTTTATCAAAAAATTCCTTATTTAAAAAACAAAAAGGGCGAGCGAGTCGCCGAAGGCGACGGAAAGCGAGCCAAAAAAATAACTCTAGCCCCTCCCTCAAGGGAGGGGTTGGGGTGGGTGATAAAAAAATTAATTATTTTTTGCATCATTTTTAATTTTTCTCAAACAAAAGTAGGAGAAATTTAAACCTTGATCAATCAAATTTATGATTAATTTTTTAGGATTTTTCCTGATAAAAGACATGAATTTATGCTGGAAAAACCCAAAATAAAAGCATTTTGGATATAAATACTTAGGACTACATTATATTTTACGCTTTCATAAATATAGACGATGTTATACGAAAGGTGGACTGATAAACTTTTACATGTACTCCTTAGAAGACGACGATACACATATCCCTATCTAGCTATGCTTTCTTGCAAAAGAACATAGCTTTTTTATTGGGAAAAATTACTTGTTTTATAAACCTTTAATACTCAAAAAAGTGGCAAAAATCTACATCATCGAAGTTGCATAACAACATATAAACAGGATCATCTTCTTCTACCCTCTGAAACCCGTAATCATCAAAAAGCCAGTATTTAGGACTAACACCTGTTGAGCGGACAATACCCTTTTCCTGTAATATGTTTAGCTTTTTCTTAACGATATCAATTTTTAAATGGACTCTTCTGGCAAGTTCAACAGCAGTAATGCCTTCAGCACAAACCCTGTTTTGAGGATTGCTGAACATAAGCTCAAGACCTACTAGTCTTAATATCTTGTCATCTTGTTCTACTGCGGTTGTCATCTTGAAATTGTTCTCTCATTTGTTGTATATATTGAATTTACCCGAAATACATATTTTTACATGCTACATGTCGGCATATTTTCAAAAAACTACAGTAAAACTCCATCTTTTACCGTAAAAAAACTTAATATTTCGTTTTAATATTAAAATACTTATTTAAATACTCCATTAAAAAAATTTTTATGGCAATATTTTTATATGTTATTAAATAGTCTAAAAATTAAAGAAAAAGTTTTAAATTTCCTGAAGAAGTATAATCTTACAGACAAAAATCAGATATTATTTGTGGCGTTTTCAGGAGGGATTGATTCTGCCTGTCTTCTTGATGTTTTGTTTAAATTATCGCAGGAGTATGGATTTAAACTTGTAGCCGGGCATTTAAACCATAATTGGAGAGGTGAAGAATCTCTAAAAGAAGAATTAAACGCTAAACAATTTTGTTCAGAAAGAAATATTGAGTTTTACAGCGAAACTTTGTCGGAAGATCTACCTCGTACTGAAGAAGAAGCTCGAAATCAGCGTTATAAATTTTTCAATAAAATTGCTGATCTGACAAAAGCAACCGCAATAATTACGGGGCATACACTTTCTGATCAGATAGAAACCGTTCTTTACAGAATAATTAAAGGGACAGGTATTTCAGGCTTAAAAGGTATTCCTGAAGTCAGAAATCAAAAAAATTATCCAGCTATATACAGACCATTATTGGAAATTACAAGGGAAGACACAATAGAATATTGCAAGGATAATAATATTACGCCTAATATTGACTCAAGTAATCTTCAGGAAAAGTATTTAAGAAACAGAGTAAGATTAAGCCTTATCCCCGAGTTGCGTACATATAATTCTGGTATTGAAAAGGCTATTTCAAGGCTTTCTTTGATTTCAAAAGATACAGAAGAGTTAACAGAAGAGTATTTGCGTTTGATAACTCCTGAAATTTACATAGAAGATAATGTTATTTCGACTCAAAAGTTTGTAAATCTATCTTCTGCTTTGCAAAAAAGAATTTTGTTTGACTTTTTTATAAAAAACAATATTGATCATAATTATGAAAAAATTGAAGAAAACCTGAATTTTATCAAGGAAAGTTCGGGCTTAAATTCGGGAAATACTCTTTCTCTAACAAAAAATACATGGCTGTTTGTTTCTTCATCAGAAATAAGAATCATAAATCAGATTATAGCCGATAAAACTTCTGAAATCGTCGAGGTTAATCTTGAAGGAGAAGTGTCTTTTCCTTCACTGAATTTGACGTTTAAAACTGAATTATGGCAGGGAAGAGAATTCTTATTCCCGAAAGAAACTGATAAAAGAGCTTATGTAGACTTAAGTAGGATAAAATCTCCTTTGTATTTAAGAACCAGAAGAGATGGCGATAAAATCCAGCCTTTTGGGATGAAAGACAAAACTAAACTTAAGAAGTATTTGATAAACAAAGGTGTTCCGGAATTTGAAAGGGATAAACTATTGCTGCTTATGAATGAAGAGGAAGTTCTCTGGGTTTTGGGAGTGGGAATAAGTGAATTATTAAGAGTTAATAAAATTCCTACTCATGAAATGCGAGTTTTTTAGAATTTTTAGTATAATTTTAAGTAATTACATTAAAAAAGGATGGGATAATGCAGGTAATTTTAGATAAAAACGAATCAGAACTATTGGAACTGTTCTCAGAAGAAGCTATTCAAAGAAGAATAAGAGAACTGGCAAAAGAAATTAACAATACTTTTCCTAAAAACGAGGAATTAGTTGTAATTGCTGTTTTGGCAGGTTCAATTTTATTTGCTTCAGACTTGATTAAGCGTTTGCATATGCCTATTCAGTTTGAATTTGTTAGACTTTCCAGTTATGGACATGATCAAAAATCAAGCGGAAATGTAAAACCTGTAGATTTAACCCTGCCAAGCTTAGAAGGGAAAAATGTTTTAATAGTTGAAGATATTGTAGATACAGGTCACACAGCTAATTTTATGATTGATTATATAAAATTGCAGCATAAGCCTGAAAATATCAAATTTGCAACGCTTTTAGATAAAGTCTGCGCAAGACAAAAGCATGTCGATATTAATTATCGCGGATTTGAAGTGGATGACAAGTTTGTTGTGGGCTATGGACTTGATTATATGGGCTATTATAGAAACCTGCCTTATATTGGATATTTTCCTCAATAGGTTTTTATGAAAAATAATGATTTTATAGCAGCCTGCATAATTCCAACAGGGATAGGAGCTTCTATAGGAGGATATGCCGGTGATGCTTCTCCATACATAAACCTCCTGTCAAAAGTTTGTCCTGTAATAACTAATCCTAATTCAGTAAATGCAGCGATTTTTTCAGGAATTAACGATAATATCCTTTATACGGAAGGGTATGCTATTGACATGTTTTTTAAAGAGGAAATTGCGCTTAGGCCATCTAAATTCAATAAAATCGGGGTGATTTTTGATAAAGCCATCCCTGAAAAAGTTTTAAATGTTCACATAAATACTATTAATTCCGTAAAATCGACTTACGGTATAAATATTTTAGGCTATGAATTAACTGAAGAAGAAGCAGGAGTTGATTTTAATGTTTCAGAATCAGGAATTTCTACAGGTGAGCTAAAAAATCCTGATACACTCATAAATTCTGCCCGAAAACTAATAGACAAAGGCGCAGAAGCTATTGCAGTGGTGTGTTATTTCGATACTCCTGATGATTTTGACTATGCTAACGGCTCTGGTATAGACCCTGTCGGTGGAGTTGAAGCTGTAATTTCCCATATTTTGACTAGGGAATTTAACGTTCCTGTCGCTCATGCCCCGGCTTTTGATGAGAATTCGCTTATAATAAGCTCTGAAATAGTTAATAAAAAAGCTGCGGCAGAATATATTACACCGACTTTTCTTCCCTGCATATTATTAGGGCTTTATAATGCACCTAAAATAATCGAAAATTTGTCATTGCGAGAATCGGACATAACTTTAAAAAATATAAAAGCACTAGTTATACCTTACGATTGTATGGGCGGACTTCCTGTATTAAAGGCGATAGAAAAAAATATTCCTGTTATTGCTGTAGAAGAAAACAAAACGGTTTTAAATATAATTCCAGAACTTGTTGGAATTGTAGATAAAGTTATTAAAGTTAAAAATTATCAGGAAGCAGCAGGATATTTGCTTGCTATGAAAAATGGAATATACTTCTAAATTTCATCAATTTTAGAAAATTCGTCAGATTCTTCAGGTATGTTAAAAAGTCTTTTTTCTCCTGAAAAACCTCTATGTTTTTCATATTCGTTTTTTTGTTCCTGCATTTCAAGGAGTTTTTGATACCTTTTTATTTCAGATTTCATTTTAGTCACCCTCTTTAATTAAATTATTTAAAAAATATTTAAAATTTACATTCACAAACTGTTTAATTATTTGTAGTTATGGTTTGATTTTTATAGAATAGAAAAATCAAAGGTAATTAAGGAGATTGGCAAAATGTCCGAAAAGAAAGTTATAGCGACAATTCCGCGTACTGCAACAGAGGAAATCCAGGTTCAATTAAGCGAATATAAAGGCAAAAAATTCCTTGACCTGAGAATTTTTTATACGACAGATGCGGGAGCAACATGGCTTCCTACTAAAAAGGGTGTTGCAATTTATCCGGAGCATCTTGAAGAGTTAAAAGAAGCTATAGAGCTTGCACAAAAAGAGCTTGAGTGAGTTGATTCCTATTAATAAATATGCTCAGGTAATAGTTGATATCCAAAATCTTGATACAAGAACGTTTAGCTACCTTATACCTGAAGAATTGCAGGAGATAGTTAAAATTGGGCTCCCTGTACTGGTGCCATTCGGCAATCAGGGGGTGGTTAATGCTTTTGTTGTCGGTTTTAGCAATTATCTGCCTGCTGAAATAAAAGCAAAATATATTTATGAAATACTCGATACTGAACCGTTTTTTGATCTTGATTATCTGCAATTTGCTGAATGGGTGGCTAATTATTACTGTTGTAACTTACAAAAGGTTCTTGAATGTGCAATTCCGTCAAACTTTTTTTCGAAGTCTAAAAGAATTGTTTCATTAGTAAAAGAAAATTTTTCTGATGTTAAGTTCAATGTCAATCAGGAAAAAGTAATTGCTGTTCTTAAGGAAAAGCCTGAAATAAGTGTTTTTAGCTTGCAAAAAAAGACTAAGATATCATCATCTGCTTTTTATGAGGCTTTGAGAAAACTAAGAGCGGCTAATATTATAGAAATTAATACTTTGATTGAAGCAAAATCCGCAAAACCAAAGCTGGAAAAGTTTGTAAGGTTTTTGAAAAACAATTCTGAAAATTTAACCCCGAAACAAGCAAATATCTTGGAGCAACTTGAAAATCTTGGCGGAGAATATAAACTGAGCGAATTTTTGAAAGAAGCTAAAACCACTGCTTCTACTGTGAAAAAAATAGCAGAAACTGGGAAACTTGAGATTTTTGATAAAGAAATCTACAGAAATCCTCTGAAAATCTTTGAAAATCAAATTAAAGACGAGTTTTTAACTTTAAGTGCTCACCAAAAAGAAGCTTTGAATAAAATTACGGATTCAATGGAATCTAATAATTCAGAGCCACTATTGCTTTATGGAATTACAGGATCGGGAAAAACAGAAGTATATTTGCATGCAGCAAAAGCTGTCCTTGAAAAAGACAAAACTGTCATAATTCTCGCACCGGAAATTCTTCTGGCTTCACAACTGGCAAAGAGAATTTCAGCAAGGTTTGGTGTTGACAAAGTTGCTCTGTGGCACAGTAATATTTCAGAAGGCGAAAGATTTGACGTATGGGAAAGAATACGAAGCGGAGAAGTAAAAATTATTGTCGGCGCTAGGTCAGCAATATTTGCGCCTGTCAAAAATCTTGGGCTTATTATAATTGACGAGGAACATGAATCAAGCTACAAACAGACTTCACCGTCGCCGAGATATAATGCGAAAACGCTTGCTTTTGAGAGAACTAAACGAACACGGTCAGCATTGGTTTTAGGCAGTGCAACACCTGATGTTGTGTCATATTACAGAGCCAAAAATACAGACAGAATACTGCATTTGCCGGAAAGATTCGGCAGTGGAGAACTGGCAGGCGTGACGGTTATTGATATGCGTGAGGAGTTTAATACAGGGAATAAAAGCATTTTTTCAAGAGCATTAAGGCATAACCTGAAAAAAAATCTTGAAGAAGGCAAGCAGTCAATACTTCTTATAAACAGGCGCGGTTTTTCTACTTATGGGCAGTGCGTTAATTGTGGATTTGTCGCGGAATGCGAAAACTGTTCAATACCTTTAATACTTCATAAAACCACTAATAAGCTTAGATGCCATTATTGCAACTTCGAAAGAGATTTTATAAACACCTGTCCTGAATGCGGCAGCGGCGCGTTTAAGTATTCAGGACTTGGAACGCAAAAAGTAGAAGAATTATTCAACAAAAATTTCCCTGAAGCCCGAGCAGCAAGAATTGACAGCGACATAATGACCAAGAAAAATGCTCATATCGAAATCATTGAAGCTTTCACTCAAGGTGAAATTGATGTTCTCATCGGAACACAGATGATTGCAAAAGGGCTTGACATTGCAAATGTAACACTTGTTGGTGTATTATCTGCGGATTCTTTATTCAATATGCCTGATTTCAGAGCAGGAGAAAGAGGTTTTCAGCTTCTCACGCAGGTTGCAGGAAGAGCCGGTAGGGGGGATTTTAAAGGGAAAGTTTATTTCCAGACTTATTCGCCGGAATATTTTGCGATACAGCACGCTAAAGAGCAGGATTTTGTGAGTTTTTACAATTATGAGATGCAGGGAAGGAATGATCTTTCCTATCCGCCTTTTAGCTACCTGATAAGGCTTATTATAAGTTCCAAAAACGAGACAAAAGCGCGAAAAATCTCGGAAGAAGTTGCGTATAAACTCAAGGTTCTTACTGAATTACGAGGAATAGATGAAAGGCTTGAGGTGCTTGGTCCTTCTCCATGTATTATTTCCAGACTTAAGGATGAATACAGGTTTCATATAATTATTAAGAACACAATGGGCGAGAACGGGCATTTTATGATAACAAATTACCTAAAAACCCTTAATATTCCAGCTGATGTGAAGTTTTTGATTGACGTCGACCCTTCAGATATGCTTTAGTTAACAGCGAAATCAGTCATTTCATGCTGAAGTGCAAGCATATCTTCCAGAGTTCCTTCATCAGGATGGTCAAATCCCAATAAATGCAAAATCCCGTGGCTTAAAAGGAAATAAATTTCATCATTGAAGGTTTTTTCTCTTTCAATCGCCTGTTTTTTAGCTGTTTCTGTCGAAATAATAATTTCCCCGAGAGAAATTTGATTGTCTATTATGAAATTCTCATCAGGATTATCGGCAAAAAGCGCGAAAGATAACACGTCGGTTGGCTTATCTTTGCCTCTATATGAGGTGTTTAATTCCTGTATTTCAGCATCATCACAGAATACAATGTCTACTTCAAGAGTACATTCAGCCAAATTTAAATTATTTAGTACCGTAGATTCTATTATTTCAGCATCTTGAGTTATATAATCCAGCATTTTGCAGGTAATATCGTTTATTTTGTCGATATTTATGCTGAATTTATCCTGATTATCGGTTATTAAAATTTTAAATTTGTTCATATTTACTGTTGAGAATTCTCTTTAGGCTGCTCTTCTGGAGGTATTTCCGGCAAAACTTCAGCTTCAAGCTGTTGCTGAATTTGTTTTATATTTGTAGTTGCTGTTTTTTGGTTAAGTTCTTCAAGAACATTCTGGTGATATTTGATTCTATGGTGCTGCATTCCTCTAAGAACGCGTTTGAATACGCCTGCTACCACTTTTAAATCCTTCTGTGTAAGAGGGCTCTCTGAAAGTTGACCATCATAAAGTCTTTCTTTAATAATATTTTCAACTATATCTTCTATCATTTCCTGAGAAGGTGTTTTGATTGACCTAACAGCTGATTCAACAGCGTCAGCAAGCATAAGAATAGCAATTTCTTTGGTAGAAGGTTTTGGATTGTTGTACCTAAATTGTTCTTCGGAAATATTTTCTGCTCCTTCTTGTTCAAGAGCTTGCATGTAGAAATACGAAGCAATTCCGTCCCCGTGGTGCTGAATTATAAACTGAAGAATTACCGGAGGAAGCCCGTATTCTTTGGCAAGTTCAAGGCCGTCTTTAGGGTGGGCGGTGATTACCATCTTGCTTAACCTTGGATTTAGCTTTTCATGCGGATTTTCAATACCGAAGTATGACTGGTTTTCTATAAAGAATAAAGGTCTTTTTAATTTTCCTATGTCGTGGTAAAAAGCTCCTACTCTTGCTAAAACAGGATTGCCGTCTATGGCTTCAGCTGCTGCTTCACATAAATTGCTTACCATAAGACTGTGATGATAAGTTCCCGGCGCTTCAAACTGTAATCTTCTCAATAAAATCTGGTTGTGATCAGCTAATTCAGCAAGCCCGTAAGGTGTAATTATCTTAAATGCACTTTCAATAAGCGGTAATGAGCCGAGAGCTATGATTCCACTTCCAAGACCGTTTGCAAATCCCAGAAAAATGCTTTTCACAAGTGCAGTAATGTCAATATTATCTGTTCCGTTTTGCAGTAAGAAGATTGAAAGGATTACAAATGTTTGAATAAGACCAACATCAAAGCCTGATCTTACTATATCCATTCTTCTGTAGTAATTAACGGAATTTGAAGTAAAGATTGCTATTAGCGCGCCAAGTAAAAAGACGAAAATATCAGCTGTCTGATACTGAAGTGCGACACCAAGCATTATTATGATTAGTATTGTCACTAGCATAGAGATTCTAGAGCTTGTAAATATAGTTAAAAGCATTGCTATAGCTGGTATTGGTATTACATAAACAGGTATGTCAGGCGGCAAAAATACAGCAAATAATGTTACTGTTCCTGTCAAAAGAGCAATAAGACAAAGATAACAGGGTTTTAAAAATTTTGAGTCAAAATTAATAAGATAATATGCGAGTGTAAAAATACATAAACTTACAAGTGAAAAAATACCAAAAAGTCCCAGGAAGTCAATTTGGGCAACATTATACCCTATTTTTTTTAAGGCGGCTTTTTGAACTCTGGTTATTTTATCTCCCACAGAAACAATAATATCACCTTTTTTGAAGTTTGAATAAATGGGTTTAACTTGATTAATTGCCTTTTGCCTTTCAAGTTCAGTTGCAATTTTGTCTTCAGTCATGTTTGGCTCAAGTATTTTATTTAGAACAAGGAAGATGGCTCTTTTTTGAGTTTTAGGAAGTGAAATCCTTATATTGTTATTTAAAATGTCACTTCTTTTTGCTATAAAATCAGAATCAGAAAGCCCTTCATCAAGAATTCCGTTTAAAGAATTAAGGGATTCGCTTGCTATTCTGGCATATCCGCTTTCTGATGATTTAAATAAGTAGTCAATAGAATTATTTATAAAATAGTTATCTTCTGCAATTTCTAATAATTCTTTAATTTCAGTTCTTTTGGCAGAATCACTTGCACTTTTTTCCCTAACTTCTTTTATAGAATTAAGAAGCTCTCCGAGGTTTTTTCGGATGTATTCATCTATGCCATCCTGACTTGGTCTTAGCACAGGTTTGATTTTTGCAGCTTCTTCCTGCTTTTCCATTTCAATTTTGTCAGGATCTTCAACTTGAATATTTTTTGACGCTATAACATCAACCTTGCTCATTCCGTTATCTACTATGTTTTGAAATAGGTAGTAACGGCTGGCTAACAGTCCAGTCAAAACAATAACACTTACAAGCAGTATTAAAACAGCGGAAAATTTTTCTGATGTTATTAACTGTAATATTTTTTTAACTAATTTTGAGTGTTTACTTATATGCATTTTATAAAAAACCTGAATTTATAAATATAATGGAATTTATACCTAATCAAGATTTGTTTTTGGATTTATTAAAACGTGAAATAATTTATGGATAACACTAGACCAAAAACAGGCATAATAAATTTAAACGGGGACTAAGATAAAATTTTATTTTGCAGTTAATTATAGCAATAATAACAAAAATTATCTATTTTTTTAAATAGTCTTATTTTTTTATTTTTGATAAACTGTGTAATTAGTAAAAGCTTACAATAATAACAATCTGAATTGAGAAAGTAATATGAAACGCGCAGAACTCTTGCTACCGGCCGGAAATTTGGAAAAGATGCAGTATGCTATTGCATACGGAGCCGATGCTGTTTACCTAGGAACGGCTGATTTTAGCCTTAGAAGCCCAAAAACAGGAAATATTATAACAAATGATAATATAAAAAATTCTATAGAAACCGCTCACAAAATGGGCGCTAGTGCTTATGTTACGCTTAATGTGTTTGCGAACAATGAAATTATGGAAAAACTTCCGCCGCTCATGGAATTGCTGGCAGATGCTAAACCAGACGGCATAATTTTTGCAGATCCCGGATTTTATTCGCTTATAAAAAGATATTTGCCGGATGTTCCTATGCATATAAGCACACAGGCAAATGTTTTAAATTATGAATCCGTAAAATTCTGGCAAGACTTGGGTGCAACGAGAATAATTTTAGCAAGAGAGCTTTCACTAAAAGAAATAGAGCAAATCGCAAATAAAGTTCCTGATATAGAGCTGGAAGTTCTTGTACATGGCTCTATGTGCGTCGCTTATTCAGGAAGATGTCTGTTGAGCGACTATATGACGAATAATACAAGAAAATCCAATCAGGGTGCATGTGCTCAGCCATGCCGATGGAAATACAGTCTTATTGAAAGTAAAAGACCCGGAGAAGAATACGAAATTACCGAAGATCAGCACGGTACATATATTTTAAATCCTAAAGATCTTTCGCTGATTGAACATATTCCCGATTTAATTAATGCAGGAGTCTGCTCGTTCAAGATTGAAGGCAGGACAAAAAGCATGTATTATGCCGCATTAGTGGCTAAAACCTATAAAAAAGCAATTAATGCACATTATGAAGGAAGGTCTATAAATATAGAAGAAATTTATGAAGAGCTTTCTAATGCAGGAAACAGGGGCTTTACAAAAGGATTTTTGCTTGAAACTCCTGACAGCAGTCATTATGATTACAAAGCCAGTAAAAGCACTTTGAAATCGGTTTTTCAGGGAGTGATGCTTGAAAAAATTGATAATAATACTTTTAAAATAAAAGCCAAAAACCAGCTAAAATCAGGTGAAATTGTTGATTTTATAACTCCATCTTTTCAAGCATCAACAGAAATTCTTGAAATAACCGGCGAATTTGGAGAAAAAATGGAAGTCGCCAACACAAATGATGAAGTTTGTATTAAATTAAATATAGAAAATTCCCCAGAAGACTGGGAATGGGGAATTGTTAGACAGAAAGAACCGAATTATAATGCCATTAAGACTGAAGCCTACGTACATAGTTAATCGTGTTACCGATATAAATCTTGAAGAACTCATAGATGAAAATATTAAAGGTTTGATATTTGATCTTGATAATACGCTTATGCCTCCCAAAACTTGCGTTTTGCCTGAGGATATAGCAGAATGGATTATCAAAGCTAAAAAAGACTTTCAAATAGCAATTTTGAGCAATAATCCCGATAAATCTTATGTTAAACAGGCTGGTGAGCAAATCGGGTGTATAGCTTTTGAGAAAGCCGGCAAACCCAGGAGAAAAGCTGCTATTCAGGCATTAAGAGACCTTGATTTGATTCCTTCACAGGTTGTTATGGTTGGTGACAGACCACTTACAGATATTTGGGTAGGACATAGATTAGGAATCATTACTATTCTGGTCGATCCGATCATGAAACATAAAGAAGCAAGAATAATTAAATTTCTTAGAAAAATGGAAAGATTATTTGTTTCTTCCGCCAAAAAATCTTTTACCGACAAAAAATAAATCTGATATAATCAATACAAACTTTTTAGTTTTAATAAAAAAATACATGGATTTAGTGTCAATAAACTGGGAGAGTAAAAATGAAAAACATTGCAAAAGTGTTAACAGCACTTGTTTTTGCGGGGCTTTTTATTAACAGCGTTTGCGCAAAAACTTATTCGGATCTGGACAAAAATCACTGGGCTTCACCGCAAATTCAAACACTTTCAAAGGATGATGTTGTTATTGGCTATCCTGATGAAACCTTTAAGGCTGATCAGCCTGTATCAAGAGCCGAATTTGCTACGATGGTCGTTAAAGCTTTAGGGCAGGAAAACTGTATCTTAAAAGAAATTTACTATTTTAGCGATGTTCCTTTAAATTATTGGGCTTATGATTTAATTCAAAAAGCACAAAGTTTTGATTTGTTAAAAGTTTATGCTGATGGAACTTTTCATCCTGATGACAATATTACTAAATCTGACGCTGTTTATATGATGATTGCATCAGTTGAAACAAGTAATATAACAGAAGCACAGGCAAAAAAAGCGTTAAAAGTATATAAGGATGTGGCACAAATTCCATCATGGGCTGTTATCAGCGCAGGAAAAGCCGAGTTGTTAAAAGTAACTGCTCATAATCCTGCAACTCCGAATCTTTTTGCTCCTGATTCAAAAATTTCCAGAGCAGAACTTGCAGTAAGTCTTTATAACATGAGAAAAGCAGCTCTTAAACATCCTAATGCTAAACTTGCACTTGCAATGCAGCCTATAGTAGCACAAGGAACAGTTATTGATCCTGTAAGCCTCGATGGAACTATTGCTACCATACCTGCTAACATTACTTCTCCTGTTGCACTTTTTGGTGGTGTAAACAGCCAAAATAAACTACAAGAAAGAGTTTTTGTTACAGAAGTTAAGGAAAATCTTGTCACAAAAGATAATTATCTTTTAATTGCAAAAGGTACTTATATAAGCGGTCAAATTACAGATTTGCTTCCTGCAAAATATTTTATTAGAAACGCTAAAGCTGTATTTGAAGCTCAAAATATAAATACAGTAAGAAGACAAAAAACAGAATTCCCTGGAAGTGTTGATTTACCCACTAAAACATACAAATGGTATCAAAAAGCGATTAACTTCGTGATAAAAGGAAGAAAAATCACTTTAAAAGAGGGCGACCAGATTTATGTAAAACTTAAACAGCCTATCAGAGTTGATTTAACAAACAGTACAATTTTAAAATAGTATTAAATAAATCAAAAATTAAAATAACCTGCAGTTTTTACCGCAGGTTATTTTATGCTTAAAAAACTTAACATTTGTCATTTAAAACGCAATTTTTTTTATTTTTAAACATTATATTGATGTGTCTTAAAATAACCAGATTCGAACTTAAATACGTTAAGGTCTAAAAATGGCAATTCAATTATATAAAGCTAATAACGTAACGTCAGGATTTCATACAAATCCTATTAAAACATTGCCAGAAATCTCTGTACCTGCTATACAACAAATAAAAACGCATTTTGGTAGCAGTAAGCCTTTAACAGAAGAAATATTGCAGCTCGTTAGAGAATGGTTGAAATTTTACTTCAGAAAGCATGAAAAAAGATATCAACATTCAATAAGCACAGGAGTTGCAGCTGAAGAAATAGCCATGATAATTGATTATACTGATCCAATAAAAGCAAGACTTGTTGGATTGCTTCATGATATTGCCAAAACGCCGGTAAAGAAAATTTTAAAAACAATTACTAGAGAAAAATTTGAAAAATTAAATAATAGATTGGAACAACTGGGAATAGAACTTTTAGAACCAGAATTGATATTCTATGAAGACAAAAGGGATAATATTAAAAATCTTCATGCGCCTATAGGAATGTTAATGGCAGAGAAAAAACTTGGTATCCAAGACTATGAAGTTCTAAACGCTATAAGATATCACACTTTAGGTTTTGATATAGACAATTTAGATGTATTAAGCAGAATAATTATTCTGGCAGACAAAATTGAGCCTGTTAAACGCGGCCATGTCTTGTATAATGAAAGTATTGATATGTTAAGAGTAACAAAAGACCTTGATAGTGTGCTTAACGTATTAAGGAACAAACAGTAATAAGCAGTAAAAGTTAGCCTAAATAATTGTGGGCATAAATGTTTTTGTTGAATAAAATCTCTGCTGTCTTATAAATCGCCACTTCTTCAGGATTATCTTTATTGTAAGAAAGGTCTTCAAACTCGCCAAATTTCTGCATCAGGTTATGTAGATTGATTAAGAGGCTGTCTGATTCTTTTTGAGGGGTTTGAGAAGAAACAACTTTGATAGCTCTTAAAAGTTCTGTGTCAAAAGCGTCGGCAATAGCGGAATCAAGACCGCATCCCATTGCCATAACGGCAAAAATCCTGTTAATTAATGGTCTCATTTCTTTCGGGCTTCCGTTTGACACATTAGAAAGTCCTATGGTCGTCATCACAGGCGGATCAAAAGACTCTTTAAATACTCTTATAGAATCAAGAGCTGCCATTATTTGGGATTGGTCGACATTTACCGGTAAAACAAGCGGATCCAGTAAAATTTTTGTATTGTCAATCCCTAGTTCTGCTGTTTTATCAAGAATCATATAGGCAATTTCCAGCCTGCCGTCGGGATCTTTAGGAATTCCTGTTTCATTGCTCAAAGTAAGTGCAATGAGGTGGCTTCCGTATTTAGCGGCAAGCTTTGTCATGTTTTCAAGCCTTTCAGGATCGCCGCTTGCACTGTTTAAGATGCAATCTTGCGGGTTGGAAACCAGTTTAATTCCTGCTTCAAGTTCAGCGGAATTTGTAGAATCAAAAGATAGTTTCACATTAGGAATTTCTTTAAGAATTTCCGAGGTGAGCCATTCCATTGTCCCTGCCCAGCCTTTTCTTGCAGGACCGATATTTAAGTCTATCCAGTCAACTCCTGCCGCTGCCTGCCTTTTTGCCATATCCAAAATATAGGATGTATCTCTGTTTTCTATGGCTTCTCGAGTTTTTTTAGAGATTATATGTATATTTTCGCCGATTAATTTCATTATGCCTCCAGTTTATTCTGCAATTTAAACAATTCTAAAGTGTTTGAAAGAAGCATGGCTATTGTCATAGGTCCTACTCCACCTGGAACAGGCGTGATATAGCCGGCTTTTTTTTCGACTTCTTCAAAATCAATATCACCGATAAGTTTATTATTTTCCATTCTGTTAATTCCTACATCTATAACTATTGCTCCTTCTTTAACCCATTCAGATTTTACAAATTTCGGAATTCCGACTGCTGCAACAAGAATATCAGCCTGAGAACATACATCACTGAGGTTTTTTGTCTTGCTGTGACAAACTGTTACGGTTGCATTTCTGTTAAGAAGCAAATAAGAAAGAGGTTTTCCTACAATATTGGAACGCCCTATTATAACAGCATGCTTTCCTTCTATTTCAATATTGTTTTCCTCAAGAAGTTTTATTATTCCTTGAGGAGTGCAGGAAACCGCATAAGGTTTTAGTCCTATCGCAAGTCTGCCGATATTTATAGGATGAAAACCGTCCACATCTTTTTCAGGAAGGATTTTTTCAATAATGTTATAAGTATTAATATGTTTTGGCAGAGGAATCTGAACTAAAATTCCGTTAACATTTTTGTCCTGATTTAGGATTTCAATTTGTTTTTCGAGATCTTCCTGACTTATAGACTCTTCCAGCTCAATAACCCTAGAATTAAAGCCTGCCAACTCAGCTGTATGTTTTTTCTTTGACACATAAATCTGGCTGGCAGGATTATTGCCAACAATTATAACAACCAGAGTTGGTTTTTTATCATAGTTTAAGACTTCATGTCTGATTTTTTCAACAATTTTTGTGGATAAATCCTTGCCTTTAATTAAAACTGCCATGAATTTTCTCCTTTTTAGTTGTCCCAGAAAGGTAAATTTAATCTGAAAATCAATTCCTGCGCTTCATGACCGAGTGAATCAGAGCCATGTGTTACATCTTCTGTTTCCAGCTCTTCTTCGTAAGGCAGAACGCCGAGTATATCGAAATCATACTCCATCATTAAGGCTGTGATGTCTTCGGGTATGCTCGAACTCTTTACTTTGTTCAAAACTACTCCAATTTGACCCGGAGTAGCATATTTCATGGATGATTCTCTTATTTTTATCGCTGAATGCACAGATGTAACCGTCGGTTCGGCTAGAACAAGAGTTACATCAGGATAATAATTTACAAGCTGGTTTACATAGCTCAAGTCATACTCACAGTCAATAATAACGATGTCGTAGCTTTTAATCAGCTTTTTCATAGCGTCTTTAATATATCGGGCGGTAACACATGTACATTCTTCTGTAAAAACAGGACCTGAAACCAGTAAATCAGTACCACCTGCTTCACTGGAAAGGTTTATAATTATTTCATTCAGCATCCATTCGATAAGTTCACTTTTTTTCATTCCTTCGTGGATTGGGGAACTGTAAACATATTTCCCTGTTCTTATAGAATGAATTGTATTCTTTACATCCAGACCAAAAATAGCTGCTAAATCTCTGCCTAATGTATTATCAACAAGCAATATTGATTTTTCTTTATATTCATTGTGTAAAGCTGTAAAAAGTGAGTGAGTAAATGCTGTTTTTCCGCTGCCGCTTTTTCCTACTACTGCAATAGTTACTGTCATGCTTGATATTTATCCCTCAAAAATACTGCCAGCTCTGAAGTTAATCTCATGGCTTTTTCCGCCTGTGCTTCAGTAAGGCTTCCCGCACCGCAGGAAGGTGTTATGATCGCGTTTTCGTTGATTAATATCTCGTCAATACCTTTATTTACAAGATAAGTTTTTGCTTCTTCGAATTTATTTGCCAGTATTTCCATATTGGCACTTTCAAGAGAGTCTATATCAAGAGTAGGAATGATTCCCCATGCGATTTTGCCGCCTCTTTTAAGGAAAGCATCCATTTCTTTGCTGAAAAGGCTTAAACTTTCACCAAAATAAAACCCGTCAAAGTTAAGAATATCAACGCCACTTTCTGTAATTAAAGACCAGTCACTTTTTCCGCAGCAATGAATTCCTACAAGCGCCCCGTTTTCTTGTAAAACAGAAGATATTTCTTTTATACTATTTATGACATCTTCTTTTTTTACGGTAATAAAAGCCGAAGCTCCATACTGGGACATTGTCGGCTCATCCATAAAGATAATCGGCTGGCTGTCAGGTGAAACTTCTTTGAATTTTTTCATTAGCCACAAAGCTTTTAAAGTAAGTCCTTTTAAAGCAATCTCTTTAAGGGTTTCGTCATAAAAGATACATTTTTTATCCCTGTCTACAAGAGAAGTCCCAAAGGTAAAAGGTCCAGTGATTTGCCCTTTTACAAAAGCAGGTTTTGTTTCTTTGAGTTTTTTAAGGAAAAACGGTAATGTTGAGCAATGATTTTCCGAAATGGCATATTTTTCAAGAACATCAAAGTTTTTTTCATTGACTATACTTTCATAATCCAAGAAAAATTCTTCCAGCTCTTCAAAAAAAGTTTCTGATTCTTGATCCATATACCAGCGATTGTCGGCTTCATCAAACACGATTCCGGGAATATTCTCGTTATATTGCGAAAGCATATCCTCTTTAGGGCTTACATTTGCAAGTTGACCTATAACAGGGATATCAGGAAAATACTTAAATACCAGATCAACTGCTTTTGCAGGATTATCATGAGGCAAACTTCCTATAGCAGTTGGTATAAATTTTATATTTATGCTCAATTTTTTATCCTCGTTTGAATTATACCAGACAACAATTTAACTATTCATTTTTTTAATGTAAAATTAGTTTATCATTAAAACAGCTGTATGGGCAGAAATTTAACATCAAAAAAGTTGAGTAATTATGAAGAAAAATGAAACATTAGCGCAGTTTATTTCAACCACAAGAGAAAATATGGGTTATTCTCAAAAAGGTCTTGCAGTTAAAGCAAATGTGGATATTTCAATTATTGATGATATAGAATCAGGACGGGACTTGTTTTTGGCGACTGCAACAAGGCAAAAGCTTGCAAATGCTTTAAAAATACATGCAAACAGAATTAAAGAACTTGAAAAACTGCCTGAAATGAGTGAAAAAGATTTTGAACTTGCCGATAAAATAGAGGGAATAAAATCAGACATACTGAATAAAGGACTTAAAGGATATATTTGTCCTGTATGTAATTCCGAGCTTGTTTGCAGGGTATCGGTGATGTATGACGTTGAAGACAATATAATAAGACACCCAAAAGCAAGCTGCTCAAAGTGTCCGTTTCAAATTAAGTAAGGTTTTTATTAAATAATCTTAAAAATCGCAGGTAGAATACCAAATGCGTGCAATTTTCCTATAATTATTAAAATTAAATAAACCCAGAAGAACCAAATTACATCAGAAATTGTTTTACGAAAGAAATAAGGCTGAATTTCATAAAATTCAGGCTCGGATAAAAGTGAAAAATTCGGTATCAATCTTGGAACTTTTGCAAAATACTCTGCAAGATTTTCATCATGATATCTTTCAAGTGTTTTTTCTTCATCAAGAATTGTTGGTAAATAATTAAACAAGAACATAAAAATTATTAATAATAAACCTACAATACTTCCCGTGGCTAGCCCTATACCGACTACGCCAAGAAAACTGAAGAAATAAAGTGGATTTCTGACTATTGAATAAGGTCCTTGCGTTACAAGAGTGAAAGTTTTATTTCCGCAAAGATAAAGAGCTGCCCACAATCTGCCTAAAACACAAATAGTAACCAGTATAAGTCCTAAAGACTGTGAAATTAAGCTTAGCCAGCCGGCATAGGATTTATCAGCCCAGATGTTTTCTGATAATAAAAATAGAAGTATTAAAGAAACTCCGAAAATCTTTGAAATGAGAATTCTATATCTTGCAAACCACTCTAAAACAGGTTTTGAACACATTTTACGATCCCTTTCATATAAAAATTTAAAAAATCACATACCCGATAACTTAGTTTAATTTAAAAAAAACTGAATAGGCAAGAAATATAATTATTTTTTACGATATATAAATTTTGAAAAGATTGGCAATTTAAAACAAGCGTTGTTGTGTAGTATAATTAATGATGGATGGAATTTAAAGGATGAGAGAGGCAGAAAAATGATTATTGGTATTCCAAAGGAAATTAAAGCACAGGAAGAAAGAGTCGCTATTACACCCGCAGGAGTGGAAACACTCAAAAAAGCAGGGCACAGCATTTTAATAGAAAAGAATGCAGGACTTGGAAGTGGTTTTACTAATGAGGATTTTATAAAAGCAGGAGCAGAAATTCTTGAAACACCTCAGGAAGTGTTTGAAAAGGCAGATATGATTCTGAAGGTAAAAGAACCGCTTGCTGAAGAATATGAGTTTTTAAGAGAAGGACAGATTTTATTTACTTATCTCCACCTTGCAGCAGAACCAAAGCTTGTAAATGCATTACTTGAAAGAAAAGTAACAGGTATTGCTTATGAAACCGTTCAGCTGGATGATAATTCACTTCCGCTTTTGACACCTATGAGCGAAGTTGCAGGACGTATGTCTGTTCAGATAGCTTCAAGGCTTCTTGAAAAATATTATGGAGGCATGGGAATCCTTATGGGCGGAGTTCCAGGAACAGCCCCTGCTAAAGTTGTAATTATTGGAGGTGGAATTGTAGGAGCAAACGCAGCAAAAATGGCAATGGGATTGAGAGCAAGTGTTACTTTGCTTGATGTGAATCTTGATAGAATGCGCTATTTAAACGATATTTATGCGGAAAGCCTTACAACTATTTATTCTAATTCTTATACAATAAGAGAAAATGTTAAAAAAGCAGATGTGGTAATCGGGGCAGTACTTATCCCCGGAGCAAAAGCGCCAAAACTTGTTACAGAAGATATGGTGCAACAAATGAAGCCTGGTTCAGTAATACTTGATGTTGCAATAGATCAGGGCGGTTGTATAGAAACTATAGACAGAGTTACAACCCACGAAAACCCTACATTTGTTAAACATGGAGTAGTTCATTATTCAGTAGCCAACATGCCGGGTGCTGTGCCAAGAACATCTACTATGGCGCTAACGAATGCGACTTTGCCTTACGCGATTAAGCTGGCAAACAAGGGAATGGACGCTGTGAAGGAAAACAAAGCTCTTGCTAAAGGCGTGAATACTTTTAAAGGCTGTTTAACTTACGAAGGTGTAGCAACTTCTTTGAATTTGGCTTATAAACCATTGGAAGAACTTTTATAAACAGTTTACAGCTTTTTCTGTAGCTATAATATCTACAGGAACATCAAGCTCATCAGAAGGCAAGTTTTCAATAAAAAGTTCTTCAGGAAGAAGGACAATCTTTACGCAGGAATCTTTCAGCAAAGGAAGAAACCTGTCGTAATAGCCCGCGCCATAACCTAGTCGATGACCTTTTTTGTCTGCCATTAAAGCAGGCACAAAAATCAAGTCTATTTTTTCAAGATTATTTTCTTTTGGAGTTACCGGCTCCGGAACTTTATAACAGTTTTCTATGAGTTTATCACTGTATTTATAAGGATGAATAAACATTTCTTTGGTGGAAATATCAATGGAAGGCAAAAACCAGTTTTTTGAAGCATCCTTATAAAGTTCTGTAAGATTAATTTCACTATTAAAAGGGTAAAATCCGAGTATATTCTTTGAGTTTTTATAAAAATCCCGATTTTTTATGTTTTCGCAAATTAAAAAACTGATTTTTTTAATATCAAGTTTAGCTCTTAATTTTTTTGCGAAATTCCTATATTCTTTTTTTGTCTGAAAATTCAAGGTAGAGGTCATTTAATAAATCCTAAAAGTATAATTACTTTAATTTTACACAAAATACAGGTTTAAGTCCCTTAATATCGTTTTTCAAATTTAAAATTAAACTTTAAATTTTGTAATAAAACAGCCTAAAAATTTTGGATTTTCAGAAAGATGTTTTATAATATAAAATATGGTTGGATTTAAAATTATATTTTTGTGTCTACAAAAAGGAGTATAAAGCATATATGGACAGGAAAACATTCTGTAATAAATTAAGAAAAGCAAGAATTGAAGCCGGGTTTAAACAGGAACATGTTGCAAAGTATCTAAATTTGCCTATTTCTGCGATTTCCGTGATGGAATCAGGTACCAGAAAAGTTGATGTATTTGAACTTAAGAAACTTGCGGATTTTTATAATAAACCTATAGAATGGTTTTTTCATGAACACAACAATATTCAGCGAAGAAGATGGTATGACTTAGATCCAGTGCTGTCTGAGGCTGTAGACCTTATGAGACAAGCTCCTATGAAACTTCAAAAAAGTGCAGCGTACGCCATAATAGGATTTTTGAAGCAAGGCGGATTTGTTGATCCTAATAAACAATTTTAAAAATTATATAAAAAAAGATGAGGGCTGTTTAACAGCCCTCATCTTTTTTATTAGAAAGAATCCATAATTGTATCCAGCATTTCTTTTTTTGTACTAATAACTCTGGCAACAGCTTTTACTTGGTTTTTGCTTGTGATGCAGGTAAGAGCAAGATTTAGTTCATCGCTTTGTCCTGCATTATATTTATCAAGCTCGTTTAATATCTTTGCCTGCGCGCTTATTATAGCTGTGTCTTCTGTTTCAAACGAATTTAAAGACCCATTTGCCGTATAATTAGATTTTTTTTCAGAAGAAAAATAAGAATTTATGTTGCTTGAGCTTTGTATTCCCTGAATCATAATTACTTCCCTGTATTTTATTACCTTTATATTAGTATTCCTTTATAGAGAAAAAATTAAACATAAAATTAAGATATTTTAAGATGTAAGTATTTTAAAGCGGATTTGTGGATAGATGCCCGTTGTGAAGGTTTATAGAATTTCAACCTGCGTATAAAAATCATGCGAGTATTGTTTGAGCCCGCTTTTGCGGGCGAGTTTACGAGCTCAAACAACTAAATGCTTGAATCATAAGCAGGTTAGAAATTCCTTAAACCGAAACATTAGAGCTAAGTTTCTTTTGCTTCATTTTCTTTGCGATCAAAGAAAATGAAGGCAGGTAAAGGGATGCAGTCCCTTTCATAAATAAAATACCTTTGTAATAAAAAACAGACTAACAAAAAGTCAGCCTGTTTCTTTAAAATTTGAAAAATGTCGGAGATGGGACTTGAACCCACACAGATTGCTCCACACGCACCTCAAGCGTGCGCGTCTACCGTTCCGCCACTCCGACTTACGAGGTTCTGATTAAGTATCTGATAAATACATCAAAAAATCAATATTGGTTTATAAAGTTGTATGAAGATTTCATTTTAATTAACTTGAGATTGAGGATTTTATTCAACGCACGCCCAAACTCAGGGCAAGCCCCCTCAAACAATGGGCTAAAGATTTTTATACCCGTTCGTCAAAAACTACGAAACACGTCACGCGAGTCAAGGGGGATACCCTTGATATCTTCCGTTCGCTTCTAAAACTTCAAAAGGTTTTTGATACTGGTATAATTAAAAAAAAGTTAAATATATGAGAATAAAATGAAGAAAAGAATTTCAATATTAGGCTCTACGGGTTCAATAGGAAAACAGGCTCTGGAAGTGGTTGACTGTTTGCAAGAAAAATTTGAGATAGTCGGACTTGCAGCAGGCTCTAACCTTGAAGAATTTAAAAAACAAATAATAAAATATAATCCTGAATTTATTTCTGTAAAAACGCAGGAACTTGCGCAGGAACTGAAAAAAGATATAAAAAACAAAGAAATTTTGTGGGGAAATGACGGATTAGTTGAAATAGCAAAAAATACTCAGAATGATATTGTTTTGAGTGCTGTTACGGGATTAAACGGACTTTTTCCTGTACTTGCCGCTATTGATAACGGAATTGATGTAGCCCTTGCCAATAAAGAAACACTTGTAGCTGCCGGAAATATCGTAATGAAAAAGGCAAAAGAAAAAAATGTTAAAATTTTACCTGTGGACAGCGAACATTCAGCTATTTTTCAATGTCTTGCATCGAGAGAGTTCTCAAATGCAAAAAAATTAATAATCACGGGTTCCGGCGGACCCTTCAGGAACAAATCACTGGAAGAAATCAAAAACGCCACTTTAGAAGAAACTCTGGCGCATCCCAACTGGTCAATGGGCGATAAAATAACTGTTGATTCCGCAACTTTAATGAATAAGGGACTTGAAGTCATCGAAGCTCACTGGCTTTTTGGAGTTGATTACAAAAATATTGAAGTCGTGATTCATCCTCAAAGTATTGTCCACAGTGCCGTAGAATTTCTTGACGGAAGTGTAATTGCACAGATGGGACTTCCGAGTATGCATATTCCTATTCAGTATGCGCTTACTTATCCAAAAACTTTTGAAGGCATAAAGACAGGAACAATGGATTTTGCGCAAATAGGCAGGCTGGAATTTGAAAAACCTGATCTGGAAAAATTCCCCTGCCTGAATCTGGCTTATGAAGCAGGAATAAAAGGCGGAACCTATCCGACTGTCTTAAATGCTTCGAACGAAGAAACTGTTTATGCCTTTTTAAGAGGCGAAATTAAACTTACAGAAATTTACAGCATTGTTTATAAAGCTTTAGAACAACATAACTGTATACAAAATCCAGATTTGGACGATATAATTGAAGCAGATAAAGAAGCAAGAATTTTTGCTCAAAAATTAATATAAAAAGGAGATCCATATGGAACTTAAAGGACCGAGTGAAGCAGAAGTCAAAAAATTTATAAAATTTGAAGCAAGAATGGAATTTATTACCGTAGCGGGGCATCATTTCAGAGGAACTCTTCTCTGGGCTGATAATTCAGCTTTTCATATAAAACTTGACGAAAGCGAAAAAACAATAACTATTCTAAAAACTGCTATTGTTTATTATGCAGCTATTTAAAAAATATTCCTTATTTTAAAAACAAAGGGCGAGCGAGTCGCTGAAGGCGACGGAAAGCGGATTAAAAACAAAACTCTAGCCCCTTCCCTTGAGGGAAGGGGTTGGGAATGGGTGATATAAAAATAATTTTTTGACATTTGTTTAAAAATAAATAAAATCGGCGATTAAAAATAAAATATTTTCCCTCATAATTCATTAGTTAAATCAATTAAAGGGGAAATATATGTTAGAAAAAATTATCCTTATAAGAAATATTTTTTATAAATGCTTTTTAATAAGCTTTGTTTACTTTATTTTTGTAAGCCTGTTCTATATGTTCAACAAAGAATGGGCGGCAAATTTAAGTGTACATCTTTATAACTTAAATAAGGAAAATTTTTACCTGTTTATAATTTATTTTATAGGCTGGATGAAAATGTTTACTTTTTATGTTTTTCTGGTGCCGGCTTTAGCTCTTCATTGGACTGCAAATGTGCTTAAAAAAGAACAAAAATAAGGTTTAATATTTATAATGGATGATGTTTTTGAATGGAAAGATGATTTCGTAACCGGAAATCAACAAATTGATAATGAACATAAACAGCTGTTTCAACAAGTTAATGAACTTTATGACATGTTTTCGGATACAAAAAAATATCATAAACAAATATCTGAAAAAGTAATAAATTTAAAAACTGTTCTTATTAAACATCTTTATGAAGAAAATGAACTTTTTGAAAAATATAATATTTCAGAAAAAGAAGCACATCTAAAAGCACATGACGAGATTATAAAAACCATCAATGACCTTGAAAATTATAATTTATCCTCTTTAATAGTCGCATTATTGTTATGCGACGTGATTATAAATTATTTTTTAGAACATTTTCCAAAATATGACAAAAAATATATTCCTGAATTAAACGAAAAAATGTCTATTAAACATTAAAACTCGTTAAAATTCTTTTATAAAACTGACAACATTACATGCCGGGCTTGTCATATCAGGAAAAATCATTATAGGAACTTTTTTTTCAGTTGCATATTCAGCAGGTTTCCAATAATCTTTTACCAGAACTTCAAAGCTTCCGTATTGTCTAAAATCATGCTGAGAAAGCACTTCTGTCATTTTTTTGCCGGTCTGCTGGAAATCACGGACTCCTATATAAAGTTTTCCATTCTGATTAATTGAACAAACGTGATTTATGGCAAAATTTAAAACATCTTCATAATATTCCTGATATGCCAGAGAAAGTGTGATATCAACCCAAAAGTTAACATTATCTTTTGTCATAATTGATAAAAAGCTTTCTATAGAGTTTTTAGCCGTGTTATCCAAAACAAAACGCTGAATTTTGTAGTCTTTTAATTTATTTATAAATTTATTTCCAAAATCAAATTTAAAATCATTTTCTGTTTTAACCAGTGAGGTTTTAAACTTGGGATAAAGTGCTTCGCAGTCAAGTTCATATATTTTTTTTGCGTCGGAAAGTTCAACAATTCTTAACGAAATCCTATTTTCAGAAATTGCATAATTTTTTAAATTTTCATACTCCCAAATGTTAATTTTTGAACAGCTTCTAAAAGAACAGGCTGTTTTAAAAAGTGCCAGAGCTTCTATATAGTTTTCATCAATTGTGGTTAAAAAGTTTTCAACACCTGCTCCGCCATATTTATTGACTACATAATCAATAAGCTGTTTTCCTGCGTCATAAGCATTCGGGTTAAGAATGAGCCTGTTAATTTTCCAGCGGGTTTTTTGATTTCCGTCCGGCGCAAGACTTATTAATCCCAGTAGTTCTTCGCCTTCTATCGCAACATAGCTCTCCTGCAAAAATTTCAATCTTACAGGCAAAAATCTGTGCAAAACATTAAAAGGGAAATGGACAAAAGTTTCTCCGTTAACCTTGTCAACAGAGATGTCGGGACTAACGTATTCTATCATTTTCCTGACTTTTTCCATGTCAGAGTATCTTAAGGGAATAATTCTTGTCATAACAAAATTATCTCATTATTTTTAATCTCTGACCTGAACAATAAATTCAATTTCAACAGAAGCACCTAACGGAAGCTCATTTACTCCGACAGCGGATCTTACATGCCTGCCGGCTTCCCCGAAAATTTCTACAAGAAAATCAGAAGCTCCGTTTATTACTTTTGGCTGTTCGGTAAAAGTTTTTGCGCTGTTTACATAACCTGTAACTTTAACTATACGTTCAATATTATCAAGAGAAACTACCTGATTTATTGCAGCAAGCCCGTTTAAAACACAGAGTTTGGCGGCATTATATCCGTCTTCTACCGTGTGAAAAACTCCGCCAATTTCGTTTGTATAAAGAAGTTTTCCGTCTTTCATAGGCAACATACCGGAAGTCATAACAAGATTTCCCATTCTTAAAGCAGGAATATATGCTCCTATAGGTTTTGATACTTCAGGAAGTTCATAACCAAGTTCTCTGATTTTTTCAATAATTCCCATATATAATATCCTTAAATTTTAATTAATTTGCCTTTTTGAATTATTTCCTGCCACAAAAAATCGCCCTGCTTGGCATTTTTAAACTCCTCAACAGAATAAGGGTCAGGAGAAATCATTAAATCTATTTCCTGAGCGATTCTCATTAAAAATCTCATCTCTTCTAAATAATTTTTACCCAAATCAGGAGAAATAATTGCTACATCAATATCGCTATAACTTTTTGCATTACCATGAGCATAAGAACCAAATAAATACACTTTTTCTATTTTTATATTATTTTGTATTAAGGCTTTTATAAAAGCTTTAATCTTTTCTATAATTTGTTTTTTACCCATAAATATGTTTCCTTTGTCTTATTAAAAGTTTCTTGAAAATATTCTTTTGAGGAATTAATTAATAATTTCTTTCTTTTATCAGGATATCGCGAAGCAAAATAATAAATCAAAAGATCATCAAGAAGAGCCTTTGTTTCTTCAGAAAATTCTGTTATTAAGCTTGTATCTGTTGCAAGCTTTCTTAAATTATGCGTTTTTTCAGGAATTTTATCCGTGTTTTTTATATATAAAGCTTTTATAATTTTTTCAATTGCCTGTTGGCACATAGTCATAGCCCACAAAAATTTCTCGCCCTGCAAACACCATTCAGCAGTACTTAAATCTTCTTCGGCAAAATTAATCCAGGATTGTATATTCTTTTCTTCCAATTTTAAATTCCTGAAAACATTTATTATCTTTAAAGAGTATAACATATTTAAAAACAATTTAATTCAGAAAGATTAGTACCTTTAAATTAGCTGTATATTTAAAAATCCTCTATTTAATATCCTCCTCAATTAAATGGACTAAAGCCCTAAAATCTTTCTGTTTAAGGAAAATATCTTCTTTTAAACCAATAGGTTTAGATCCCAAATTAAACCTTTCACAGGATAAATATAAACCCCTGTATTGATGAGAGTACTCATCAAACAAAGTACTATGCATAGTGTAGAACATTCAAATGTATTAAAAGTCGAAATAAATATAGTGGGGGAGTCATTTATGCGTAGTGTTAGTTTACAAGAGAACAAAACCGTTTTAATTGTTGATGACAATTATGATCACGCTTCAGGTATCAGAGAACTCGTAAAAATCGAAAGTGATTTTGAAGTAAAAGGCATTGCTGCAACAGCTGAAATTGCTATTAATCTTATTAAAAAATATAAACCGGATGTTGTTTTAATGGACATCAACATGCCTGATATGGATGGAATTACAGCCATTCAGGAAATCAAAAAACTTGATCTTGATACAAAAGTAATTGCTTTAACCGGTTATGATGATTCAGATCTTATTTATAGAGCAATGAAAGTCGGCGCAAGAGGATACATCTTAAAAACTATGGCTGCTTCACAATTAATTACAGCTATACAAGAAGTAGCTAACGGAAAAATTTATCTTCCTTCATCACTTATTGCAAAATTCTTCGATCATTTCCAGGCTACCATCAAAGAAGAATCAAGACCAAAAATAGACGAAGGCGACAATCTTCTTTCATATCTTACACAAAGAGAAGAAGAAGTACTCGAGCTTCTTACTCAGGGAATTACATACAAAGGCGTTGCAAAACAGTTATTTATCAGTGAAACAACCGTAAAAACACACGTAAATAATATTTTCCAAAAATTGCAAGTAAACGACAGAACACAGGCTGTTCTTTATGCAATCAATCATTCAATCGGCAGCAGAAGAAAAATGAAAGCAGCAGTATAGTTAATAATAATAAATGTCATTCTGAAGGCAGGCGATAAAAGCCTTCAGAATGACATAAAGTTTTTTCGGGTAGGAGAAATGAAAAAAACTTCAAAATACAGTCCTAAAACCTCTATAAGAGATTTATTTGATTATATAGAGCCTGATTCATACACAAGGCAAACTCTTGCCACTATTTTCAGATGTTTTCTGGAAACCATTATAGAAAACAGGTATCCATCGGTAATTCTAGCCAGATTAAAAAACTCACAAGTTTTTCAGGGACTGCTAAACAGACTTAAATATACAGAATCAAAAGTATTTGCATACTCTGACAATATTGAAGGTTTTGATCACATCATTACAGACAATCCTGGTCTTGAAAATGATGAATTTTTGGTAATTGTTGCTGAAAGATTCTCTGCCTGCATCTATTGGAATGAAGCAGATTCAGACGTTTTTGGGCTTTGTGAAGGTTTTTGTTCAATGAATCCTGACGATGTAAAATTAATTACTGAATTTCTTCAGGAAGTTGCTTATGATAAAAATGTTGAAAAAGAGTTGCCAAAGATACTTCAGGACAGAAGAAATAACGAAAAATTCACAACCATCCTAAGAAAACTCGTTACAAATCTTGAAAGCCGTCAAAGAGATTTAATCTGCGCAAATACAGAATTAAAAGATCTTTATCAAAAAACGGTACATTCAGAAAAACTCACGGCTATTGGTTTATTATGCTCAACTATAGCACATGAATTAAGAAATCCTCTTGGAATGATAGGCTTGCATGCAAAAATAATTTCAACGCATTTAAGTCGTTATTCTGAACTTGTTTCAGAATCTCAGATTATGGAACAAGTTCAGAATAACAGTTTGAAAAACAAGGAAATTCTGGAAAGTCTTATGATTTCAGCAAATTCAATAAGCAACGCTTCTGAAAATCTTGAAACACTTTTAACTGAATTAATAGATTATTCAAGACCTATGTCGCTGGAAAAAAGCGAAACAAATCTGGAAAAAACTTTACTTGAAGTTATAAACCTTATTAAACCTTCTTTTGAAACAAATAATATAGATCTTTCTTTTAAAAACCGGCTAAATCATAATTATAAGGTTCTTTTTGACAGCAAAAAAGTTCATCAGGCTGTTTTAAATATTGTTAAAAACGCGCTGGAAGTTTCAAAAGCAGGAGACAAAGTAAAAGTAATTGTTGATTACAACAATGAAGGTGATTCAATTTCAATAAAAATTTCAGACGAAGGACCCGGTATATCACAGGAACACAGAAAAAAAATCTTCACACCATACTTTACGACTAAAAAAGATGGAACAGGTTTAGGACTTGCTCAGGCAAGAAAAATTATGGAAGCTCATGGCGGAAATTTATTAATTAGTTCAACAAGCACTAAGGGGACAACTTTTATATTATCTCTTCCTGCTGAATTAATTTATATAGGCGCTTATTAAAAAACAGGGAGGCAAAAAACTATGGATTTAATAAGTTCAAGCAAAATAGAACTTCTGACTTTAGGTCTTGATGGTCTTTCCGCAAGACATAAAGCTATTTCTTCCAACATAGCTAACGCAGAAACTCCCGGATATAAAAGAGTCGATGTAACTTTTGAAGATCAACTGGAAAAAATTATCAATACAGACCATCTAAAAGAAAATAAAAGATTGCAAAATTCATTAGACACAAATCCTGGTGCTCAATTAAATAATGCGGCAAAAGCTCCTTTGAGTGTAAATTATAATCAAACTTTGATGGAATTTTCAGATTTCAATCCTCAAACAATTGAAAGTGATGAAAATCCTCCAAATGAAACCGGAAACACTGTCAATATTGAAAAAGAAATGAGTTCTTTAACAAAAAACGGAATGACATATAACGCACTTGCAACTTTACAGGCAAAAGAATTCAGGAGTCTTGCCGAACTAATAAGAACTCCTGTATAAAATTTTTCTCTCATAAAATAATCAAGGAGGTAGTAAATGAATTTTAATGCTTTAGATATAAGTTCTTCTGCTTTAACTGCACAAAGAATTAAAATGGATGCCATTGCAAGCAACATTGCAAACGTAAATACAACAAGAAATCCCGACGGAACACCCGGCATCTACAGACGAAAAGAAGCGATTTTTTCTTCCGTATACGGAAACATGGTAAATGGAAAAAACAACAACGACGAATGGAATAATTCTGACCAAACAAATACAAATGCTGATTTAACAGGTTCTGTCAGTGAAAATGCGGGGCCATCTGCACTAAACGGAGTGAAAGTTCTTCAGGTAGCTGATGACTTTAAAACACCTCTTAATAAAATTTACAATCCTTCTCATCCTGATGCAGATAAAAATGGATATGTAAATCTTCCAAACGTAAACGTAGTAAGTGAAATGGTTGATATGATTTCCGCAAGCAGAGCGTATGAAGCGAATGTTACTTCCATAAACGCAACCAAAAGCATGATTTCAGCGGCTATGAAAATTTAATAATTAACATAAGGGGTATTTTAATATGATTGGACCATTATCAGGATTACAAGGAATGCAGGGGATGCAGGGATTACAAGGGATGCAAGGACTGCAAAACGGCTTAAATAGCAATCTGGGCAGTATTGAATATGATAATATTAACAATCTCGATAATTTTATGGAAGGGAGGGGGATACAATCTCCGAATCCAACTACGCAGCTTAATGATTTGGCAAATAATACTGAAGATATGGAACTTAAAGCTGATCTTCAGGGGCTTATTCAAAAAAATCAAGATTTTGACAGCGATACGACTTTTGGCGATTCAGGAATAACGCCGGGCGAGGTAGCAAATAAGTTTTCTAATGTTCTGGGCAATTATATTGATAATGTTAACGCAAAAAACAAGGATGCAGAAAAAGCTGTTGAAACTTTTGTTTCCGGTGGAAATATAGATATGCATTCTGTTATGATAGCTTCTGAAAAAGCAAATCTTTCTATGCAACTTGCTGTTCAGATGAAAAACAAAATTATTCAAGCTTATCAAGAAGTTTCAAGGATTCAGATTTAACATTAGGTTAACAAAACTTAAAAAAACACCATCAATCACAAATTTTAGTATAATCAAAATAAACAGAGGTTTTTAGGGGAGTCGAAATTGGAAACTCAATTAAGTGTAATAATGAACGACATAAAAAAACTTTGGAACGGTCTGGAGTTCATGCAAAAACTCATTATCATGCTGCTCCTCGTTGCTTCAATTTTTGCAGTTTCTTTTATAGCAATTAAATCAATGGAGCCCGAATGGGGGGTTCTATACAGTGATTTATCAGATACCGATGCAAACGCGGTATTGGAAAATCTTAAAAAATCCGGATATCCTTTCAAATTAAGCGATGACAGAAAAACAATCCTCGTTCCTCTTAAAGCAAAAGAGGAATTGCGTCTTATGATTGCGCAAAATGATGTTATTCAAGACAGCAATCCGGGCTTTGACCTTTTAAACAAAGTGCAGTTCGGAGCAACTGATTTTCAAAACAAATTGACAAGGCAAAAGATTTTTCAGGACGAATTAATCAAAACAATAGAAAAAATAAGGGGCATACAAAAAGCTCGGGTTCAAATTGCTGAACCCGACAGATCTGTTTTTGCCGATAAAGATGAAGTTCCGACAGCTTCTGTTATGCTTATTCTCGAAAGTGGTTCCAGGCTGAAACCTGACCAGATTAAAGCAATTAAAAATCTTGTAGCTTATGGTATTCCCAGATTAACCCCTGAAAAAGTTTTTGTTACTGACCAGAGCGGAGTAAATCTGGCAGAAGATTCTGATGGAACAGGCAGCTCAGGAGATGACTACAAAACAACATTTGAAAAAGATACGGTAAAAAAAGTTCAGAAAGTTATTCAAAATATTGTAGGCGTCGGTAATGTTAGTGTTGAAGTCAGTGCAGACATTAATTTTGACAGAACAAAAACTACTATAGAAAAATATCTTCCTGCCGCAGACAGCAACGGAACTCCTATAGGGGTTCTTTCAACAGTAAAAGACGAATCAGAAGTTTATGACAAAGGTCAAAATGCAGGTAGTGCAGATCCAACTGCTGCCCCGACGGATGCAGCTTCTGCCGGAAAAAATTATGAAAAAATCAGAACATCGAAAAATTATAATGTTTCCAAAGAAATAAGCCAGGTTGTCTATGCGCCGGGCAAAGTTCAAAGATTGACCATTGCTGTTGCGCTTAACAAAATTCTTACAACAAAAGAAAAAGACGAAATTAAAAGACTCGTTATTTCAGCCAGTGGAGCTGATGAAACAAGAGGTGATATAATTACAATTACAGGAATGCAGTTTGCAGTAAACCCTGAAGAACAGGGAAATCAAATGCTGAGCCAACTGGATAAAACTAATGCACAGCAAGTTTTGATACAAAGCATAGCTCCTCTGGTTGTAATTCTTGCTTTGGGACTTGGAGCTCTTTTCGTTCTCAGCTCTCTGCTTAAAAAACCTGTATCAGGTGAAATTTATGATTCCGGCAGATACTATGATGACGAAACAAGTGATAGTGACGAACCGGGCATACTCCCAACAGGTGAAGCAATGCCGGTGCTTGGAACAAGTATGGATCCTGTATTAGAAAAAATAAAAACAGATATTAATACAACTATTCTCGCTGATCCGACAGAAGCAGCACGTTTATTACAGTCATTTATCAAGGATTAAAAAGTCATGGCTGATCATCATTTAACAATTAATACTATGACCAATACCCAGAAGGTAGCCACGCTTTTAATTGCTCTTGGTCCGACTACAGCTGCCGAAGTGTTAAAAAATCTGCCTGATGACGAATTAATTGAACATATTACCCTTGATATTGCAAGTCTTAATAAAATTCCGCCGGAAATTGTTGACGAAGTGCTTGAAGAGTTTCATTCTTTGTTTCAAGCAAGCAATTTTCTTAATCGCGGCGGTTTAGATTATGCTAAAAAGCTTCTTGCGGATACTTTTGGAGACCAAAAAGCCGGTCAGCTTTTTGAAAAATTAGCTACTAACCAAACTAATCCTTTTCAATTCTTTAATGATGCAGATGCTTCTCAACTTGCAACTTCTTTTCAAAACGAAAATCCCCAGCTTATCGCGCTAATTCTGGCTTATTTAAAACCTGATAAAGCAGCTTTGGTTTTAAGCAGTCTTCCCGACCATCTTCAATCTATAGTAGCTATAAAAATAGCCGAAATGGACAGAACAAATCCTGAAATCTTAGGTGAAGTAGAAAAAATCATTGAAGGTAAATTTTCATCGGTTGTTTCTCAAGATTTCTCTAAAGCAGGCGGTGTTGAAGCGCTTGCAGACATACTTAACCGTGCAGACAGAAGTTCTGAAAGAAAAATCATGGAAGTTCTGGAAGTTCAGGATCTTGAAATGGCAGAGCGTATAAGAGAACTTATGTTTGTATTCGAAGATCTCATCAAGCTGGACGACAAAGCTGTTCAACGTGTATTGCGTGAAATTGAAACAAAAGACCTTGCGCTTGCTCTTAAAGGCGCTAATGAAGACGTTAAAGATAAAATATTCAAAAACATGTCAGAAAGAGCATCAGGTATGCTTAAAGATGATATGGAATACATGGGTCCTGTAAGAGCAAAAGAAGTACAAGAATCTCAAACAAAAGTTGTTGCGGTCATCAGAGCTCTTGAAGCAACCGGAGAAATTACAATATTCAGGGATGATGCGGAGGATGACTTAATTGAGTAAGAGAATAAGAAGTTCTAATGTTCAATTAGGTGAATCACTCATAGTCGGACATCCCTTAAAAATAACTGCCGGTGAAGGTTTTGATGATGATGACAGCGAATTAAGCAGGGAAGAATTATATTTAAAACTTAAAGAAAAAGAATTCAAGCAAAAAATTGAACAACTTCAGATAGATGCACAAAATCAGGCAAACTCTATAATTGAGGCAGCTGAAAATAAAGCTGCTCAAATGATTGAAGAGTCGAGACAGTGGGCTATGACACAAGAACAGGGTCTTGAACAATTAAAAAACAATGCACTGGAAGAAGCTAGACAAGCAGGAACAGAATTAGGCTTTCAAGAAGGATATCAAAAAGCCACGGAAGAAGTTTTTTCAAGAGTTATAAATCTTGAAGCAATTGCTGATTCTTCATTTCAATTAAAAAAAGAAATTATTTTGTCTGCAGAACATGAAATTTTACAGCTTTCAATTGCTATAGCCGAAAAAATATTAAAACAGCAGCTCGAAATCAAGCCTGAAATGATTACTGAAATAATCAGGGCGGCTATAAACGAGCTTAAAGACAAGGAAGAAATAAAAATAATAGTTAATCCTGCTTTAAAAGAGCAGCTGTATAGTTTTTCAGAAGAACTAAAAACTGCAATCAAAGGAATGAAAGTAATAAAAATAGTTGAAGACAAGACAATTCATGCCAATAGCGCAATTATAGAATCGCCTGAATCAAGAATTGATGCACGGATTGAAACACAAATTTCTCAAATCACAGAAGAACTTATGAAAACATACGCAGAAGAACCTGTTTTAATGGAAATAATTGAAATTTCAGAAAAATGATTTAAAGCAGAAAACACACAACCGCTATGGTATAATTTAGTATAAAATTATATTCAAACTTAAAAGGCATTTAATATGAGCGTACCTAAAGACAGATTACACGAACTTATAGAAGAAATCCCCGATAATGAAACTGAAAGTGTAGTTATAATTATTGAAGATTTTTTGAAAAATATAAAAAAAAGCAAATTAAGCCGGCTTTATGAAAATCCTTTAAAAGTTGAAGGAGCCGTTGAAATTCCTTCAAGAGAGGCACGTAATGCCAGATAAAATCTTTATTGATTCAAATATTTTTATTTATACTTTGTTAGAAGGTACTAAAAATAACGAAAAAAGAATAAAATCGATTAATTTTTTTGAAGAAATTTCTGAAAAATCTATAATTATAAGCACTCAAGTTTTAGGTGAAATTTTCAATGTTTTGAGTCGTAGATATAATTTTGAAAAAAAAGAAATTATTTCAAAACTGGAAATTCTTTCCGAAACTGTAAATGTTAAGTCTATAAACTTGGAAACCGTTAAAAAAAGTTGGAATGTTTTTCAAAATGGAAATTATTCATATTATGATAGTCTAATTATAGCTTCTGCAATTGAAAATAAATGCTCAATTCTTTATACAGAAGATATGAATAATGGACACATTATTGAAAATATTAAAATCATAAATCCTTTTTAGATAGACAAATAATTATGATAGACCTTTCTAAATATAAAAATACATTAGAAAAAACCAACTCTTTCAAAGAAATTGGTCAGGTTACGCATATTATAGGTCTTGTAATAGAGGCAGACGGTCCGCCATCTTCTATTGGAGATCTTTGCTATATTTATCCAAAAATGAACGAAAATCCTGTATGGGCTGAAGTAGTTGGATTCAAAGAAGATAAAGTCTTACTTATGCCTCTTGGTGAAATGGAAGGACTAAAACCCGGCTCCACCGTCATAAATTCAGGAGGTTCATTAAAAGTAAAAGTCGGTTCTGAACTGCTGGGAAGAGTTTTAGACGGACTAGGAAACCCTCTTGATGAATTTGGAACATTAAAAACAAATAAATTTAGGTCTTCAAAAGCCCAGAAAATTAATCCTTTGACGAAAATCAAAGTCAGAGATTACCTATCAATGGGAGTAAAAGCTATTGACAGCCTTATTACTATTGGCAAAGGTCAAAGGGTAGGCATAATGGCAGGCAGCGGCGTCGGGAAAAGTACTTTGCTAGGAATGCTTGCCAGAAATTCCAAAGCTGATATGAATGTTATTGCTTTAATCGGTGAGAGGGGCAGAGAAGTAAGCGAATTCATAGAAAATTCTCTTGGGACTGAAGGTTTAAGTAAATCTGTAGTAGTTGTCGCAACTTCTGACCAGCCATCGCTGGTAAAAATAAAAGCTGCTCACGTTGCAACCAGTATTGCCGAATATTTCAGGGACAGCGGACGTGATGTACTGTTTATGCTGGATTCAGTAACACGTATTGCAATGGCGCAAAGAGAAGTAGGTCTTGCAATAGGAGAGCCTCCTGCTACCAGAGGTTATACTCCTTCAGTATTTGCACTTATGCCGAAGCTCCTTGAAAGAAGCGGCAACAGCGACAAAGGGACAATGACAGGTCTTTATACCGTTCTTGTGGAAGGTGATGATTTTAACGAACCTGTTTCAGATACGGTAAGAGGTATTCTTGACGGGCATATTTTGCTTTCAAGACAACTGGCGCAGAAAAATCATTTTCCTGCAATAGACGTTCTGGGAAGCATAAGCAGGGTAATGATAGACGTAACCGAAAAAGAGCAAATGGAAGCAGCAGGAAAAATCAGAGATCTTCTGGCAACTTACGAAAAAAACGTTGATTTGATTAATATAGGCGCTTATATTACAGGAAGCGATCCCAAAATAGACAGGTCTATCAAGTTAAACGAAGAAATTAACAGTTTTCTAAAGCAGTCTATAAAAGAAAAAATCGATTTCACCGAAACCGTAAACAGGCTGATAGAAATTTCCAACAAGCTATAAAACTAAAAGGGGCGATGCTTTAGCATCGCCCCTTTTGTATAAACATTTTTACACTCCAGCTTTAACTTTTGCCTGTTCAAGCTGAATAGTTTCTGTTGTAATATCCGCAACTTCCGCAGGACCAAAATACTGAACAGGACCGGGATATAAATAACAATCTTCCAGCGCCCATTCTTCTCTGTGTGCCTGAAGTTTTTTAAACGGTACGCCGTTTAATTCAACAAGAGCTTTTTTAATTACAGGCTTGAATTTGCCGTGACGTTTTTCCATATTCATCATGGAAGTTAAAGGAATACCGCCTGCAATCCATTGTTCTGCAGGAGCAGTAAGATTTTTAACGGATGAAATATATCCGCTTAAACCAAATTTAACAAGAGCAAAAGCGTTATATCCGAGTGAATAGCAATAATCAGCATCAAAATTGGATGGAGCGGCACATCTTCCTTCATAACCGAAGAAATGAGCCTGTGTTGAGAATTTGCCTTTGTAAGTTCCTGCTTTTTTCATTTGAGCCAATTTTACTTCTACCATCTCGATTAAAAGTTTTTCAGTTTCAATTCTTGAGACCTGAACGTTTCCATGAGGATCTCTATCGAGCAAAAGCTGGATCTGAATGGTAAATGGAAGGGTAGAAAACACTTCGCTATTTGATTCTTCAAGTCTTCCTTTTACAAAAGCTGTCTTTTGATCCCAATCAGTGAGGGTTGAATAAACTTCATCTTCGTCAATATGAGCAAGCGCATCATTTAAGTTAGAAATCAAGGATTTCATTTCAGGCACAAATTCGATTAACCCCTCTGGAATAAGAGCAACACCAAAGTTCATACCATTTTCTGCTCTTTTTGCAATAATATCGCAGGTATAATCAACTATTTCCACGAGAGAAGTTTTCTTTTGCTCAACTTCTTCTGAAACTATAGTAATGTTTGGCTGGGTTTTGAGAGCGCATTCAAGGGCAATATGAGAAGCGCTTCTGCCCATTAATTTAATAAAATGCCAGTATTTTTTAGCGGAATTAGCATCTCTCTGAATGTTTCCAATCAATTCCGAATAAACTTTTGTAGCGGTATCAAACCCGAAAGAGGTTTCGATAGCTTCGTTTTTAAGGTCGCCGTCAATGGTTTTCGGAACGCCTATTACTTGAATACCCGCATTTTTCTGCATAAAAAACTCTGCAAGCATTGCAGCGTTTGTGTTTGAGTCATCTCCACCGATTACCACAACAGCGGAAATATTTAAATTTTTGCAGGTTTCCCATGTTTTCATAAAGTGTTCTTCGGATTCCAGCTTGGTTCTTCCTGATCCGATAATATCAAAACCGCCGGTATTTCTGTATTCGTCAATATAATCAGTAGTAAATTCTATGTATTTACTTTCCATAATTCCTGAAGGACCGCCTAAAAATCCATAAAGTTTATTACTTGAATCAGCTTCTTTTAGAGCATCAAAAAGCCCCGCAATTACGTTATGCCCACCGGGAGCCTGACCCCCGGAAAGAATTACACCCACGTTAATTATTTTATGTTCAAGTTCAGCTGCTCCTGAACCAAAAGTTATAACAGGAGTCCCGTAAAGATTAGGAAAAATCTCTTTGATATCTTCCATATTGGCTTCTGCTGAAGTTGCAGCGCCTTTTTGAAGATTTAAATTATTGATTCCCAGTTTTAATGATTTAGGAAGTTTTGGTTTATATTCGCTTCTTGCTTTTTCAAGACCGGAAATGTATTTTTTCATCGCAGACACCTCTTTTTTCGTGATTATCAACTTTTAAAATATTTATACCATGAGGTTTATGAGTACTCAACTCATTGATTTTGCTTTTTTAATTTTCATATTCATCAAATACATATTTTTTATTGCCGAAACTAACTGAAGTTTAACCTCTGTAGCATTCATGGCTGTACTTTTAGTAACGCATTGATTATTGTATACGCTGAAAAAACCTTCCCAACCCTTGAGACTGTTTTTAGCATCTGTTTTTATATCATTTAACAGGCTTATTAGCTCAGTGTTTGAACCATTCGGAATAATGATATTATCAACTTCCTGCTGAGCCGAATTACAGGATTGATGAGCATCATTAATAAGGCTGCATTGTTCTTCCTGATACTTGATAGATTTAGAAAAAGCTTTGTCATAAGAACTAAAACAAGGTTGAGTTGCATTAATCAGACTTTGTTCAAAAGCATACACCGAAATATCATTATTATTAGCACTAGTGTTAGCATCAACAGAAACAACTGTCTTGTTCTCAACAGGTGATAATAAATACATTAAATAAGAAACTCCAAACCAACTTAACCCGATAAAAAATACAGAAAAAATAAGGCAACCTGCTTTAAACCCGCTGATTTTCTTTTTAAGAAGTTTATAAATCAAGGGAACTAATATAATTGAAGCCAACGCTAACAGTAAAAAACCTGCCCAATAAATCGAATAATAAAAACTCCAGACTGAGCCGAGAAGAAGCTGAACTCCAAAAATATACTTTAAATATCGCATTATTTTATTTGCATTATTCCTTTAATCATAAATAAATTTGTTGGCAAAAAACACATGTTTATTACGAATCAAACTATTTATACCATATTTTTTGATTTCAATTAATAATTTCTTTTAAAACCGCCTTAGCTTTAATTGTAGCTTGATCAGCAGCGTTTTGAATAACTTTTCTGAAATCGGATATTTTTGAATTTGCGGGTATCGATAAAAGCTTGGAGTATTCCTGACTCTCTGGTACTGTATCGTGAAATGCCTGAATTTTAACAACTTTTTTATCAAAAAAGTCAGGACGTATTTGAACATTAAGAACTTCAGAATTTGTTATTGTTGGCAATTGCTGTTTTACAACATTTATTTTTTCTATAAACTTTTTGCCATGGCGTTCCAATAAAATTTCTTCTGCTAACGGAGTTATAGAGGAGAAACTTAAATTTTTGTTTTGAGTTTTTGAGGATTTATTTATTATCTGCATATTTTTTTCTCTAATTTAGAATTTTTTAATCCTATTAATTTAAATCACATCAAGATAAAAAATTGATATTACTAATCAACACTTTTAACAAAACTTTTTAATTAAAGTTTTGTTCATTATGTAATCATCCATAAAAAACCCGCTGCCAATATCCTGAACAATAGACTCAGTGACAACATAGCCAATTTTTTCATATGATTTAATTGAATTAAGATTATTTTTATTCACAGTCAGGATTATTTCCATCAAATTGTTATACACTGCAAGATTTTCAAGGAACTGAAATACTTTTTTGCCCAGACCTTTTCCTCTACAGTCAAATTTTATATATATTTTGCTTAAAAACAAATGATCTTCTTTTAAAATTATACTAAAATAACCGACATAAGAATCATTAAGGTTAATTAAATAATAAAGAAATCCTTCTTTAATTTGTGAAGAAACTGCTTCACTTGATTGAAATTTTTTAAGCATATATTTAACCTGATTTCCCCCGATAATATGAATATAATGCTCATTCCAAATTTCTTCAGCAAGAGATACAACTATATTTATTAGTTTTTCGTTTTTTACAGGGAGCAAAGTTATACTAAACATAAATTTTATCAACTTTTTAACTATATTTTTATTTTAATTTAAACAGCCAATAAAGACATGTCAAATCCATAATAGATTTTAAATTTATGCTAAAATTTAGCTCAAGAGTATATTTTAAAGGGAAATTTTTATGATAATTGTAATGGAGCCAATGGCAACAGAAGAAGATATACAGCGCGTTGTAAAGAAAATGGAGAGCCTCGACTTCAAAATAATTCTGAACAGAGGCGATGTTATGACGGTTGTCGCTGCTATCGGCGACAAAAAACTTATTGATCCTTCCTCATTAGCATCTATGGAAGGTGTAAGAGAAATTAAACTTATTCAGGAACCTTTCAAGCTTGCAAGCAGAGAAAGTCAAAAAGCTGATACTGTTATAGATTTAGGGTTTGGGGTAAGAATAGGCGGAAATAATGCGCCTGTAGTTATGGCGGGACCATGTAGCGTAGAAGACAACAAAGAAGGTCTTTTAAAAACAGCTCATGCCGTAAAAGCAGCCGGTGCAAAAATTTTAAGAGGCGGAGCTTTCAAACCGAGAACAAGTCCTTATGATTTTCAGGGATTAGAAGAATTGGGACTTAAATATCTCGCAGAAGCCAGAGAAAAGACAGGTCTTCTCATTGCTACAGAAGTTATGGACAGTCAGGATGTGGATTTGGTTGCGGATTATGCCGATATTGTCCAGATTGGCGCAAGAAATATGCAAAACTTCAAGCTTTTAAAAGCTGTAGGAAAAATAAACAAGCCTGTAATCCTTAAAAGAGGTGCAGCAGCTACAGTAAGAGAATTTTTACTTGCCGCAGAGCATATAATGCATAACGGAAACTCTAATGTTATTCTTTGCGAAAGAGGAATAATGGGCGTAGATTCACATTTTACAAGAAACACTCTTGATCTTTTAGCTGTTCCTGTTATTAAAAAATACTCGCATTTACCGGTAATAATTGATCCAAGCCATGGCACAGGCAGAAGATACTTGATTTCTCCAGCGTCAAAAGCTGCTCTTGTTATCGGCGCAAACGGATTAATGATAGAAGTACATCATGATCCCGATAATGCTTATTCGGACGGTGCTCAAAGCTTAACGCTCGAGCTGTTTACCGCATTGATGCAGGAACTAAAAGAGCTCGAAAACGTCATTTATAAAACCCAAAATACACCTTTATAAAAGAGAAAACAATTAAACTATGAAATATATATCTATCTTAGACATAATCGGTCCTACAATGATTGGTCCTTCCAGTTCTCACACGGCAGGAGCGGTTAGATTAGGGCTTCTTGCCAGAAATATATACGGAAAAAAGCCCGGATGGGTTAAATTTACTTTATATAATTCGTTTGCAAAGACAGGAAAAGGTCACGGAACAGACAAAGCCTTAATAGCAGGGATTTTAGGGTTCAAAGTTGACGATCCGAGAATCAAAAACTCATATGAATTTGCAAAAAAAGAATCAATTCTCGTTGAATTTGAAACAAAAAACGATCCATCAAGACACCCTAATTCAGTGGATTTTATGCTTTATAATGAAACTAGCATGTTTATTTCGGGGAAATCTCTCGGGGCTGGCGAAGTTGAAATAGATAATATAAAAGGATTTAAGGCAAATATTAGAGGTGATTTACCGACTTTATTTATGATTCACAAAGACAAACCGGGCATGTTATCAAAAGTTACTGAGGTTATACAGGAAGCAAATGTCAATATTGCAACGCTTAACTGCGAAAGAAACGAAAAAGGAAAAGAAGCCGCAATGACAATCTGCCTTGATTCAATACCAACAACTGAAACAATGAATAAACTCGAAAATATACAGGGAGTCTACATCGTAAGAAGCATTAATGTAATTGAGAAATAAAGAAAATATATGAAAAATATCGAAAATTTTCAAGAATTAATTGATTTAACCCAAAACAAAAAACCGATATCTCTTGCCTTTCAAGAGCTTGAATCTTTTATGCTGGAAAAAGATATTCCTGAGCTTAGAAAAATTATGTCCGGTCACCTTGAAAACATGAAGGCTGCCATAAAACACGGACTAAAATCTCCGCATCTTTCTGAAAGCGGGATGTCAGGACTTGATTCGCATAAGATTTTTAAGAGATATCAACATAATGAAAACTTGCCTTGTAATAAGCTTTTTGGAAAGATAATAAGCTACGCAATAGCAACAATGGAAGAAAATCAGAGAATGGGAAAAGTTGTAGCCTGTCCAACAGCAGGTTCCTGCGGAGTAGTTCCGGCAATAATAACGGCTTATTCGGAAGAACTAAATATCGATCTGGAAAAACAAATTGATGCAATGTTTACAGCAGGAGGAATAGGCAAAATCATAGCTCAAAGGATGCCTCTTGCAGGTGCAGTGGCGGGTTGTCAGGCAGAAGGCGGGGTAGCTTCAGCAATGGCAGCAGCTGCCATAATAAATATGATGGGCGGAAATAACAATCAAATAATAAATGCAGCGGCTCTTGCGCTTAAAAACATAATGGGACTGGCTTGCGATCCGATAGCAGGACTTGTGGAAGTTCCCTGTATAAAAAGAAACGCATTTTTGAGTATTCATGCAGTTACAGCATCAGAAATGGCTCTTGCAGGTGTAGAATCCTTCGTTCCTATTGACGAAGTTGTTGATGCAATGATTCAAGTCGGGAATTTAATGTCACCTTTGATAAAAGAAACCAGTGAAGGCGGACTTGCCGTAACTAAAACAGCTTTGGAATTAAATAAAAAACTTGCAAATCTCTGGGAATATTAAGCTTTTTTAATATTTTGTAACAATGGTTTTTAATTGTAAAAACTACACTTTATAAAGCAACTCAGGATTACTTAAATAAAAATTGATTTATTCAACACTTTTGGTACTTGAACAAAAGTTATGTTTCCTTTATAAAAAGAGCATCAACAGTATATTAGTTTTGTTTTTATACAAAAAACGTAGGCATTTAAAAAGAGGGATTTCTAAATGGTAAAAGTAGCGATAAACGGTTTCGGAAGAATCGGTCGTAACACATTAAGAGCTGCTGTTAAAAACGGCTCATTTGACAGATTAGATTATGTTGCAATTAACGATCCTGGCTTAAAACCTGCTGATGCTGCTCATATTTTCAAATATGATTCAGTAATGGGCAGATTTGACGGTGAAGTTTCAACTTATGAAGACGGCATCGTTGTAAACGGCAAAAAAATTAAATTTTATGCTGAAAAAGATCCATCAGTATTACCTTGGGCAGCTTTAGGCGTTGAAGTTGTTATAGAATCAACAGGTTTCTATACAGACGCTGAAAAAGCAAAAGCTCATATCACAGCCGGCGCTAAAAAAGTTATTATTTCAGCTCCTGCTAAAAATGAAGACCATACAATCGTTCTTGGCGTAAACGAAAAAACATATGACAACGCTAAACACAACGTAATTTCGATGGCAAGCTGCACAACTAACTGCTTAGCTCCTATCGCTAAAGTACTTAACGAAGAATTTGGCATTGTTGAAGGTTTAATGACAACAGTTCACTCATATACAGGCGACCAAAGACTTTTAGATGCCGGACACAATGATCCAAGAAGAGCAAGAGCAGGCGCGCTTAACATTGTTCCTACAACAACAGGCGCTGCTAAAGCTGTAGCTCTTGTATTACCTGAATTAAAAGGAAAATTAAACGGTTTTGCTATGAGAGTTCCAACCCCTGATGTTTCAGTTGTTGACTTAGTAGCCAGAACAGAAAAACCTGTAACAAAAGAATCCGTTAATGCCGCTCTTAAAAAAGCTTCTGAAGCAGGCGACTTAAAAGGATATCTTGAATTCGTTGAAGCTCCGTTAGTAAGCACAGATTTTATCGGTTCAACTTACTCAAGTTCTGTTGACGCAGCTTTAACAATGACTATGGGCGACAATATGGTTAAAGTTATCAGCTGGTATGACAATGAAATGGGTTATTCAACAAGACTTGCTGAAACTGTTGAATTCATAGCTAAAAAATTATAGAAACTATACTTAAATTACAAATTGTCATTCTGAGGGCTTTAGCCCGAAGAATCTGTAAATTATCGGACAGATCCTTCGCTTCGCTCAGGATGACAGTTTGTATAATTAGCAACCTACATAATTAAGAGGTATATAAAATGACAAGAAGACCAATCATCGCGGGTAATTGGAAATTAAACAAGCTTGTTAGTGAATCTATCGAGCTAACAGAAGATATTAAAGTAAAATTAATGGATTATCAAAAAGAAAAACTTCCTGTTGTAGTTCTTTGCCCTGTATTCACAGCTATTCAGGCTGTAAGCAATGTACTTGAACATGGAAAAGGTATTTTTCTTGGCGCACAAAACTGCTATTGGGAAGATAACGGTGCTTTTACAGGTGAAGTTTCAGTTCCTATGCTTGCAGATCTTTGCGTAAGCTATATAGTAATCGGTCACAGCGAAAGAAGACAATATTTCTCGGAAACCGATGAAATGATTAACAAAAAAGCAAAAGTTGTCCTTTCACACGGCTTAATTCCTATCATTTGCTGCGGCGAAACTTTAGAACAAAGAGAAGAAGGAATTACCGACAAATTCGTATCAGGACAAATTAGAGCAGCTTTAAAAGGCTTAACTGAAGAAGAAATCGCTAAATCTGTAATAGCTTATGAACCTATCTGGGCTATTGGAACAGGCAAAACATGCGATTCTCCTGAAGCAAACAGAGTAATTAAGATGATTAGAGACACCGTTGCAGAAGTTTCTTCTCAGGATGCGGCTGATAAAATCAGAATTCTATACGGCGGAAGCGTAAAACCTTCAACTATTGAAGAGCAAATGGGCATGTCAGATATTGACGGAGCTTTAGTTGGAGGAGCTAGCCTTGAAGCAGAAAGCTTTGCACAAATTGTAAAAGGCACAATGCTTGCAAGAGCCAAGTAAAATATAATTTTTCGATAGTAAAAGGCGACAATTAATTGTCGCCTTTTTGCTGAAATAAGTTCTGACATGGTATTATAAAATTTATAATTAAAGCTGTAATTTGTTTATAAGGAAATAAAGTCATAATGAAAAAAAGAATATATTCAAAAGGCAAAAATCTTGCCAGCAAAAGATTTGTTGAAGTTAAAATAACACCGCAGATTAAGCAACCCCATCAAAAACCTAACAGTGGATGTATAATACCGGGATGTATGCTTTCTATATTTTTAGGTTTTATAATAATAGTAATACTCCAAACATTTGGTGGTCAGATAAAAAAACCTGCAATATATCTTTATCCAGAACAGGAAACCAATATAAACATCAAACTAGATAACAAAATCAAACTCGAAATTGATATTCCTAAATATGTTCAGTTAAAAGGGTGGAATGTAAAAGCTTATCCAAACGGAAAAATAGTTGACTTACAGCCTGAATATACAAATTGCGACAAACTAAATTCTACTCAATTCGGACTTGAATACGCAAAATCAGCCTGTAAAAACAATGATTATCCTTATGTATATTGGGACGGAATACAAACTGCAAAACCTATCCCGACAAAAAATCAAGGTTGGATAGTCGATAAAAAAGATTTACCTGATTTTCTTGCCGAGAAGCTTGAATATGTAGGATTTAATAAGGCAGAAAAAGAAGAATTTTTAAGATATTGGACTAAAAAATTATCAAACAACGATAAATATTTTATTTATTTTCTGCAAGGTAAAGATGTCGATGACTATCTTCCTATGCAGGTAACTCCTAAGCCTGATTCCATAAACAGATTTTATATTTTAGCAAAACCTGTAAATAGCACTAAAGCCGATTTACAACCCCAAAAACTTGATAAATTTAAGAGAAAAGGTTTTACTCTTGTTGAGTGGGGCGGATCTGTTTTATAAAATGATTAAACTAATCAAAAAAATACATACACAAAAAAATAACATGATAGAGCTTTTTGCCACCGAGAATACTTCTTCTAAAAAAGGGCAAACTGCAATTATAATCGGAGTTTTTCACGGTGATGAGCCTGAAGGTGAGTTTTTAATTCATAAATTAATGGAAGAAATTAAGAATGACGATTGCATAGGAAATAACAGCATTTTATTTGTTCCCTGCCTTAATCCTGACGGGAAAAATTTAAAAACAAGAACTAACGCAAATGGAGTGGACTTAAACAGAAATTTCCCCACGAAAAACTGGGAATTATCAAAGGAAAAAGATTCTTATTATTCCGGCAACGAACCGGCGAGTGAAATTGAAACGAAATTTTTAATAGAAATAATTGAAGAATACAAACCTGACAGGATTTTGGCACTCCACACTCCTTATAAAGTAGTTAATTATGATGGTCCTGCTAAAGAAATTGCGGAAAAAATCTCAAAACTTAACGGCTATCCTGTACAGGAAAGTATAGGTTACCCAACTCCCGGGTCTTTCGGAACTTATTGCGGAATCGAGAGAGATATTCCTACGATTACTCTTGAATTACCGGAAAAAGAACCTGTTAAAAAGCTATGGGATGACAATAAAGAAGCTTTTTATTCCTTTATAAAAGAATAAAAAGTCTGGCTTATCTATACAAAAATCTGGACTATCATTGCACCAAAACATTGTATATCTTTAATACCATTGGATTTTCAATTACTAACAATATTAACCGTAGCAGGAAAAAACGAATTTTTAAAAGCCTAATGTTATAATGCCATAGGAAACAATTAGAAGGGGCAAAACTGGCGTCGACGTACAAAAAAGATAGAGTGCGAAAGGCGTGTCACGCCTTTCGCACTCTATCTTTTTTGGTAATAAAAATTGAATTTATGACATAATAATTAATAGGGCAAACGAATCTCGGGTAAATGGCGAAATGGATATAAACAAAAACGAATATATCGTTGTAAGAGGAGCAAACTGTCATAATTTAAAGAATGTAAGCGTATCAATCCCCAAAAACCAGCTTGTAGTGTTCACAGGAGTAAGCGGTTCAGGGAAAAGCAGTCTTGCATTCGATACAATTTTTGCGGAAGGTCAAAGACGTTATGTAGAAAGCTTGAGCACATACGCAAGGCAGTTTTTGGGGCAGCTCGACAAACCTGATGTGGAAAGCATAGAGGGATTAAGCCCTGCAATTTCTATAGATCAGAAATCCACTAACAACAACCCTCGTTCAACCGTGGGAACTGTTACAGAGATTTATGACCACTTAAGACTTCTTTTTGCAAGGATCGGAACACCTCATTGTCCTGAATGCGGCAAAGAAATCAAGCCTCAAACCCTCGATCAAATAGTAAATAACATATTAAAACTCGACGAAGGAACCAAAATCCAGATTTTATCTCCGCTCGTAAGAGGCAGAAAAGGCGAATACACAGGACTTTTTAGCGAGTTAAGGCAGGAAGGGTTTATCCGAGTGAGGGTTGACGGCAAAACCTACAATCTTGACGAAGACGAAATTAAGCTTGCTAAAACAAAAAAACACGATATAGAAGTGGTAGTAGACAGAATTATAGTCAAGGAATCCGCCCGTTCAAGGATTTCCGAAAGCGTGCAGACCTCTCTCAAAAAATCAGACGGGCTTGTTCTTGTTGATTTAATGAATGATAAGCAGATAATGTATTCGGAAAAACTTGCCTGCTCGGAATGCGAGTTAAGTTTTGATGAATTATCGCCGAGATTATTCAGTTTTAATAGTCCTTTTGGAGCATGTCCCACTTGCAGCGGACTCGGCGCACATCTTGAAGTTAGCCCGAACCTTATAGTTCCTGATGAAAGAAAGTCTTTAAAGCAGGGAGCTATTTATCCATGGGCAAAAACAGGAAACCAATTTTATGTTGATGTCATAAACTCAATATGCAAGCACTATGGAATTGATACAGAAACACCTTGGGAAGACCTTTTCGAGGAACACAAAAAAATTATTCTTTATGGAAGCGGCTCTGAAAAAGTGCTTTTATCCCATGCAGACTTTAAAAGAAAACATCAAAAATGCTATTATGCCCGACACGAAGGAGTTATTCCTTATCTTAAAAAACGTTATGACTTGTCCTCTTCCGATTTGGTCAGGGGGGAAGTTGAAAAATATATGGATTCCATACCTTGCTCCGATTGCAAAGGCGCAAGATTAAAACCATTGGCTCTTTCAGTAAAAATACAAGGGAGTTCAATAGCAGATGTTTGCTCAATGCCGATTAATGAATGTCATGATTTCATATCAGGGCTGTTTTTGACACTTTCTGAATACCATATCGCAATTGTAAAGCAGCTTTTGTCTGAAATCAGGGAACGGCTGAAATTCCTGCTTGATGTTGGATTAAATTATCTCACTCTTTCTCGAATGGCGGGAACACTTTCCGGCGGGGAAGCCCAGAGAATCAGGCTGGCTACTCAAATCGGCTCCGGTCTTTCGGGAGTGCTTTATGTGCTTGATGAGCCGAGTATAGGACTTCATCAGTTGAATAATCAACAGTTATTAAGTACTCTTTTCAGGCTTAGAAACCTCGGAAACACACTTATTGTCGTAGAACACGATGAAGAAATCATTAGAAGTGCTGACTGGATAGTCGATATTGGTCCAAAAGCCGGAACTCACGGCGGAGAAATCGTTGCAGAGGGAACACCTGCCGACATAGAAGAAGTTAGGGAATCCCTGACGGGACAGTATTTGCGTGGCTCAAAATCCATAAAATGCTCTAAAAAAAGAAGAGAAGGCAATGGACAATCTATAAAAATAATCAATGCAAATAAAAATAATCTTAAAAACATAGATGTTGACATTCCGCTTGGGAAAATTGTTTCTATCACAGGAGTAAGCGGTTCTGGAAAGTCTTCTTTAGTTTTTGATATTTTACAGCCTTATGTAAAGCATAAACTTGGGAGAAATGCTCCTAAACCTCAGGGAGTAAGGGAAATTCTCGGACTTGAAAACATCGATAAAATTATTGACATTGACCAGAGCCCGATAGGAAGAACTCCTCGCAGTAACCCTGCAACATATACAGGAACTTTTGATCACATAAGAGCGCTTTTTGCTCTTACCAACGAATCCAAAACCAGAGGCTACCAGCAGGGAAGATTTAGCTTTAACGTCAAGGGCGGACGATGCGAAGCCTGTTCAGGCGACGGGATAATCAAGATAGAAATGAACTTTTTGCCTGATGTTTATGTCCCCTGCGAAGTGTGCAAAGGTGCAAGATATAACAGGGAAACCCTCGAAGTTAAATACAAAGGAAAATCAATTTCTGATGTGCTGGAAATGACTGTTGAGGAAGCTTATGAGTTTTTCAAAAACATCCCTAAAATTGCCAACAAGCTTAAAACGCTCCATGAAGTAGGGCTTGATTATATAAAACTTGGTCAGAGCGCAACGACTCTTTCCGGAGGCGAGGCACAGCGTGTAAAACTTGCTTCTGAATTGAATAAACGCAGTACAGGAAAAACTCTTTATCTTATGGATGAGCCTTCTGTCGGGCTTCACTGGCATGATTTGTCAAAATTAATTGACATTATGAATACTCTAGCGGATTCCGGCAATACTATTCTTATAATTGAGCATAATCTGGATATTATAAAGATTTCTGACCATATTATTGATATGGGACCTGAAGGTGGGAATGCAGGAGGAGAAATCATTGCACAGGGAACTCCAGAGCAAATTATTCAAGTTGAAAACTCTTATACAGGCAAGTATTTGGCTAAAATTTTAGGCAAAAAAGTTTTAATTTAATTTTTCAAAATTTTTTAATAATTCAGAAACTTTCATATCAAATCCGGCAGCTATTTTAACTAATGTAGAATATTTAGGGTCTATTATTCCGGTTTCGATACGGCTTAATGTAGATGGTTCTAAACCATTTTTGTATGAAAAAGAATTAAGAGAAAGATTTTTATCTTCCCTTAATTTTCTTATATAATTACCTAATTTTTTAGTCTCTTGCATATATGCAATTATAATGTTAGAATTCAATTGTGCTATTGCAAAAATGCAATGATTTATGGTTATAAAAATAATATATAAGAGATTAAAAGGATTTTATTATGACAAAAGAAGAAACTTTAACTATTACAAATTTACAAAAAGATTTATTAATAAAGCATTTGAATGATATGAATATCAGATTAGGTTTAATTACAGGGGAAACAAGTTATTTAATGGCTAATATCAAGGCTGTAAAGATGCTTTTGGGTGAAAAAACATAAAGGTTTTTGTTTATAAAAAGGGCTGCACCTTTTTTTATTAAATTTCGCCAGCTAAAGCAGGCAAGTGACATTTATTTTTTAATATGTTTGGGTGAAAAATACAAAGGTTTTGATTTGTAAAAGGGTTTACCACCTTTTACCCGTCTTCATTTTCTTTAATCGTAAAGAAAACGAAGCAAAAGAAACTTTGCCCAAACTACGGTTTTTATATTTCTACCCTGCTCACGCTTAAAACTTTCAGATGTCTAAGCTCGCAAACTCGCCTGCTTTGGCAGGCTCAAACAAGTGCTCGCATGTTTTCAGTACGCAGGGTGAAATATTACAAAACCTTCGCAACGGGCAATTTTACGGAGTTATGTCCGTGCGCCCATTAGAGAAAGTTCCGTCTTATTTTGGCTTGCGTTCCGAAGGCAAGCCCGTCTTGTCTGAGACTGCCAAAGCAGGCGAGTTACTGGCATCAAACGACTGTAGGCTTTAATCGTAAGCAAGCCAGAAATACAGGAGCTGGAGCGTGGGCTAGTTTTTTGTTTTGCTTACTTTATATTTTTTCTAAAAAAATAAAAGTAAGACGCTGGCTTTAGACAGCGGAACCAAAAAGATTTAGACTAATAAGAACTTATAAAACAAAATTGGGTGGGCTTTAGCCCACCCAATTTCTCTATTTAGCAACAAGAACAAACTTGCTTACATAATTCCACTATTTTTTTTAATTTTTCGATATTTTTTTCATCCTTAGGTGTTATTTCTATTTTAATACCGTTTTTTGTTTCTTCACAATTACAATCAAATTGATCTAAACATTTACACATAATTTTTTCTCCTTTTAATTGTTACATTATTCTAAAACAATCGAACTATTGAGCAATAATATTTTTAATCACACACCTCCTTTCTTTTACTATTACTTCAAAAAGTTTTTTATTTCTTCAAGTACATTTTCATTTATTTTACAAATGCAAGATTGTCCATCTTTAGTGCATTCAATAAGTCCTGCATTTTGAAGTTCTTTTATATGATGAGAAATTGTTGATTTTGATATATTTAAGTTTTCACAAATCATGGAAAAAGCCTTTTTTACTCCACAACAACAGGACTCATCTTGGAAAATCCTTTGATTCTCACGATAAATCATTTCAAAGATTTTTAGTCTTTGTTCATTCGATAATGCTTTAAATATTTTTGCTAAGTTCGATTGTTTCATATGTATAGAACTATAATCTATTTTTGTTATTATGTCAATACAAAAAACAAAAAATACCTACTTATTGATAAACCATTTTTAGCGTAGTATAGTTAATTAGCTAGCAAAAATAAAAGATTTGAATTTCCGGAGAATAAAGAATGGATGCAATGATTCGCGTTTCGCTTGATACAGTTGAAAAAGCAGAAAACAAATACAAACTTGTTTATGAAGTGGCAAACCTTGCTAAAAAACTAGTTGAAGAACAAATTGTTAAAAAACAGCACGAAGAGTTCGGATATGATGTAGAACCGAGTTTTAATGCTTCAATAAAAAAAGAAAAACCTGTTCAGCACGCAATAATGGTTAAAGCCAGCGAATCTGACGACAGCGGTCTTGTCGGATAGTTTTTACTATCGATGAACAATACTTATACGGCAAAGTTTGATACATCTAAAGAATCTGAATTAAAACAGAAACTGGAAAAAAACGGTTTTAATTTCCAGCAGGTTCAGTATGCTTTTTGGCGGGCACAAAAAAATGGTTTGAGTGTTACGCTTTACAACAGCGGAAAACTTCTTGTTCAGGGAAAAGAGACAGATAGTTTTTTAAAAGAATATTTAGGAATAGAGGATATAGATTGCCACGTCGAGGCTAAAGCCTCTCCTCGCAATGACGATGCAGTTCCAAAATATAAAAACTGGATAGGTACTGATGAATCGGGAAAAGGGGATTATTTCGGTCCGCTTGTTATTGCAGGAGTGCTTGTTGACGAGGAAAACATCAAAAAACTTGCCCAATTTAATATTCAGGACAGCAAAAAACTTAATGACTCCATCATAGAAAAAGTTGCTATCCAGATTAAGGCGAACAGCACTTTTTCCGTAATAGTAATTAATCCTGCAAAATATAACGAGCTTTATTCAAAATTTAAAAATTTAAATACGCTGCTTGCCTGGGGGCACGCAAGAGCTATAGAAAATATTCTTGAAAAAAAACCATGCGAGAACGCTCTTTCTGATAAATTCGGCAATGAATCTTTAATTAAAAACGCTTTATTAAAAAAAGGAAGATCCATCAATCTGGAGCAGCGAGTAAGGGCGGAATCCGACCTTGCAGTCGCCGCAGCATCAATATTAGCAAGAAACGAATTTGTTCAGAGAATCAAAAAACTTTCTGCGGAATATGGAATACCTTTTCAAAAAGGCGCTTCACAAAAAGTCAAAGATCAGGCGTCAGAATTTGTAAAGAAATACGGAGCAGATTCTCTTAAAAATCTCGCAAAGTTGCATTTTAAAACAACAAAAGAGTTAAACATCAAATAGTATATATATAAATTCGTTGTACAAGAAAACACAAATCAATAACATGGCTAAGTGACATGTGTATAAATCTTTTATATAGTTAATTTAGCTAGTTAATTTAGCTAAATAGTATATTGAATTGTCAAGTACGGCAGAAATCAAATATCCAAGTATGATTTAAAGATCTTTATTAGAGACAGGTCTAAGTTCAAAACAATGAGGCTAAATTTATTTTAAGTTACCAATCGTAAAGGAAAATTGAAATATGCTCGAAAAAAATTTTTTCGTGAGTTATTACATGAGTCTTTCGCCGGTTTATGTTCAAGAAAATGACACTCTTTACAGAGCAATTGAGGCAATGAAAACTTTTAAAGTAGACACTATCTCGGTTATTAAAGAAGATTTTTCTATTATCGGTTGTCTTACAAAGAAAAAAATCAAAAATATTCTTAAACTTCACTTTAGTAAAAACATTAATCTCCTTGAAAACATCAAGGTGAAAGATATTATCAGTAATGATAAAATTCCTGTCATCATTTATCCAAACACTGATATAGAAGATGCTTTTTCAATCATGAAATGCCTTAACAATACTTGCATTCCGGTGGTTAATGAACCATGGGAAAAAAAGTTGGTTGGTGTGCTCTGGTTGGATGATGTCCTTTCTGTCATAAAAGAATTGCCGGCATAGACTAAACGGTTAGTGTATTGAGAGTTTAATTTTAAGACTGTTATACTAAACACGTCGAAAAATAAGTCTAATTTATGAGTTTTTTGCGAAACTTCTTAAATAAATGATTAATACACAATCGGGAAGAATTTATGAACAAAGTTAAAGCTGCTGAAGACTTTCTTAAAAGTCTTGAAAATCCACAAATCACAATGGACATAATGGTAGACAGAATTGATGTTCAAATGCTTTACGTAATTAATAACTATTCGGATTTGATTTCTAAAGTACGGAAAAAAACTAACAGTCTTGAGGAAAAAGATATCGTTACCTGTTCAATGATAATAGGTTACTTGTTAAAAAGTCATTTAGACCGCTATGAATTGGAACAAAGTTTAAAAATAAATGTTTTAGATTAATTCTAAATTTTTATTTTCCAATACAGAAGTTGTCAAAAATATTATTTATAATTTCTTCAGAAACCACTTCTCCGGTGATTTCTCCAAGAGCAATGAGAGCAGATTTTAAATCAATTGAAATTAAGTCCTGAATTTCTTTATTTATAGATGCAGTTAAAGCCTGTTCAAGAGAATTACGGCTTATGGCAAGGCATTCCTGCTGGCGCGCATTTGTACAGAATTCGCTTGAGGTATCTTCAGTAATTAAAAGTTTTTTAATTTCTTTTTTTATTGAATCAAGCCCTGTTTTTTCCTTCGCAGAAATTGTTAAGGGGTTTTTTATCACATTGTCATCCTGAGCAAAGCGAAGGATCTGTTCAGTTTGAAAGTTAGACAGATTCTTCGGGCTAAAGCCCTCAGAATGACAATTATTTATCAAATCAGCTTTAGAGCCGATTTTTAAAACTTTTTTATCTTTTATTTCCTCATAAATTGCGAGATCTTCGCTTTGCAATCCCTGTGTCAAATCATAAATAAACAAAATCAGATCAGCATTTTCGATGCAGGTTTTGGTGTTATTTATACCGATAGATTCAATATAATCGCTGGAATTTTGTGAATCCAACTTTCTTATTCCTGCCGTATCCATTAAAACCACAGGTATTCCGTCTATATCAAGAGATTCCTGAATAATATCTCTGGTAGTACCGGGGATTTCTGTTACGATAGCTCTTTCCATATCAAGAAGCGCGTTGAACAAAGATGATTTTCCTACATTAGGCTTGCCTGCAAAAGCAACTTTTAAGCCATCTCTCATTAAATTTGAAGAATTCGCGGTTTTTAAAATATCATTAATTCTTGCTATAAAAGAATTCAGCTTTTCTTCTATAAAAGAATACTCGGGCTCATCAACTTCTTCAGGAAAATCAATGGCTGCTGTCATTATTGACAACAAATCCAGAACTTCCTGTCTTAAATTATTTATGTGTTTAGAAAGATTTCCCGATAAATTTCCTGCCGCTGCCTGAGAAAATTTGTCAGTTTTAGAATGAATTAAGTCAAGAACAGCCTCTGCTTTGCTTAAATCTAATTTTCCGTTTATAAAAGCCCTTTTGGAAAACTCGCCTTTTTCTGCAAGTCGGGCGCCCGATTTTAGACAAAGCTTTAAGATATTTTTTACAACGTTAATTCCGCCATGACATTGAATTTCAAAAACATCTTCTCCCGTGTAGCTGTTTGGTGCTTTGAAACAAAGGACTATAACTTCATCAATAGGGCTATGATTATCAATAATCCACCCATGATAAATTCGATTAGGTTTAAAATCAGGTGTATTCTTTTCTTTTAATGTTGTAGAAAATATGTCTGATATGGTTTTCTGTGATTTTTCGCCGGAAATCCTTACAATTGCAACCCCTCCTGTACCAAGAGGGGTTGCAATTGCTGCTATTGTATCATTTTGATTATGCATTTATCGCAATCCGTTACCACTTGGATTTTTTAATTTTTTTCTCTGAAGAAGTTTTATCTGTTTCACTATCAGTATTTTCAACAATACTTTTAGGTTCTGAAGCTACTATATCTATAATATCAGGTTTCTTAGGACTTTCGGCTTCTATTTGCTTGTTAATTATAACAGTTTGAATTACCTGAATAATGTTGCTCACTACCATATAAAGCAAAACACCTGCCGGAATAGGAACAAATACAAACATCCCTGTAATCATAATCGGCATCATTTTGCCCATCATATCCTGCATTTCCTGTTGCTTCGGATCCGCAGATGTATTTTTGTTTCCTGCAGTCATAACTTTCTGTGAAGCAAACATTGTTATGCCAAAGAGTATTACAAGAATCAAAACATCAGGATGGAAAACCGATTTAACCTTTACAGTTTTTACATCCGCCATAAGAAGACCGTACTTCTTGATAAAAGTTATATTTTCAAGTTCTTTCGTTGCATTATTTATTATGGGAACATCCGCTTTTTGTATTTTGTCTATTTCTTTTGATTGGAGATCTAATTGATCAACAAGGTTTATTTTTAATTCTACAGGCTCTCCCGGAATTATCTTTCCTTGAATTTCAACGGCTTTATTCGGGTCTTTTATTTTTGCTTCCTGCTTTTTATTGTCAATATAAACAGTGATAGTTTTTTCTGTTGTGAATGTATCGCCCTCAGCAACGCCGAATATCTTATCTCCACTTACTCCGGCATGGCTTCTCATATTTGCATCAAGTCTTTTAATAAAGAAAAAGGATGATTTACCTGCCATTTCATTAAATTGAGGACTCATAAGAGCAGAATAAAGCATAATGAATATCGGCAACTGAATTAACATCGGAAAACACCCTGCAAATGGATTAAAGCTGTGTTCTTTGTAGAATTCAGCTATCTTTTTCTGCATCATTTGCGGATTACTTTTATATCTTTCCTGAAGTTCTTTAAGTTTTGGGGCAAGCTGCTGGGTTTTTACCATTGAACGCTGCTGGGAAACACTTAATGGCCACATCACAACCCTTATTAGAACTGTTAAAAGAACTATCGCCATTCCGTAACTTCCGGCTACATCCGCCAGAGCTTTTAATATTTGTACTGTTAAAGCTGAAAAATCCACTATATTAACCTCATTTTAATTTCTGTTTATAATTTTATAATCCCATAAAAAATTTTTATTTAAAAGTTTTTGTAGTTACATTTTAGCTTATTTGATACAGCAAAATCATAATTAAGAAACGTTACATTGAATTTTTCCTAATATAACAGGAATTTCGGTTTTTATTAAACTTCTTTAGTCTTTTTCTGGCAATTTTTTTTTTGAGCAATCTTTATAACAACAGAGATCAAAAGTGTTTAAGTAAGATATAGAAGCTAAGAAATTATGACAACCATAAATTCATTTCAACCAATTTATAGTCAAAAAGCAACATTTAAAGCTAACGCTGAAAATGCTGCTGTAACTTCGCCAAAACCTCAAACACATCCCGGTGTGGCTGTATTATCTTATATGTTTCCGGGAACAGGTCAAATTATAAATGGAGATACAAAAACCGGCTTAAAACATTTAAGCCTTGATCTTGGTTTTATGGCTGCAGGATTAGTTTTAGGTGTCAAAAAAATATTACCTGTTATAAAACAAAACGCTGAAGCTGCTAAAAACGTGATTAAAGAAAAAGGATTTGTTAAAGCTATTGCTAGTTTGGAATATTTTAAAGCACGTTTAAACGGTGTTTCCCCAAAAACAGTTGCAGCAGCAGCAGTTATAGGCGCTCTCTCTATGGTAAACAGCGCAACATCTTCGATGGATGCTTATCAAGGTAAAAAAATTATTAAACAATCTTAGTTTCAAGGCACGGGGTCATATCCACCCGGATTAAGCGGGTGACACCTTACAATCCTTTTTATTCCAAGAAAAATTCCTTTTAACAGTCCGTATTTTAATATGGACTGTTTTGTATATTCCGAGCAGGTCGGATAAAATCGGCAACTTCTCGGGAAAAATCTTGAGATTTTCTGGTAAATTTTTATGAGAAAGACTGCTATTTTTTTCATTTCATCTTATTTTTTACTACTTAATATTATTATACTTTAAAGGTATTTTTTCATTATTAAGAGGTGTTTTTTGTTATAATTATATATATATTTAATTTTACGGAATTTATAGATTATGAAAGACTCAGTATTGTTTTTTGGAGCTGGAGCCAGTTATGGTTCTGATAGTAAACATGCAAGAAACCAAGGATTGTTACCGCCTCTTGGAAAAGATTTATATAACGCCTTAAAAAGTTCTACTTTAACTGATGCTTGGAAAAGAATTCCTGAAGATATAACGCCCATATTTAGCGAAAATTTTGAAGCTGGTATGGCAGAAATAATGAATAATGACATAAAATATATAATGACACATGAATTATTAATGGAAACTGCGTTATATTTTGCTCAATTCAGACCTTTAAAAACAAACTTATATTATAAATTAGCAGAGAAAATTGCTATTAATAAGTGGAAAGGATCGATAATAACTCTCAATTATGAACGGTTACTGGAGGAATCATTACTTATTCATAAAGTGGTTTCTGTTGTTCATGGGGCTGATACGACAGAAGAAGGGGAAATAAAGAGAGCCCCGCATGCAATTGAGTTATGTTATCCGCATGGAGCTTGCCATTTCAGCATAGGATTTGCAAAAGAATGGGAAAAAGAACCGTATAGACCAAATAGTGATATTGTAGGTGGAGCAATATACCAGTTAATTCACCAAATAAATATAATTGAATGTTATACGAAAAAGCCTCTCCCTTATGTAAGGAGATTGCCATTAATATGTGCATACGAACCAGATAAAAGACCTCTTACAAATAATAAGCTTATAATTTATCAACACGCAAGATTAAAAAATTTAATTAATGAGGCTAAACAGATAATCATGATAGGAATAAATTGTAATTTTGCCGATGCTCATATTTGGGGATTATTAGCAGAAACTCAGGCTAAAATCATTTATATTGACCCTTATGAAAGTCAAATTGATAAATTTGCAGAGTGGGCAAAAAGTAACAATAAGCAAGAAAAAACCAATTATAAATTAATAAATAAAAATTTTAATGACAGTTTTAAAGAAATATGTAATTTAGTAGGATTGAATTAGTGAATATGCTTCATATTCAAGAATAAAATAATGTCCCGATAACAATTATTATGTAAAAATAAGCTTTTTAGTTTCGCTGTCTGAAGCCAGCGCCTTACTTTTATTTTTTTATAAAAAATATAAAGTAAGCAAAACAAAAAACTTTAAAAGTTAAGTTTCTTGTTTTTTAG
>Ga0209212_1000498_pt1 | contig 75673 bp, 62 predicted proteins | sample RifGroC2_FD_183996 | JGI IMG/M metagenome (GOLD analysis project Ga0209212, IMG submission 183996) | Groundwater microbial communities from Rifle, Colorado, USA - Groundwater C2 (SPAdes) (version 2) | ecosystem: Environmental > Aquatic > Deep subsurface > Groundwater | place: Rifle, Colorado...
ACATGCTCATTTTTTCTTTTTGTAAAGGAATTATAAGAAATCTTGCTTGCTCGGGTACCGATACCAATTCACTGCGGGTTTCAGCTACGCTTCAACCCGCAGGGTTCTTGGCTACCCTCGCTCTAAAGGTATTTCACCACTTTCTGGCGAACCTTCCCATTAATATTTTCCTTCAACCAAATAATAATACGAATGCCCATAACCTTCGACAATTTCAAAATCCCGCTGCCTTTATTGAAATGTAAGATATTTTTCTTGGATCCTTTTCTTCATCTTAAATATTTTATTAATAATCTCTTTTCCTTGCTGATGCTCAACTTTTTTTCCATAATAATTTATTCCATTTCTTATCCATCGCACCCTATCAAACTCTTCATATTCAAAAGTATCCAATAAATCATTGAGGAGCTCACCCAGACAAACGTGAGATAACACTTTATAGCCTTTCAAGATGCAGAGCGCCTCGAGTGTCTCTCTCAAGGAATCATATGCTAAAGAAAAGTACGCCGATATATTCCTCTCATCAATGGTAGCATGTAGGACGGTATCCTCTTTAATATCAGCCATTTCTATGAGTGATTTAACATGTCCTTCGTCTACTCTTGTTTTTTTGATAAGTCCTTTCCTAAAGCATTCATCTATATCCATTGTATGCTTCCCTGGACTAAGATGCCGTTTAATACATTATTTATTAGATGCTCATTCTTTAATTCTTTCAGCTCTTTAATATTCATCAAGTGGATTGCTCTATTTATTTTATGCTCATACACCCTGAGATTGGTTATTGCTTCCGTCTTTTCTGAGATTACAATAAGGTCAACATCGCTAGTTGAAGTATCAAGCCCATATGCTGCTGAGCCGTAGAGAACAATTGTAGGTTTAAGGTAAAAGTCATTCAATTTATTGATCAAGCCCGATTCCCTTAGTGCCCTTATCATGTAATAAACTTTAATATCTTTATACGAATCGCTCTCAAGATTCGACTGGAACAGGAGATAGTTCCTCTCTTCTCTTTTTTTAAGAATTTTTTCCTTTTCTAATAGGTGCAGTTCTTTACTGGCTGTTGCAGGGGACACATTGCGTAATCTAGCAACTTCTCTTACATTGAACTCTTGTTCGGGGCTCTGAAAGAAGATCTCAAGAATCGAAATGTTTATTTTTTTGTACATATATTCAATAATTTGAACACCTGTTTAAATATTTTACCATTTTTATGCCATAGTAACTGTTACTCTTTTAAGAAAAACCTCTCCAGCGTCCCAAGGTATTTTACCACTTTCTGGCGAACCTTCCCATCGATATATTTCCCTTCAACTAAATAATAATAGGAGTGCCTTTTAATCTTCTTTTCCCGCAAATAGCCTCGATCAAAACCAAGCTGTGATGCTATCTTCTGTGCGCTTCCTAAATATTTCACAACTTTCTGGCGAACCTTTCCATTCTCATACACTCCTTTCACCAAGTAGTAATATTTCTTCCCCTTGATCGTCTTTGTGCGAAGGTAGGTCATTGCTTGCCACCTCCGCGCAAAAGCATAATCTGGAAGTTTTCATAGAGTGCATGGAGCCTGATGGTAAGCTCATCGCGGTCTTCTTTTTTAAGGTGTGAATGAGAGCCAAGGAGGGCAGTATACATTCCTTTTGCCTGTGGGATTTTTCCTTTCGCAAGGAGGGTATTTGCAGTGATGCAGTCTTTGAGGAGTTCAGAATAATGGCGCTTATAGGTTTCTTCCCGGTAAGCTTGGTGCTGCGCAGCAAAGAACCTTTTTGCAGTTGAGGGATACTGCATAGAGATAGAAACCATCAGCCTTCGATGGGTGTAGAGGAACGCTGGGAGAACAATTTTTTGAGTGAGAAGTGGGCATTGGTGATAATGCTCCTGGGCAAAAAAGAACTGTCTTGTGGCACGATTGATCCTGTTCATGGAAAGAGCAGCATTGGCGGCCAGGAGGTCTTTCCAGATAAGCATAGAGGAAAAACGATGCTTTCGTTTTCTGGCAAGGAAGTAGATTCCAAGGAGTATGAGGATGATCAGCACAATGAGGGTGAGGTCAAAGACTGATAATCCCTTCTTTTCGCAATCAGCGGGGCACGTGGCCTCGTCTTCTCCAAGCCCGCAAACGCCATTGCCGCATGCACACCCAGTCGGATCAAAAGCCTCATCACTCGCAATCTTCCTGCCGATAATCACAAAAGTGGGCTGAGAAAAGCAGCCATCTATCGGCACTTCAATATAGTATTGGCTGCCAAGCACGGGTACGTCTTGGCTTTCTTTTGCCAGTTCTCCAGCAATCGCACGCTCGATGACTTTGATGGGCACCGGATCCTTGATCAGCTTTCTATGGTCAGAATAGACATCCCAGAAATTTGTGCATCGTTCACTGATGAACTCATCTCCAACGTGTTGTGCAGAACTCATCGTGACAAGGCCATCATTTGGCTCATCATCGCCGATGAGCGCCCCAGAGGTGGTCTTGAAGCTGCCAATCGTGAATGTATACGGCTTTATCCCAGCAATGACATTGTAATCAATAAAAGGCACCCTCGGGGTATTCAGCCCATGCACCACCTGGTCGAGTAGTGGGCTGTCAAACTCCAGCAATGGCGTCTTTGCTTTCGCATTCACCATCGCTTTGTAGAATTTTTCATACACATCGCCTCCAGGAAGGCCGTCATTTGGTGTTCCTGCCATGATGACCTTTCTGACTTTCTTCACGTAAGGATAGTTTCCTGTCATTTGGTCTTCCACATATGAATTCCATAATGCTTGTTGTGTGATAATACCCCCAAGGCTGTGTGCAACAATGTAGAGGTTATCATATTCTCCTTCGTGCATTTGAAGGTACTCGGCGAGTTGCCAGCCAAGGTCGATTGCAGACGTGTTGCTTTGGTATCCAAACGTCCACACTTGATAGGGTTGGTTTGTTGAGGCAATATCATTGATCAGGGTATCATAGGTTGTTGGATCTGACCCAAGGCCATGGACAAGAAGGACCATATCTCTGCTTTCTGGAACAGGAGTGAACACGTTTTCAAATGTTGTTGTCAGGTCAGATGTTTTGAATTGTCCAAGAAGGATGATTTGGTCATTGATGCCAGGGGGAGAATCAAACGTCAATGCTGCGGTGTTGTTCTTCTTATGGATGGTTCCGCCAAGACGCTCCCACTCTCCTTGTTTGACTGTAAAGAATGCAAGGGAGTTCTCATCAATATGCTTGGAGAGCCTGTAGTTGAAGATAATGCTTGGTGCTGTTGTCTCTTCTTTTGTGATGGTGTGGGCAAGGATAATCTCAAATTGTTCGTTTGGAGGCTGGAGGTAGGAATTATTTCCTATCGTCACATTTTCTATCAGCCTGACCGCAGATGAGGGAGGATTCACTCCACACGCCAATTCTTCAACGGGATAATAGGGAAGTGCCTGGCAGTCTCTCCCCTCGCAGCGTATGACTTCAAGATCGGTATACGTGTCAGGTATGCTGAACGTGATATTGATCCTGTTATCCCCGCAGGAGAGGGAGAAAGGCTGGTAGATGATCTCTTTTCCTTTTGGTATGTTAATCTTTTGAGTGCTTTCTACAAGGGCAGTAGAATCCTGGCCATCAACTATGAAACAAGCGATAGGGGAGATTGCTGATTTCTGCTCTGCTTTTGGGACAAGGAGGTTCATGGCAAGTTCTACCCGTGAGAGTTTTTTTCCCTCAACCCCCGGGCTTTCAGGTGCAGGTCCTGGTGCGGGTTCGGGATTGATAATGATCGGACCAGGCGCTGGAGGAGGAAGCACTGGAACAATGATGGGTTCTGGTTGTGGCTCAGAAGGTGGAGCATCTCCCCCACCACCCCCTCCGCCAGTTGTCGGTTCGCTTTCTCCTGAAGAGATAGTCACAGTAAATGTTCTGTTCTCTGTGGCATTTGTCTTTGCTCCATCATTGTCTGTCACAGCACAGCTCCATTCATAGAACCCATTGGCTAAGGTAACAGAGAAACTTGCCTGCCCGCCCGTTCCAGATAATGATGCTGATTCAGCTTCTGCCCACACTCCAGTGAAATTACCAAGCAATGTTGCATTGGCAAGTCCAAAATCATCTGAAACATTGCAAAGGAAGATAACAGAGGAAAAAGTAAGTGTTTGATTTATTGTAGGGGAATGAAGCGAGACATTTGGAGCAGTATTGAGCATGGTAACGCCCTGTATTTCTGATACGTTGCTGTTTCCATAGACATCACGTGCTGACCATCGATAAGAAATCCCTCTCCCTCCTGCTGATGTGAGTGATACATTCACAGAAACAGTTTCTGATGCCCCGCTCCATGAGCCATTCGTGAGATTCTGCCATGACCCGGTAAGGTTAGAAGTAAGAAACCAGAGACTCCCCCCAAAATCATCAGATAACGTTGCATTCACCTGAACTGTATCTGTCTTATTCGGAGAGGTATTATTGATGGCAAAGCCGGAAAAGCCGGGGATATTGTCAAAAAGATCCAGCGTAAAAAGTGCTGAAGTGTTGTAATTGCCTGCAGCATCGTCAAACCACCAGAAATAGGTAAGATTTCTCCCTGCAGATCCGCTCATTGATAGATTGAGCGAAATAACCTCGCTCACGCCGCTCCAGCTTCCATTGGTAATGTTCTCATAGTATCCTGACTTGTTCCAGGTGAAGATCCAGGAATTCCCACCAATGTCATCTGCTAGTGTTGCATTGAATTGGGCATCTTGGGCTATTGTTGGATGGGAATTATTCAGTGCATAAGAGGAGCTTGTAGGGGGAAGGGTATCAATCGAAGTATTGACAACAAACGTAAAATTGCCTTGTGAATAGTTCCCATTCCCAAGAATATCGGAACACTGAACATTCCACACAAAAGACACTGTTGTGTTGAGAAGGGGGATGGTGAATGTGTTAATGGTCCCATTATCGATGCTTGTGTTCGATTGGTTTATCTGCCAAACGCCGGAATGATTTGTGAATAATGCGCAAGAGGTGATCGTATTATTATCAGCTGGTGTGTAGTTAAATTGGAGGGTTGTAATAGTGGTAGTGAGGGTATTATTGTACGGTTGATTGAGGGTGATATTGGGAGGGATACTATCAGAATCGCCGAATGCATAGAGAAACCCATCATTGCTGCCAAAGATGAGTGTTCCATCAGCCAGAGCGGCTGCAGAGGAGACAGGACCATCAGTAGTATAGTTCCACAGTTGAGTGCCGGATGTTGCATTCAGGCCATAGACCTTGTTATCCCCCCCTCCAAAGTAGATTATTCCTTCGTTGGAAATAGCTGCTGTTGAATGGATTGGGCCCCCGATAGTATAGTTCCACAACTGCAATCCCGTATTCTTATTGATGGCATAAAAGAGGTTATTAGCAAGCCCGAAATAGAGTGTCTTGTTAAATACAGCAACAGAAGTATTCGATCCGGAATTAAGGGTATAATTCCAGTTTTGACTGCCTGTTGATTGGTCATAACTATATAAGGTAGTATTCACGAAAAAGTAAAGGTTGGAATCATCTGCCGCGAGTTGTTGGAATCTGTTGGTCTTATCGCTTTCGGCGATGATAGTCCTCCAATTCGAAACGCCAGTTTTCTTATTGTAGCTGGTAAGATTTGTATTAAAAGTAGTTCCTCCATCAGGACTGCTTCTTGAAAGATAGAAGATATTATTCCCACTCAGGGCAGGATCCCCGAGCGCAAACATCCATCCAAACCCTGCCGCATAATTCCATAATGAGGTAAAAGAAGTTTCATTCAATGATCGGATAGTAGCCCCAAGAGAGCTGTCATAAACAGAATAAATAACTTCATCCTGAACGAGCAAATGATCAACCGCTGTCCCAAGATTCGCTGAGGAGCGAATGTGGCTCCCGTTTGAGAGGTTCATCGATGAGATCGAAAACAATAACGAACCACCTGCTGTTTTATTGGTATAATAGATCACACCATTCTTCACGGTGGCACCAACTAAGGTGGAGTCAGAGATTGAGCTATTCCATAGCAAAGACCCTGTTGTGAGGTTATAGGCAGAGATTTTTCCACCATTGTCTCCCCCATCGCCCCTGCTGATTATAACCCTTCCTTCAGAGATTACTGGATAGTTTAGCCCGAAGCTGAATGTTCCGCTCCCAGAAGTGGCATTTGTTTTCCAGAGGAGGCTGCGGGTTTTCGGGCCTGGGCTTGGGGTGTTTCTGGTGCCATTCTGATAGTTCCCATACATAGGCCATTCCTTGCTTTTGTTATAAGTGATTGTATACGTCGAATTTATAGCGGAAAAAGTGCATGCTCCATCTGAATCACATACATACGCATTCCAGACATGTACTCCAGGCTCTATGCTATAAATCTTGAACTCATGCCCATCATTCACTCCAGAAAAAGTGCTCGTAGCAACAGCCTGCCACATCCCAGAAGCATCAGTGTAAAGGGTCATATTCAATAAGCCAGCATCATCTGTGGCATTGACAAGGAAAGGCAGAGAATCAGCATAAAAAGAATCTCCAGAGGGTGGATAAGAAAGGTTGATGGTGGGGGGTTGGTTGGTGGACTCCTGCAATGCATACAACCTTCCATCATCGCTGCCAAAGACAAGGATTCCATCAACCAAAGCAGCAGTGCTTTTGACAGCACCTCCAACAGAATAATTCCATAGATGAACGCCTGTTGTTTCATTTAGTGCATAGATAAAGTTGTTATTGCATCCTGTATAAACAACCCCATTCCCGGATACTATCGGGGAGCTTGTTATGCTTGCATTGCATCGTTGTGTCCACAATTGTTGTCCTGAGGTTTTATTGACGGCATAAGTATAATTTTGGAGAGTAGAGAAGAAAAGCCGGTCATCAGACAGTGCAATTCCTGTTCTAATTGATTGGGTTATGTTAAACTCCCAGCCTCCCCCACCATAAACAGCCGTGTTGTTGACCTTCTTCACCGAATGGTTTAAGACAATAAAATAAGAATCACCATCACTTGAGAGTCCAAACCCTGTGTCATACCCATCAGAAGAAGAATTTTTAAGGGTCACATTGAAAACTGTTGATCCGTCAGCAGTCGAGTACCCATGAAGATAATTCTCTTCATCAACACCAACAACATCATCATTGAAGTAATTAAAAACAAGTGTGGAACCATCTATGAGTAAGCCTTTTGTAGCAAGAATTGAGGGAGTCCCTAAGGATAATTGCCTACTCCAGGCAGTAGAACCATCTGTGATATCAATTGCAAAAAGGCTGCCAAGTGCAGTTGATACTATCCTAAGATAATAGACCTGAGACTCATCTGTGGCCAATAAAAGTGAAGGATCGTCAAGAGTGAAGGATGCAGATGTCCAAAGGCTGACATTGTTTGTTGTGTTCAATGCAAATAGTTCAAGACTACTACTAGTGAAATTGCCAAGAATTATTCTTTCTCCTTGAATAAGATAACTATTTGTGAGAGATCCAGACCCCTGCAATGTAAAATTCCATAGGCTTTGGCCAGTGGTAAGGTTATAGACAAAAAGCTTGTTTGAAGCTACCATAAAGACCCGCTCGCCATCAATAAGTGAGCTGTTTGTTCCCGCAGGATTATCAATCGATACATTCCAAAGCAAACTCGGATTCACCGGTCCCGTCCCATTCGTCTTCCCCGTCCTGTTCCCATAATGCATCCATTGAAGCCAATTATTATCTTCATTTACTGAGAGTAGTGTACTATCCCTCAACGCATAGAATGTTCCAAGCAATGTTCCAAGGAAAATAGTGCCGTCAACAAGAGCAGGAGAACTAGTAACAGCGCTGTCTACGCTTTGGTTCCATACCTGGCTTCCAGAAGTTGCATTGACTGCAAACACTGTGCTGTTGGCATCCCCAAAATAAACGATTCCATTCCCAGAAACAATCGGACTTGACCTAATCGAACCATTGGTCCCATAATGCCAAAGTTCTTCTCCAGTATTAAAATTAAGCGCGTATAAGGTCTTGTTATCATTTCCAAAATAGAGTGTATTGTTATAGTAAGCAAAAGAGGAGAGCCTTTTCGATGCCCCGCCTATCCCTCTGTCCCACACCATAGTCCCTGTATCCACATTGAACATGGTAATGTTTATTACCGAAGCCGTATTTTCTTGAAAGGAAAAAACGATTCGACCATTTACAAGGGGGGCCTTTTGTTCATGTACAACACCATTGGGGGGATTGGGTTGAAATGCAGCGTCACAACACGTTACAACTTCGGTATAGCTGCCGTCTGTTTGTGAGAATTTATGGATAGTGATATTCGCATTTCCACCAAAACCAGTCTTGTCATTTTGGGTGATCACATAAACATCCGTCCCATCCTGTACAGGCCCGGAGATGATATATGTGCCAGCAAAAGCGACAGTCTTGTTAAATTCCCATATTTTATAGCCATTTGTTAGGTTTAAAGCATCAACCCAAAGGTTTGATCCTTCAGTAAAGGCAGTAAAGAGTCTGTCGCTGGAGAAGGAGATGATGCCATACTCATCCTTCAATACATTCGAAGAATTAATGAGTGTTGCCCAGAGGAGCGCTCCCGTAGTCGTGTTCACAGCAGTGATATTTACCCCGTTAGAGGATCCAATGGTACTCCTTTGGTAGATAAACGCCCGCTGATCATGGACACCAAGGGTATGGCCATCATGCATTGCACTCTCATTTATCGAAAAATTCCAAAGCTGATTGCCAGTTGTTGTGTTGAAAGCAAACAATGACTGATTAAAGGTAACAACAAATGCCCGCCCATCAGAAATAACAGGAGAGCCAACCTTCCCAATCCCTCCATAATTCCATAATACAGAAGGGTTTACTGGACCGCTGCCATTAGTGAATCCTGTCCCATTATTGAAATGCTGAAAGACTGGCCAGGTGTTGTTATCTGACTCCGTAAGAGTAATGGAGGATGGCTCAACATCTTTGAACGCATATACCCCCCCATTTGTTGTGAGAGCTATCAAAGTATTGTCCGCCAGCGCAAGGTGCGACCGTACTTTTCCGGGCATTGTGTAATTCCATAATTGTAATCCGTTTGTTGCATTCACGGCAAAGACAAGGTTTGAATCAGTGCCAAAATAGGCAATTCCTTCACCTGACACGATCACAGAAGACCTGACAGAGCCGTTGGTTGTATAGTTCCAAAGAGGCACTCCAGTGTTAGTATTAAGGGCAAGGAGTGTTTTATTGTTGTTCGGAAAGAGGATGGTGTGATTGTAATACGCAGGTGATCCTTCGCTTGCATTTGCAGTGTCATAGCTCCAGATAACGCTTCCATCCATGTCTACCTTGTATAATGTATGATTTGCTGAATAGAGAAGTCCAGATCCATCATACGCCATCTGCCTATATGATAATTTAATATCTGGTGAATTATCAATATTATTTCCTGGGCTGGTCCTGTATGTCACTCCAGTTGAGGTGTTATACCTGGTAAAGTTCATAGTAAAAGTCTCGCTCGCAGTTTCGTAAAATGTATGTATGGCATAGACACTATCACCAATGAGAACAGGACCAATTTTTGATGATTCTTCTGCACTATTATCAGCCACATTATGCTCCTGGTTGAGTGTTGTTATGTTATAGAGGGTGATGTGGACATTTCCTGTGAGCCAGGAATTGATGCCCACATAAGTGCCATCAGTGACCATGACACTGTCAGCATACTGCCCAGGAAGAGCCAAAGATGTCGCCAAGAGCTCTCCATTAGTGATATTTATCGTTGAAAGGCCATAATTGAGCTCAGCTATTGTTCTGTTGCCAACAAAGACTCGCTGGCCAGTAACAGCAAGGCTTGGCATGACATCAAAGCTGTTGTTGAAGTGTACCCACAACTGCGATCCAGTAGTGAGATTATAAGCCGTCAGGTTTGATCCCGGAACGACAAGGATGCCATTTGATATGATTGGTGCATTAGTTGAAAAAGTTCCAGGAAGAGTAACATTCCACAACACTCTAGCAGTTTTTGGACCTAAACTGCTTGTCGTTCCAGTTCCATTCGGATAATTCTGTGCCATGGCCCATATTGCGGAATCATTTACGTATTCCGCCACCACATACCCATCCGTCAAATTTACATGCTCAAACCCCTGGGTTGTGCCATTGCATGTCACATTAAACACGAATGTCCCTGCGGTCAAGAACGTTTTATTGTACTCATAATAATGTGATGTGGAGTTATAGCTCATATTGACAAACGGCCCAACAGCATTAAACACGATCCCGCAATATGTCTCAGGACCAAAAGCGGGTGTGGAATCAGAGCTGTTTGAGTAATTGGCATAGAATTTGAAATTTTGCCCTGTAACGACTTCTTCATTATCACTGTCATCAAAGATGGTAAGCTGGGAATTCCCCACCGTCGTGTAATTGCTAAAGCCAGTGACGTTGAACAGCAATGAGCCAGAACCATACGTGAGCACATGGCAGTCTGGTTCCTGACAGGAGAGAGCATCCTTGAGGAGTGTTGGGGTATATGTATAGGATAACCCTTCAAGAGATATGTTCGCTGCAAGGTCCAGTTCAGCATAAGAAGCAGAGTCAATACTCACATAATTCGATGATACAATGACAGCATCAGTAATATTGATTCCTCTGCTCAGGTTAACAAGCGGAGAATACGTGATCTTTCCCACACCCGGCTTGTCGAGCACTAGTTGCGTTTCTGTCAAATTGGCAACAGCAGTAAAGTTTGTTGTGTTTCCAGAGTATCCTGCAGTAATATCAATGATATGCGTCCATATATCACTGCTCACATTATTCCCATCAGTATTTGTGCAATTCACACTCCAATTCAGTACTGAGGGTTCTGAATTAACGATCGAAAAATACTGCGCCACTCCCCGTGTAATGCTCGTATTGGTCTGGTTCAGCACCGATTTTACATAGAGCGAACAGTTTGAGATGGACACAGAATCGCTGACTGTATAAGAGAAGGTAATATTGCCGTCATTATCCCCACTCATGGAGGGGGGGAAAGACAGTGTCACTGCCAATGTCTCAGCATTGTCATCAAATGCATAGACTGACTGGTTTGTCGTTATGTACAAGGTGCCATTTGTCAATGCTCCGGATTCCGCAATAGGCCCATCAAGCGTCCTTGTCCAGAGGGTTGTTCCATCAGTAATGTTTATCCCATATACCGTTCCTTTCCCAGCAGAGTTATACCAGCTGCTCACATATGCAACCTTGTCAGTGTCAGAAACGACTGGTGATGCCGCGATAACACCATCTAAAGTAACATTATACAGCTGTGCATGATCGGTTATATTAAAGATATAGAGTGTTTTCTCATTTGCTGCAAGCAGGTATGGGGCTGCATACGCAACCGCTGAGCGATTTGTTTCCTTATTGAAAGTATAGCTCCAGCTCGAAGCCCCAGTAGATGCATCGCGGGCCTGAAGTGTTGTGTTCAGGACAAAGAACACCGTGTCATCAGCCAGGAGAAGATGTGAATACATGTTCCTATTGAAGTTTACCCCACTGAAGGGAATATTATATCGATAGCTCATATCACCCCCTCTTGATGTTAAGTACGCATCATCAATTGCTCCAGCAGTATAATTTGAGAGCAGATAATACGCATTTCCTGTGCTATCAATGACCGGCCCACCGAGGGTAATTGTTTCATAAACATCAAAGCTTTGGCCATCAGAGTTTATCCCTGCCCCAGTGGAGGGATTAAGTGTCCTATATTGGATAAAATTGACAGGTGATGAGAATTCATAGAGAACATCGTTGTTATGGGTGAATATCCCTCTTGTCCCTTCTGTCGCTTCCCCTGTGCTCCATTTCAAGGAGAGGTCATCTCCGTTTAGTGCAGTGAAATTGATGTTTCCTCCAGGATCCCAAACAAAATAAAGTGTATTATTGAGCAGACTGGCCTTTCCCTGGATCGTATAGGATGCATTGTCAACAATTGTCCTCGATGAGATATCAATCTTATTCACTTTGTCTCCGATAACAAACAGTGAATTATTATAGATCAGAGGAGGCCCAAGCGATGTTGAAGTGTTATCAATCTGGGACTGCCAGAGTATACTATTTGTCTTCGGACCTGATGCCGGAGTGCCAAACGTTCCATTGGCATAGTGGCCATAAAGCTCCCAAGTAGTGGTATCTGGAGGGAGGGAGGGAGAATCTTGGAAAGCGTAAATCAATCCATCACTGCTCGCAATAAGCATAACTCCCTGAGCAATAGCCGCAGCAGAATCAACATCTCCTCCAGTCGTATAATTCCATAATTGCAATCCAGACGTTGCATTTAAAGCATAGATATTGTTATCCCTGCTTCCAAAATACACAATACCATTACCAGAAACCGCACCGGTAGAATGAACTTCACCACCTAAACTATAATTCCACAACTGAGTCCCATCAGTTTTGTTAATAGCATAAAACCTTTTTCCAGAAGTGCCAAAAAGCAGCCGATCTCCAAAGAGAGCGATTGAAGCATTCGTTCCATTACCAAGAAAGTACTGCCAATTGCTAGCACCAGTACCAAGATCATAACTCAATAGGGTCTTATTGTTGATGAGGAAGTAATCTACCTCATCGGTTGAACCTTGTTGATCAGAAACAGTAAGTTCAGGGATAATGTTTGCCCAGACTGCATCTCCAGTAGTAAGATTATAAGCTGTAAGATTAAGGTCAGAACCAGTTGAGTAACCCCAAACTACGTAAGAACTAGTTAATGTCGGGTATATTTTATCTATGGAATCAAGATTATTAGAGTTGTAAAACCAAATTGTGGAAAGAGAAGTAATATTACGTATGTCGATTGTACTGCCGATTGTAGTCTCTAAGAGATTAGCGAGTGTTTCCTTATGTATGATGAGAGGAGCTACGGACGCTAGAGACCCATCTGAAGTTGAGATAACCTGGCCGGATGAAAGATTGATTATAGATAGAGAAAATGCTACGGTTAAGGGTGTTTTATTAAGATAATAGACCTTACCTTGCGAAACAGCAACTCCAGGGGAATACGCATCAGTGGTCGTGCTATTCCATATCCCAAGCCCAATTGATAAATTGTACGTTGAGATAATACCCGTCGCCCCATTGTCTGTTCCTCTCGTAATAATAACCCTATCATCAGAAATAACGGGATAATCAAAAGCAAAATTGTGTGAACTCCCAGCAACGCTTGCATTAACCGTCCAAAGAAGTGTCGAAGCTAGAGGTCCAGAACTGTTCGTATATCTTGTCCCATTCCCATAATGCCCCCACTGCCTCCAATTATTATCCTCTGCCGTATCAGCCAGATTATGTGCTTCCGCTGTCAAATTCCCAAACGTAAAACGTTGGTTATGAATCCCTGTAGTAAACACCGTCACCCGGTGATAGCCGAGAGAATCACACGAGTAATTCTCGACAAAAACCCCATTACCAATTACAGTAACCGGCACAAGCGTTTCTCCACAATACAATTCCTTGAACCCAAGGTCATCTGGCAGCCCAGTGCCAAATGTTGTCCCGCCATACCCTTCAATCGTCAAATTTGCTGTTCCTGTCGTATTAAACCTAACCTCCCAAATCCCCCCAACGACTGGATAACTCTGTACATTCAAAATAACAATCTCAATCTCAAACGTTTGATTAGAAAGGTGTGGAACAGTCCATTCAATATAATCAATCAATCCATTCCCGTTTGTATCGTTCATCACGTCAATAGGATGCAATTTTCTCTCGCGGCTCCCATTCTCATACCAATACAATCGTAAAGAACTAGCAGACGCTTCAGTTGGCAAATTCATAAAGGCAACAACATCGATATATGGCTGATCGGAAGAGATCGTTATCTTTTTCTCATGATCAGAAACCACTTCCTCAACTGCCTCAGGAGGAGGTAGTTCATACATGATCTCTACTTCTTCATACGATTCTATTGTTTCTTCAATAATCACCGTCGTGCTGTTGTCTTCAGGGATTTCTCCCCCAAAGACAACAGCACCAGTGATTGTTGGTTGTGTGCTAAGTTTGAGTAAGTCTAACTGAAGATCTATCCTTTCCGAACGATTATCAGTCTTGTCAATCTTCTTCTGTATCTCCTCTTTCTTCCTGTCAAGGACAAAATCATCTACATCTTTTATTATTCCTTCATCCTCAATCTTTATCTTGCCAACCTCTTCTTCAACCCCAAACGATCTCTTTACCACGGTGACATTGAGCGCCTCTGAAGGGATTGAAGTCGAAAAATTAGTAGCTCTCTTCTCTAGCTTTACTCGTTTTACAAATTTGACCGGCTCTCCCAAACGAGCTTTTGCCTGCTTTACCTCAACGCTCTTCACAGCACTTGTCTGGTTTGTGGTGATATTTTGATCAGTAAAGACCGAGCTGATGTTCAGTTCCGTCGTATTTTGGTCAAGAAAAGCAATAAGAACGCTGGAAAGGTTAATGGTTGCATCAGCAACTGTAATGGTTAAAGTAAGGTTTTGTGATGTGCCATTCAATCGGCATGTTTCTTCGCACACATCATCAAATCCTATTGTTTTTGGTGAATCAAACCCGGAGAGGAGAATGCCTTCCTGAAGGATTGTTGTAGAATTAAGAAGCAGATAGGTACGGTTTCCATCAGAGAGCATGATTGTGTAATTCTGGCTTTCCCCAATAATGGTCCCTGACGCCTTAATGCTTGTTGGTGATTGGTTGAGAAGAAAAGGGATGCTTATGGTCGTGTTGGTGCTCAGGTTGACTGGTGATCTGTATATGATCATACCGGAAAAGGAAGGAAAGAACAACCCAAGAATAAGGAGGATGCCAAAGAGAAGTGCACCTAAGGCTACCCTCTTTTTCACACACACAACCATAAGCATATTAGGCACATTACTATTTAAATACTTTTCGCTTTTTCTCGTCATTAAAAGTATTGTTTAATAATTAGGCACTAATAGAAGGGGAAGAAACAAGAGTGATGAAGAGATATTAGGCACAAGTATTTAATCTTTTCGAATTATTCTTCTCTTTAAATAAATAAAAATCTTAGGCACAACAATAGTAAAAGTTAGGCACAAGATATACAAATTAGGTACGGTTTTATTGAAAAGTATTTCGTCGGAAGATGAAAATTTATCACCTAATCAACCACAAAGTGATGGGGATTTCTTGCTAGAAGAATTTAATAATATATTGGGCACAATAATTATTTATCTTACTACAAGATAGTAACATTAATAAATGATGGTGAATTGATTCACATGATAATGACAGAACAAACAAAACCAAGAGTAAGTTTATGGCGCACGTTCTCAGTAGCATTAGGAGTTGGAATAGGAATAGGTATAGGGTACTGGGGAGGATACTTTTTCAACAGGCCAGAACAATCAGAAGTTACTCAAGAAAAAGTTATGATGCAAAGAGAAGTGAGATTTAGAAGGCAATTAGCAGAAGACCTCGATGCAAGAACTGAGAGATTACCAATAAGATATAGAGAGATAGATATAAGAGGTTTGGTTAGAGATGGAGAAATAGATTTTCCTACTCTCTCACCTTATTTAAGTGGGTATGATCGTACAGAGGCACAAAGTGCTTTTGATCACTATGAATCCTTCCCATTTTATAGTGAATTCACAACCAATGGGAATAGGGTAATAAGATTATCAAAAAATTCAAAACCTCCTGGTGATGGGGTATTCCTTGATTATCATGCTCAATGCAACATAGGAATCGAGGAGTTTGATCAAACCTTATCACCATCACCCCATAGAAGGAAAGATAATCTTAAAATGACATTTATTGCTCATGGGAGAGATCAATCAAAAGATGGTAATACTCCAGAGCCAGCATATAGAGACGATGTTGATTTGCCTTTTAGAAATGAAGAACATGTAGAAGGATCAACCTATATTCAAACTAATGGATTGGGAGAATTAACTTTAGATCTACTAGTATATGACCCACAAAATCCCGGCAAAGATGTGACCATTTGTTTTACGAGCTTAACTGTAGAGAGCGTCGACTACAACCCACCACCAAAACGTTAAACCAAAATGGCAACAGAACAACCTAAACCAAGAGTTAAGTTTATGGCGTACCCTAGAGGCAACCATAGCAGTGGTAATAGGCATTGGCATAGGATCTTGGGTAACACCTTATTTCAACAAGCCAGAACAATCAAATTGTAATCCAGAGCAGGTCGCCACACAGGTAATACTAGACTTAGCACATGACTTCAACGTTCCAATCAGAAACCTGCCAATAACATACAGAAGATCAACCCACCCTGCACCATCCCATATTCCTATCTATGATCCCATCGCTGGAGGAGAAAAGAATGATGCTTTTCCTGATGGCCAGGAGCTTCGTGCAAGCGGAAGAGACCTAATAAGATTTGTAACGTGTCCCACCTACGAAGGTGATGAAACCATTGTGGGATGTAGAGTTTTGAGCTACCTCCCTCCAGAGGAAACCGATGTAAGTTTTCAGCCACATGGGAGAGGAAGGGACTGCAGGCTCGTAATGTATAGTCATGGCCCTCGTCATCTAGATTGTGGGGAAATAGAACCAGCTATCGGCCAAGCCAGCATTAACTTACCCTTAAGAAGAAACGACCATGAAGACATAAGGGCTCGCTTGGGTACACATGGCTATACTCAATTAGCATTAGACATGAAGATTTATGACCCCAACAGACCTACCGAAGAAGTTAGCGTCTATATCTCCAATCTAACCGCAAGAAGCATTGACTTTCCAGATCAAAAACGCTAATTGACATCAACCCTAAGGGAAATTTTCTAGCGGGGTAGTTATTTAAACGCCAAGACACGGAAAGTGGAAAGCCAACATCATTGATGGGCAAGATAGTATCGCACTAGACAAGCGTGAGATATTTAAACAAGAAAGTTTTTCTTGGGAGAATGGCTGAAAAAAGCGCTCTTGTGGTATTCCAGGACAAGAAAATCAGACGAATTTGGTATAATCAGGAATGGTTCTATTCAGTTGTTGATATGGTGCAAGTTTTGACGGATAGTCCAACACCAAGACAATATTGGGGGAAAGTCAAAGATAGAGAATTTATAGCGCTTGAACTGTCCCCAATTTGGGTACAGTTGAAATTACCTGCTGAAGATGGAAAATTAAGATTCACAGACTGTGTAAACACAAAAAATGCATTTAGGCTTATTCAATCAATACCCTCAAAGAAAGCCGAGCCATTTAAACAGTGGCTTGCACAGCTCGCGCAAGACAGAATAGATGAGATAGAAAACCCAGAATTAGCACAGGACAGGGCAAAAGAATATTATGAGTTTAAAGGGTATCCTAAGGACTGGATTGATAAGCGCTTAAGAGGCATAGCCATAAGGCAGAATCTGATTGATGAATGGAAAGAAAGAGGCATTGAAGAAAAAAGAGATTTTGCTATTCTTACAGCAGAGATTTCCAAAGCAACATTTGGGATGACGCCTTTAGAATATAAAGAGTTCAAGAATCTGCCCAAACAATCAAAGACAAACCTGAGAGATCATATGGGTGACTTGGAACTCATCTTTACCATGCTTGGAGAACGTATGACTACTGAGATTTCACAACAAGAGAAACCAGACACTTTTGATAAAAGCAAAGATGTTGCCAAAAGAGGCGGAAAAGTAGCAGGAAACGCAAGAATTGACGCAGAAAAAGAACTAGGCAGACCAGTCAGCACAAAACAAAACTACCTTTCTATAAAAGATAAAAAGAAGCTTAAAAAACAAAAATAACCAAATCCTAGTTATAACCAGCCTTACCTGAACAACCGCTTCTTAGCATCAACAGAATAAACGGAATTTTCTCGAGCTAAGAAATCACTTAAATCCATAACAACCAATGATCATCTCCGAGCTTCTCCAGTCTATTGAATCTTCAAAAGTATTCAAGTCGTGGAGAAAAACCAACCCAACCCCCTATCTTGTCCATTTCTTAAAAATCATCGAAACAACCCCAACCAATGAAAGTCTCTCTCTTTCAACATCTCTTCATCCCGGAACATCACCCCAAAACACATGATGTTCATTACAAATGAACAATATTGTTCATTACAAATGAAAACATTTAAATATCACATCCATCTACAATGTATTATGTTAAAAGAAGAAATAAAGGTAATTGTTGAAAAGCAAAGAGAGCAGCTGCAGAGTGAAGATATAGGCATTAAAAGAGAATTGTTGATTGATATCCTGCCTTCATTCTCAACGATAATCTCGGGGATTAGAAGGTGTGGAAAAAGCACATTGTTAAGGCAGGTGATGACAGAAGTAAAAGACTACTATTACTTTAATTTTGAGGACGAAAGAACGTTTAATTTTAAAGTTGAAGATTTTCAAAAATTAGATGAGGTTTTTAAAGACCTTTATGGAGAATCCAACTATTATTTTTTTGATGAGATACAGAGCATTACTGGCTGGGAATTATTTATTAGGAGATTAGTTGATGCAAAAAAAAAGGTTATCCTTACCGGTTCTAACGCTTCACTACTCAGCAAGGAGCTTGGAACAAAGTTAACAGGAAGGCATATAACAAAGGAGCTCTTTCCATTTTCATATAGGGAATATTTACAACTAGCAAAAGAAAAACCCGGCCTTGAATCTTTTAACAATTATCAGAAAAGAGGAGGGTTTCCAGATTTCATAAAATATAAAAAAGAACAAATAGTGCAAGAAGTCCTCAAAGACATACTTTTCAGAGACATTATTGCGAGATATGGATTAAGAAATGATCAGACTATTCAGTCATTAGCAAGATACCTTCTAACAAACATAGGAAAAGAATTTTCATACCACAAATTACAAAAATATTTGAAAGTAGGATCTGTTAATACAGTAATAGCATATATGTCTTATCTAGAAAATAGCTACTTAATTTTTACTGCTCCAAGATTCAGTTTTTCATATAAAAAGCAGTTAATAAGCCCAAAAAAAGTGTATTGTATAGATAATGGTCTTGCTCAATCAGTCACCTCATCCTTTTCCCAAGACCAAGGCAGGATGCTTGAAAACACGGTATTCCTACACCTAAGAAAAAATAATGATAAAGTATTTTATTTCAAAGGAGAAAAAGAATGCGATTTTATCACAAGCAATAAAAATAATGTTGAAAAAGCTGTTCAAGTGTGCGTAAAGATAACAAATGAAAACATTCAAAGAGAAATAGAGGGCCTTCATGAAGCAAGAAAACAAACAAAAGCAAAAGATATATGTATAATAACTGTTGACCAAGAGGAAAAAATTGAAAACATACAGGCAATTCCTGCCTGGAAATGGCTGATTAAAAACTAAAAAACCAAAAAAATGTTCCTCGCCACCCTTCTCTCAACCGTCGAGTCATCAAGTAGCTTTAAAGAATGGAGAAAAACCAATCCGACCCCCTATCTTGTCCATTTCTTAAAAATAATAGAATCCATACCCACCCCCTGGATTATCGGCTACTATAACGAAAAGTCGGATAAAATCACTTCTTTCTTTATAGAGAAAGAAATCACAACATCCAAAGAGGAGGAAGTGTTCAAGAAAGAAAAGAAGATTCCGCTGTTAGACATAAGCAGCATCACTATCGATACTGACAATGCTCAAGAGCTTGCAGAAAAAGTAAGAAAAGAAGAATACCCAAAAGAACAGCCGATAAAGACTATCATCATCCTCCAATGCCTAGATACAGCAGTCTGGAACATCACCTTCATTACGGCTTCATTCAACACGCTTAACATCAAAATCAACGCAGAATCAGGAGAAATAACAAGTAAAGAGCTCACTTCATTGATGGGCTTCAGGGCAAAATAGAATCTCACTGGACAAGTACACGTAGGTTATTTAAACAAGAAAGCTATCAATAAGAGCATGGAAGAAAAAAGCTCTCTTGCAGTATTTCAGGGAAAAAAGATTAGGAGAACTTGGTTTAATGATGAATGGTGGTTTGTTGTTGAGGATATTATTACTGCCTTGACTGATTCTAAAGACCCTAAACAGTATATCAACAAAATGAGGCAAAGGGATGAAGCCCTTTCTCAAGGGTGGGTACAAATTGTACATACCCTTCCAATAACCACTCAGGGGGGCAAACAAGGCATGAATTGTGCCAATACAGAAGGTATTTTTCGAATAATCCAGTCTGTTCCCTCATCCAAAGCAGAACCTTTCAAACTGTGGTTAGCGAAAGTAGGGTATGAGAGAGTGCAGGAGATCGAGAATCCAGAACTCGCCCAAAAACGCATGAGGGGATTATACAAGGCAAAAGGATATTCTGATGATTGGATTGAAAAGAGGGTAAGAGGTATTGCAATAAGAGATGAGCTAACAGATGAATGGAAGAGGAGAGGAATAAAAAACGAAAAAGAATTTGCTATTCTTAACAGCAGAAATATCCAAAGCAACCTTTGACATGACTCCAAATGAGTACAAGAGACATAAAGGCTTGGATAGGCAAAATCTCCGGGACCATATGAATGACCTTGAGCTCATCTTTGCGATGCTAGGAGAAAGAGTATCAACGGAGATAACAAGAACTAAAGATGCCCAATTATTCAATGAGTGTTCAATAGCCGCTAAGGAAGGTGGAGAGGTTGCTGGGAACGCAAGGAAAGATGCTGAAAAAAAGATTGGCAAGCCAATCAGTACGCAAGATAATTATCTAGAGAAGCCCCAATCAAGTATGAGAAAGCTTCCAAAGAAGCAAAAACAACCTTAAGATCAACGCAGAATCAGGAGAAATAACAAGTAAAGAGCTCACTTCATTGATGGACTTTCGTGCTTAGAACTGTGCAGAACTCACTTCCATAACAGTATACGGCACCTTCTGTTTCTGAAGAAAAGCAATCATCTCATGTAGGTGTTTAATAGGGATAATAAAGACACCATTGCTCAATTTTTTCCCGCCGTACCTATCAATGAAGCCTTCAGAGACATATGTTTTCTTGCCAACCTTCTGGGAATACCCATAGAGTTTTCTCCAGATCCGGACATTCTCAGCCCTGTTTTTTTTCGAATGCAGGGTATAGAGGCCATACAAAGCACCATCCATCTTTCCCTGATACTTCCCGTATAAGACGATGCCATCAGAAACAACCCCCTCCTTAATTGCCCACTCATCAAGCTTGCCCACTTTAACGGATATCATATTTTCAATCCCGAGTAATTTCCAATGTCCGGTAAATCTCTTCGATGTGTAAAAGGAATCAACCAGTGCAAGAATCTTTTTTTCAATGGCAGGGTCATTTGTTGCAAGAAAGATGTCCACATCACTCTTCTTTCCCGCATCGCCTCTTGCCACGCTGCCAAAAAGGAGTATCTCATCTACCTTACCTATTTCAACATGCTGCATCAGGTAGGATGCAAAATCCATTGCAAATGCGATAAGTTTACTCATCAAACACACCCAGTTCTTCCATAATGTTTCGCAGGGAGTTGAAATGATGCAATAACTCCTCAATATCCTGTTCAGGCTGCTGCTTCCCATAACAGAGAATGTTTCTTTTTAGTTCGACCTTGCTAATAAGGCTAAGAATTTCATCCTTCCGGGAGAAAGGAAAAGAGACCTTTTCCTGGATTTTGTTTTTTGACGCAAACCATTCATGTTTGAGGATAAAGCTTAAAGGGATGAGATTTTTTTTATGAAGGTATATCTCGAGCATGTCAACACATGCTGCAGAGGTATGAAAACCAATGGTTCGTTGCCGAAGCAAAACACCTTTCTCAACTGCTGCTTCAACTTCCTCAAGAGATTCCTTTAGATTTCTCAAGTGATGCTCTACCCTCACAGCAAGAGAATATGTGACAAAGTATATTAACTTTTCTATACTTAATCACATAAACCCATGTTACTTTATCACATGTGTTTATGGGACTAAATAACATAACTCTGCTTGAAATCATCCACAAAGAGCTCATCTCAGTGATGGAGTTTCATGCAAAACAATAACTTTAAATATCAATTGATATGATATATTATCAAATGAAAAAAAAAGATATCAAAACGACGATAAGGAACTTCTTCTTCCTCAATCCAACTATCAAGATAAGGGTAAGACAGATAGAAAAGAAACTTGCCCTCCCTCTTCCCTCAGTTATCAGGTACTGCAAGGAACTGAAGAAGGAGGGAATACTCACGATAGCAGAAACAGGCGGTGTTGTTTTCTACACCGCTGACAGGGCAAGCGAACATTATCTCCTGGAAAAAAAGCTTTTTAACATCAGGCAAGTGCACGTGTCCGGGCTCATTGACTACCTCAAGGTTTCCCTAAACAATCCGGTCATCATCCTTTTCGGCTCGTATGCGAAAGGGGAAGATATCGAAACAAGTGATATTGACATTTTTATTGAGACGCCATCAAAAAAGGGGATTAATGTGGAAAAATGTGAACGGTCACTCCAGAGAAAGATCCAATTGATAAGAAGTGATTCCATAAAGAACGTTTCAAATATCCATCTGGCAAACAATATCATCAATGGCATAATACTAAATAACGCTATTGAGGTTTTCACATGAAAGAAGCTTCCTGGAGTGACTGCCTGGCCACTAACTCCGCAAGAACGGTTACCCCAAACAAGCAGAGGGCAAAGGCATTACTGGAGACAGCGCAGGAAAGGATAGCTGTAATCAAAGAGATTAATGAAAAAAACTGCAACGTTGTCTTTGAAGATTATTATACGTCCCTTATAGAGATACTCCAGGCTATGGTCATTCAGAGAGGATATAACATAGGGAATCATGTGTGCCTCGGTTTCTACCTAAGAGATGTTCTGAGAAGAGAGGACATTTTCGCGCTATTTGATGATGTGCGCCAAAAGAGAAACTCCTTGACATATTATGGGAACAGAATGGACGCTAAAACAGCAAACCAAGCGATTGAAAGATGCAAAAAGCTCATTAGCATACTCAAGAATTTGTAACCACAAGAGCTCACCTCACTGATGGATTTCAAATCAAAGTGAGTACTGAAAAAAAGATACTCTTATAAGCTTATAGACAATGCATCAGCACTGTTGTAAGGTAGATGTTTTACTGTGAAAGTCCTTATTAAGGGAAAATAAGTGGATAGAGTCAAAAGGGGTGATAACCTTCATGCCAAAGAACATAACATACGAGACCATTAAGAAAAACAAGACACTGGAAGAATATTCTGAGGGAAGTGATCAGGACGCGGAGGAATAATGAATGGAATGCTTCTTGGCAGGTATCGCACACAGTGCCGATGCAATCACCATTTTCTTTGCAGGGTGCAACTTTCGCTGCCCTTTTTGTTTTGCCAAGCCCTTTCTCGAGACAAAGGAAGAGTTCCGATCTGAGACAAGGGAAGTAAAAAAGCTCATCCAAAGTGCCCATCAAGATAAGATTATTCTGACAGGAGGAGAACCCTGCCTCCAACGGCCAGCATTGGTTGACATTGCCTCTTATGCGAAAAAACATCAAAAAACCATCGTCCTTGAGACGAATGGTGCACATCCTCATGTCATTGTGTTCCTGATGGAGCAAAAGCTTATTGATGAGCTTCGCCTCGACATCAAGACACCGTTTACTGGTGAGATTTTTGAGAAGGCGACAAGATCCGCTACCTTCTTCAAGCCTACAATGATGATATTAGACGAAATCCACAACACCCTCACCTACCTAAAAGACAATGGCCATGATATCATTATTGAGATTAACACGACCATTGTCCCAGGACTAATATTCAGGAAGGAGGATCTTCTCCAGATAGCAGAAGCAATCCAGGACATTCGCTGCTCATGGACATTTACCCCTTTCTCCCCTGACTATAGAGAGCTCAACAACAGCAATTTCAAGAACATTCTCAGCCCATCAGAGGATTTCCTGCAAACGCTCAGGAAAAGTATTCTGAAGCAGTACCCTGCAATGAATATTATCATCATCGACCCTCCTGTGATGATGAAGGAAGCTTTGTCCGATAAGTGCCTTTAAAGGTGGAGTTTTCGGACACATGACTTACTTCTCGGACAAAATTGGCTTCTATTCCTAAAGTGAACATTTCCTGAATCACGCAATAGATGTTATGACAGATGATTTTGCACAGGACTTCATTTATTTGTGCTGTCCATTCCTTGCTTCTCACGAAGTCGCCAAACTTACTTTTTATCATGTGGACTGTTGTTTCTGCATTGCTTCTCTTGTGGTAGTGTTCTAAAAAGTCCTCATTGTTTAGCTGGAAGTAGTAATACATTTTCTTCCAGATTGCTCCTTTTCCAGTTGCATTATTGTTCTTCTTGAAAGGGATAAAAGGCATTGCTCCTTTTTCTTCTATATGTTCGAGGTTGTCTTTGCTTAGATATGCCTTGTCTGCTGATATTTCTTCCATGTTGAAATTCTGTGCTGTTGCATTGACTAATTTCTTTAGTTCTGGGCTGTCGTTGTCAAATTCTGATGTTATACTTACGCTGGTTATGATGTTGCTCTTAACTCCTGTCATAAAGTGGCACTTAACCCATCTCTTTGATGATATTTCCTTTCCATGCTTAAAGCTGAACCATCTTTGAAATACTGTTGTGCCGAATCCAGTAGAATCAATCGCATAATCCTTCTCGACTGTTCTCAATGGAAGGCTTGTTAATTGGACTATCTGAGCCAATAAGGGAGTTATCTCTTTTTTCTTAAAACAGTCTGACATACTGCTTCTTGGAGTTATCTTTTCTATGAATCCCTGTTCTTTAGCCATTTCCATATCTGTTGTGAATCTTCTACTTGAGAATGTGCTGTAAACCTTGAATACCATTGAGTATATGCTGTCGCTGAGAGTGTTTTCAGGTCTACCAAAAGCATAAGCTGGTTGCTTGACATTACTGGTAATGTCTGCTAATAGCTTCATAAAAAGCTGTTTTTCCTTCTGCTGTGCTAAGTTGTAGTTATGCCAGTCCTGTTTGTAGGTCTTTCTGACTGTTTGAGTTATTGTTACATTCCCTAAATCATCTACTTGCTTGGTTACAATCAATTCTACTGCCCAGATGTGTTTGCACTTGCATTTTCTAAGTTCGCAGTCTGGACATGAGCATTTCGCTTCTATGCCATTGCTTACAACCATGTAAAAGCCTTCTCCTGATTGTGAAGGCACTTTCCAGCCTTTCTCAGTTTTTACAATTCTTGATGTTTTGGCTATGTTGTAACCTCTTTGTTTTCTTACTTCTAATTGTTGTTCATTCATCCGAATCATCCTCCTTCTCGTCGAAATAATCGGTAAGTTTTGTTTGTGTCATTTTTTTACTCCTTGACTAATCCGAAACAATTAGTCTACTTATACAGATTAAGAATACCCTCTACTATATAAACATTTCGATTATTTTAGACTACTTTTGTCTATTCTTGTTTTCCCTGTCCAGTAAATGCAAAGGTTTAAATATTTAGACTATTTTCTTAGATATATGAGCAAGAATAGTCTAAAAAAAGGCAAGAACGAAGGCAAAAAAGATAAAGAAGCAGAGTTCTCTAAAATAGGGGATGTAGAACAAGTAGTTTCAAATCCTGAGCCTATTGTCGAGGAGAAAAATATTATTTATGACGGTAAGCAATATAGCTGTAAAATTCCCAAAAACATCATTAAGCAAATTGCAGGGAAAGATGGCGACAAACTGAAGTTTTCTGTTCTCTATCCAGAAGATATAACAAAAAAACCAGAATTGAAAATCGAATACATACGAAAAAATGGCATTTAATCCAACCGAAAAAAAACTACTGAATAACCTTTACGCTGTTAGAGGATGGGTAAGCACTCGACAAATAGCAGATAGAGCAAGACTTAGTTGGGAAACAGCAGACAAATATCTAAAGGGATTAAGTGAAGATGATTTTGTTTTACAGCAGTCAGAAGGCAAGAAAAGCCTATGGAAATTCAACTTTGATAAATGGAGCGAATTACGAAAAAAATCCAAAAAGATTTAAGAATATGCTCCAATATATTTGAGGTAAGAGATGATAAAAAACAAACAAGAATTAAAAATTGAATCGGATTTTGCTAAATCAGCAAAGATAGTATTACATAATGGAGATACCGCAGAGTTCGTTAAAACTATTCCAGACAACAGCGTGAAGCTAATTATTACTTCTCCACCTTACAATGTTGGAAAATCATACGAGAAGAAACAAGATATACACAAGTATCTTGAGTGGCATAAGCCAATAATAAAAGAATTAGTGAGAATCCTTCATCCAGAAGGGAGTATCTGTTGGCAAGTAGGCAACTATGTAGATAAAGGGGAAATATTCCCATTGGATATTTTTTATTACGAAATTTTTAAGCAACATGGACTAAAGTTAAGGAATAGAATTGTGTGGCATTTTGGGCATGGGCTTCATGCAAGGAAAAGATTTTCTGGAAGGTATGAAACATTGCTCTGGTTTACAAAATCAGATAACTATACTTTCAACTTAGATCCAATAAGAGTTCCATCAAAATATCCGAACAAGAAATACTTTAAAGGAGATAAAAAAGGAGAAATATCTGGTAATCCTCTCGGCAAGAACCCTTCTGATTTTTGGGAAGCCATTTATCAAGAATGGGAAAAAGAGATATGGGAAATACCTAATGTTAAAAGCAACCATCCAGAAAAGACTATCCACCCTTGTCAATTCCCTGTGGAATTAGTTGAAAGATGTGTTTTAGCCTTAACAGATAATGATGATTGGATTTATGATCCATACGCTGGTGTTGGGAGTGCCTTAATTGCTGGAATAAAGAACGATAGAAAGGTTATTGGAAGCGAAAAGGAAAAAGAGTATGTTGATATATCTAAAAAAAGAATAGTATCTTTGATGAATGGAGAATTAAAATTAAGACCTATGGGCAAACCAATATATGATCCTAAAAGAACAGCTAAAGAAAATTCTCAAGCTCAATTAAGGAGCTACGCCAATAATCAGTAATGGAACTGGTGGGCTTCCCCTTCCCTGCCTCAATAAATTATACACTTCTCCTTCGAAATAGGCTATACCTGATGACATCTCTTTTTGCATTTCTTTCATGGGCAATATCTCTATACCAACATCAATCACGCCACCTGTAAAGAACATCATGTGCTTAACAAACAGATCATAAGCAACAAAAGAATATTTACCAAACTGAACCTCAACAGCGACCTTATCCTTAACGAAATCAGTCTGATTGTATGAATATATGGGTTCTTTATTGTTCTCTATAAGGACTTGCTTTTGCTGTTCTAAAGGCATATCCATTATCTTAGTCATAATTTTTCTATCAGTTGTAACATAATATGAGTATCTGCTTTCATTCCAATTATTCTTAGCAAAGGCTTCTTTCAATGCTTTATTTATTGCGATAGGACTAAATAATGACATTCCGTTTTTCCTGCCTTCTTTACTAATCTTTGTTCTTAGCTGTTCGGCATTGATAGACTTAATCGTGTTTATGATTTCTTGATACAATTCAGGTTTTCGCACCATAAGAAATTCTAATCCGTTTAGGTGGCTGTAAGTTTCAACGATACGCATTATAACACTATTTAAATAAGTCTTATTTAAATATTTACCTAATTTGCTCGGAAAAACTTTAAGATTTATATATTCCAATGGTTTTTTATAAATCATGCCTAAGAAAACCAAAGAGGTCAAAGATCCGTATATCTGTGAAAAATGTGGTGGAGTAAAAGCCATCAATTACGGTGCTTATTTGGCAACTGTAAGAGGCGGTCAAAAAAGATGTTTCTGTAAGAGAGAATCAAAGGAATAGCACTTTTCGGACAGAATCCAGACTTATCGGACAAGTGCTACTTTTCGGACAAAGCTGATGAAGGAGAAAGAGTTTTAAATGAAGTTTCGTTCTTCCCTTAGAGGTAATGAATATGGTAACAAGAAGAGAAGCAATAGGGCTGGCCTTAACGGGTTGTGTCCTCTTTGGCGGATGCGCAAAAAGAGCCCAACCGACGTTAAATGGTCTTGAAAGACAGCTTTTTGATGACGAAACAGAATTTGCGCGATCGATGGAGAACATAGCAAAAAGAGCCGGAACCCTTGAGTCACGGCCAATAACAAGTGTTATGCCATTCTCACCAAATATAACTCCCCGATGGAGTGGAAATGGCAATTTTAATATTTATGGTGTTGAAGACGGTTACCTAGACACCCTTGGTACAGCAAGAACAGATGAGTTGCCTTACTCCTTTAGCATTAATGAGATGTATAGGGTGATCTCTGACCCGCAATATCGCGGTGATGGGCTCATCTTGAATATCTCAGTCACCCCGCTAGAACAACCCACCCCAAGAGAAGGGATTCTTAATGACAAGCCCCAGGGGAGGCAGGCGAGGATTGGGTTTTTTTATGCTCTTGGAGGTATTGCAGGAGTGCAGGGTATGGAATATAGGCTTTCTCTCGCTCCAGCAGCGCCATGGAACAGCACACAGGGATGCTTCTTCATCCCTACTGGAGGGTATGACCCTGAAAAGCCAGATGCCAGAGGCGTCCATGTCTGCATGTATATCTATGACCCAACAGATCCTGAAAAGCCGCTTGACCTAGTCGTGGATTTTGATAAGAACGACAAAGAACAGAACATGTACTACGAGATTAATCCTCTCAAAAAATGATCATCGCTCTTGTTGGTATGCCAGGTAGCGGAAAGTCTGAGGCAGTAAAAGTATTCCAAGCTCATGGTTTCTCAAAGGTTCGCTTCGGCCAGGCCACTGACGATGAGATAAAAAAAAGAAGCCTGCCAGCAGGAGAACAATCAGAAAAGGCCGTGAGGGAGAACTTCAGGCAACAGCTTGGCATGGCTGCCTTTGCCATTCTCAACCTTCCAAAGATCAAAGCTATAAAGGGTGATATCATCATCGACGGCCTGAGAAGCTTTGAAGAATATGAATTCCTGAAAAATGAGCTTGGCCTCGCCTTCAAGCTAGTAGAGATCCAAGCACCCAGAAATCTCCGCTACCAGCGCATCGCAAAAAGGAAAGACCGTCCATTCACAGAGGAAGAGATGAAAGTCAGAGACAGAAACGAACTTGATAATCTCAACATGGGAAAAACCCTTGAATCCGCCGATTTCCATATTCTTAATGACGCCACAAAAAAAGAGTTGGAAAAAATGCTTGAGCGGATAATTGAAACACTCAAAGGATCTTAATCAATTTTTTCTTGCTTGTGGACCCGGAGATGATCTTCACCGGTTTTCCAAGCTCCTTTGTCAAGAACTTGATAAGTTCAGTATTCGCCTTCCCTTTATCAGGTGCAGCGGCGATGGCGATGTGGTGCACGCCATGATCATCAATAGAAATGAGCCTTGTCTTTGGCGCATTCGGCTTCACAACCACAGAAATTGCACGCTTATCGGCATCCATGAAGATAAGGTATCGCTGGAGTATTAGAATTTTTGTTATCATTTTAAAGATACATAAAGGTTATAAAGAAAGTCAGACACCCAGCCTAGATGAAAAATATACTAGTTGTCGACGACGAGGAACCGATAAGAAATTTAACAAAAAGGCTCCTCGAGAGTGGAGGGTATCAGGTGATCCTTGCCGCAGATGGCAGCGAGGCTTTAGAATATATGAAACAGAACCAGGGTATCGATCTTGTGGTATCTGATGTTTTGATGCCAGAAATGAATGGTGTTGAGATGTATCAGGGGATCCAAGACGTATATCAAGAAAGAAGTTTGCCAGTTCCTCCTGTCATCTTCACAACAGGGAATGCTGGGGGCCTGGATAGCGAGATTCAGGAATTATCTGAAGGCAGAGTCCTTCAAAAGCCTTATAGAGGATCGACTTTGCTCGAGTTGATTTCAAGGGTTCTAGAATAGAAGCAGATAAAATGTAACTACCATTAAGTTACTATACAATAGAAACATTTAAATACTAGAAAATCGAATAACTTATTTTAATGGAAGACACCTACTGTGTGCTTGGTGTAGAGCCCTTCGACCGGCTCAGGGAAGAGATTCTACCAGAGATTATAGGAAAAGCAGGCTTTGACACGATCATGACGAGGGATATTCCTGAGGCATATAGGGTCGTGACAGGGATGATCGCAGGGAATGAGTGGTACCGCTTGCCAAGTGTTCTGCTCATAGAGATCGTTGCAGGGAATGAACAGGAAGTGTATGAGGGTATTCATCACCTTTTGGGTGAATATCATGAATCTCTCCACCCATTCATGCCAGAGATAGTATTCACAGCAGGGATGAAATGCAGGCAGGACATGCTCGAAGGGTTCAGAGACATCGGCCAGGTGTGTCTGCAAACAGAAGGTGACCGCGCTCTTATCAGAGCAATCGGGCTGGCCCGTATCTTATATGAGCTCCGCCACGACTCGTTCTACTTATAATCCCGCCAGGTATGCTTGCATTTCTCGCATTTCATGAACTTGGTGGCCGGCTCGTCAGCTGCCCGTGTTTGTATCATCCAGAAATGCGCTTTGCGATGGCCGCACTTGGGGCATTCTGTATCAACCAAAGGCAGGTGGTCATCGTTTTCCTCGACAACATCAAACTTTCGGCCATCATCTTTTTGTTTCATCTCACCGAGGACAATCTTTTTGTCCCCGGTCTTTTTGTGCCCGCAGGTTGGGCAGGTCATGACTGATTTTCCTTTCGCATCTTTCTTTGGCACGAGTAACGAGCCATCTTTTGGGCAAAACATTGTTGATCACCTATATAATGTGTAATAATGAGAGCAGGTCCACAAACCATATCTTGATATACCCAAGGTAGGGTATCCTGAGCACTGCAATCCCAATCGCCTGATCCCCACCCACCCGAAGCTCGTTGAGGTCAGGAGAAGAGATCGAATCATAGTTGTGGTCACCTTTTGTCTGGAAGTATGTACCGGTGGGCTCTTCCCACTTCCGGATGACCCGATGGATGATTGGATCTGGCCGCCCGGAGCGAAACACGAGTACATCCCCTTGTTCAACCTTATCCGAACTTCTGCCAAATAACACCATAATATCCCCCCGTTTAAAGCCATTCCTGAAAGGATACCCCTTAAATTCCTCTTTGGTAATCCCAAAGCGTTCATAAAAGCCGGAATTGAGCATCCACCACTGGTCAAATCCCTCGTCATGTGTCATGCTTCCAGACACGACAGCAACGATCGGGTGGCTTGTTGCAAATATCAGCCCTAATCCGGGATACACGATGAATTTGATGAGCAGAAAGGCAAGGAGGACATTGACAATCCAGCTCCAGATGCTCTCATCCTCCCATACAAACCACCAGAATTTTTTCCACCAGTGGGCATCTTTTCCTGGTTTTTCTCTTTTCTTCGCCACATCCAGCGGGAAAACCGAAAGGATAAAAAACTTTGCTTTTAATCTAAAGGCTATGCATCCAGACTATTTCGAGGGGACCCTCCAGCTCAGGAATCCAAAAGAGGAAGTGATCGCATTCATAAAGAACCAGGTGGCAGGAAGGGATGATGTGCACATCGCAAAGGAAATCAAGACAAGAGAGGGGATTGATTATTTTCTCTCTTCGCAGCATTTTCTCCAAAACCTTGGAAAAAAGCTCCAAAAGCAGTTTGGAGGAACCCTCAAGGTGAGCGCAAAGCTCCATACGAGGGACAGCCAAAAAAGCAAGGATCTTCACAGGGTGACGGTCTACTATGCACCGCCAAGATTCTCCATCAATGATAAGGTGAATGTCAGAGGGGAGATAATCACCATCAAGAGCTTTGGAAAGAAGATTTCAGGGATAGATAAGGCTGGAAGACGTGTGATGTTTGAGGAAAAAGATGTCAGCCCCGCCCCGCCCGGTACTGGTTAATAACTGACTCGAGCAGCAGAGAATTCTTTCGCGCCAGATCAAGGCTTTCCTTTGTCACTGCGATGAACCCATCGATCCTCTTAAAGACGATATCCTCTTCCTGCAGGACAAGAAACTTTTTCTTTATGGGCTCTGGAACTCTTCCCTTAATGATAAGGGTGATGTCATCCTTTGCAAGAGTCTCAAGGATTTCTGCAGAAAAGACAGTTGGATTCTCCACCAAGAGGAAATCACCTTTTTTAAGTGTAACAGAAGAGAACTTGGATAAGTTTGGAACAGAGTGGATGATGATCTTGTCTCGTGCAAACCTGATGAATTCAGCCATGCTTTTTATGGTGCGTTCTTGATCGGCGGCCTTATTTTTCAGGAGGCTGGCAGCAGTGTCAAGGCCGATGATGCGCTGTTCTTTTTTTGAGAGAAGGTCGCGTGCTTTCCTTGCAGGATCAAACGAATTGATTTTGGCAGTGAGCCTTTTTGTCTGGGATTCGAATGCTTTGATCTCTTGGCGAAGATCATTGATAGTAGAGTAAAGGAGCTTGTTCTCTTGTTCTAGACGCTTGATGTGACCATGAAGTTTCGTGAGTTCAGGGGGAAGATCGGGTTTCTCTTGGGAGGTCTCCCTGATGAGCACAGGAGTAGTGCTGGTTGGTTTTTCCAGCATTTCAAGTGCCATCTTGATGGATATGAAATCTGAAGGAAGGACAATCCGGGCAACATCAGCAAACAGTGCCTCTTTTCCTTCTCGAGCAAGGTATTTCTTGATTTTTGTGATGCGCGGGCAAGCGAGCTTATAGGCAAAAAGCCCTGCAATATATGCATCTCGTTCATGATCATTTCTTGTTATCTGATCTCTTGAAAGAGCAACTTTTTCTGCAACTTTGATGTCTTCTTCAGGGCAGGAGAGTTTTGCGCCTGTTTTCATCCGCAGTTTTTCAATAAAATGCGGAGCTATCTTCTTATCAGTCCCAATGATTACCGGCCTTCCGTGGGAGTAGAGCCGTGCGATGAGCGAATTGAGGCCAAATTCCTTTGAGGAATAAAGCACAAGAATCTCTCCAGAGAGAGAAAACACTGCATACGCGAGTGTTGTTCCAGGGTCCACCCCGACAATGATTGGTTCTCTGCCCACCTTACTTCAGAATGATGATATTGCCCCTGCCTTTTTTAATCTTCTGGACTTTTCCTTTATGTTCAAGGGCGCTCACGACTAAGCTAACTTTTGCCTCAGAGTAGGGAAGTGCTTTCCTGATCTCTTTTTGGGTGGCCTTCCCGCCAAGTTTTTTAAGGCAAGTGACTAATTGTTCTTCATCTTCAGCTTGATCATCAGGAGATACGGCGCTGCTCCCTTTCTTTTTTCTTTTCCAATAGAAGAGCCAGAGAGCGCAGAACAACAATGCAGCAATAATAAAGAGAGGTATGTAATTTTTTTGCGGCTGCGGGGGGAATGATTCGATTATGACTGAAGGAAAATCGCCGAGTTCTGTATCATCTTCAAGGGAGGGAAAGAGGAAAAGGTCTAGGCGAAACGTCCCATCCCTTGCGATGATGATCTGTTCATCAGTGCTATCCCCATATCTTGTTGCAGTGATAGTGTAATTTCCAGGGGGAATCTCAAATGAAAAGCCCCCCTCCAATGTGACCATCCGCTGCACCGGCTCAGTTCCAATCTCCACGACTGCTCCAGAGACCTGGTTGGAATCAATATCATACACAACACCGTGCAGAAGCGCGCCCTGTGCGATAGGCAAAAGGAACAGAAGAATCATAATAGTGAGTAATTTCATACTTGTTAGATAATTCAAGAGTTTTTAAGCCTTTTCATAAGAAATGAAGGTTGTATAAAGCTTTGTAAAGCGTTGTGAAGTATGGTAAAGCAACTGTCTGAATGGACAGAAAAGTGTATTTATAAACTTCCCCTCTCACCTCATCTTTGCCCGCATGGGTAGAACATAGAACATATTGATATCGAAAGGTGAGATTCATGAAAAAAATGATTGGTTTGCTGATGACGGTATTGCTGGTGATCAGTATGGTAGTTATTGCTGAAGAACAAAACACGATCACATCAAGTGGTTCTTCTCAAGATCGAGATGTGCAGTTGAGTGAGTGCGTCCACAAGTTGGTGGATGAAGAAGGGATTGATGGAAGCACTGCAAAAACAAGGTGTGTGGAGATAATTGAGGGAATAGTTCCTTCTCAAGTAACAGAAGTAACAGTAGTCCCAACTCAGGTGAGTCCAACACCGAATGAAGAAGAGAATGAAGATGAAGAAAGTATAAGAGATGCATGTATCAAAAAACTGATGGAGAGCGAAGGCATGATTCGTGCTGCCGCAAAAGCGCGGTGCATGCCTCCATCTGTTGCCCTCATCCGTGATGATGCCCAGGACAGGCTGGAAAATGCCATCCAAGACTGCATGAAGGATTTGGTGGATAAAGAGGGCATTGACAGGGCTGCTGCCAAAGCAAGGTGCACAAAAAAGCTAAGGGGGATCGTTGTCCAGCCTGTGGTGCAAGAGATAAGGGATGACCAGCAGGAAAAATGTGTAGAACGTTTACGGGAAAAAGGAATTGAAGAGGCTATAGCAACAGATAAGTGCAGGGTGCTGCCTCATGCCTTTGCCATTGGCCAATATAGTGGTGATGATCTGATTGAGAGATGCGTGAAGAAATACTTAGAGCTCAAGCCCGAAGCGACAGAGGATATGGCAAAAGCTGAGTGCAAGGTTCCCCCGAAGGTTATTGCTATCGGCCAGATCGACCAGGAGGATCAGATCAACTACTGCATTAAAAAGATGATTGATGTCTCAGGGTTCTCAGATGATGATGCAACAAAGAGATGCAAAGAAAAACTAGAGATCATTAAATCCATAAAGCCTCAGATCAGACAGATAGAGGAAGAGGTCAGAGGGAGGATTGAAGCAAACAAAGAGGAAATCAAGACACTAAGGGAGAGCCTTCGGGAAAGACAGCGGGAAGTCAGTGACCTCAAGGCAGAGGTAAGGGAGGCTTGCAAGGAAGACTCCTCAGATGCTCTCTGCCAGGAAAAACAGCAGGAAGTTTTGTCCAGGGCAAAAGAACAGACAAAAGCAAGCATTGAGAATATGATTGCAGAGTTGGATAAGATCAAGGACAATGCATTAGGCTCTGAGAGCCTTTCAGAGGAGGACGCACTGCTTGTTGCAGCGCACATTGATGAGAGGATAGCAATCCTTCAAGAGATAAGTGGCAGTATTGACGCCATAACAACGAAGGAAGAGCTCAAGGAACTCACTGATGATCTTCGTGAGGGCTGGGCAAAGGCGAAGCGGACTGCACAGGTGGAGATTGTTCGGCTAAGCGTCGTAAAGGTCGGGAATGTTGGTGCTAGGGCAAAACAGGTCGAAGAGCAGCTATCCAAAACTTTGTTGGAGCTAGAAGAAGAGGGTATTGACACAACAGAAGTGGCAGGGATGCTGGGTGATTTCAACCTCAAGTTGCAAGATGCCTTATTGACCAATGAGCAGGCACAGGATGCATTTGCTGAGGCTGCAAGCGCGATAGGCACTGATGGTTTCCAGCAGCAGATGGAAAGGGTAAACGAGCTCAGGCAGGCTGCAAAGACCGCCATGCAGGAAGCTCTTGAATTGCTAAAGGAGATCATGAGAGCAACAAAAGAGCTGCAGGGGCAAACTATATAAAGGACAGCTTGGAGGAAAAGAACATGAAAAAGATTGTTGCCTTATTGCTCGTTGTAATCATCGTCTTGATGGGTTGTGGGAAAAAGGAGATTGTCAAGGATAGCCCAGCGCAAGATGATCAGGTCCAAGAGCAGGTCCAGCCAGTCGACAATAATCAACAGGAAATAGCACAAGTGCCAGACGATCTTGGCGAGGAGTTGTCTATCCAGGACTTAGACGACCTTGATGCAGATATTGTGCAGGTTGATTGGTAACCCTTTTATATTCTCTTTTTTTCTTTCTTTTTTATGATAGATCTCAACGGAGAAGAAGGTGGAGGGCAGATTCTCAGGACAGCTTTGGCGCTCTCCATGTTTACAAGGCAGCCATTTAGTATGGCAAATATCAGGGCAAAGAGACCAAATCCAGGCCTCAGGCCCCAGCATCTCCAATGCATTCTTGCAGCAAAAGAGTTGTCTGATGCATATGTAGAAGGATCAGAGGTTGGCAGCAAAGAGATTCTTTTTGTTCCAAAGGATTGCAAAGCCAAGTCAATGACTATTGATATAGGTACAGCTGGATCAACAATTCTCCTTCTCCAGTCAGTCCTTCTTCCCTGCTTATTTGCCAAGAGGGGCCTCAAGCTCAAAGTTATGGGAGGAACGACAAATAAGGCAGCGCCGCCATATCATTATTTTGCTCATGTCTTCCTTCCATATCTTTCAAGGTTTGCAGACATCCAGCCGCGGCTCCGTAAGACAGGATATTACCCAAAAGGCGGCGGAGAGGTTGAGGTTGCAATAAAGCCTCTCTGCAAGGGAGAGTATCCTCAGATCATCGAAGAATTAAACACCCGCATAAAGCCTTTCGATCTGATAGAAAAAGCAAGGGTTGTTCACATCCGGGGTGTGAGTCATGCTTCCACGGAGTTATTGCAAGCGCGAGTAGCAGAGCGCCAGGCACGTGCAGCTCAGGTATACCTTAGTTCATTGGCTCCAGTTAACATAACGACAGAATATGCAAATACCCTTTCAATTGGTTCGGGCATCACACTCTGGGCAGTGATGGAATATGGAGAAAATGTAGCAGTACATGGAGCGGATATGATTGGTGAGAAGGGAGTTCCAGCAGAGCAAATTGGCATACTGGCAGCAGAGAAGCTGGGGGCAGGACTGGGCGGGGGAATCATTGTCGATGAGTTCCTGGCAGACCAAATCATCCCCTTCCTTGCTCTCCTGAGGGGATCAAGGATGAGAACAACCCAGGTATCTGATCATGCAATGAGTAATTGCAGGACAGTAGAGAAGTTTTTGCCAGTGACATTCAAGATTGAGGGGAACACGATTTGCTGTGAACCAGGAGAAAAGAGAGAATAGTTCTCAAGGAGAAAACTGTTGGCATGCATGGATTTTTCTGACCAGGAGAGCATCATACTCTTTGGGAGAGAGGAGAACCAATATATCAGCTTGTCAGGCTCGCCAGCTTGATCTCAGTATCAATGTCCATCAGCTCAAGGTCTATTGCCCGCTGTTCTGCAGCAGTAAGCTTGGCGTTTTTGATCTCTTTTTTGATCTGAGCCAGAAGCGATGAAGCGTCCCCATACCGCTGGGAGGCAATGAAGCTTTTGCATTGATGGAGTAGGTCTTTGAAGTTGATCTTTATGATCCTGGCTGATGATTTTTCAGGCTCTTTTTTCTCATCAACAACAGCTTTTAGCGGCTGTTGTATCCTGACTGATCGTTTCACCTGGGCGACAGTCTTCTGCACCGCTTTTTTCGTCGCATTCAGTGCTCGTTCTTTCTTGATGAGCGCTCGTTCTTTTCGGATATGCCTGATCGATTCGCTTTTTGCCTTGCCAACAAGCTGCTTTTCTTTCTCGAGGTATTTTTGCTTGAGCAGTTTTTCTCTGGAAGAAAGTTCTTTTTCTTTTTGTGCGAGCATTTTTTGCTGAGTGCCAATCTCTGCCTGTTTCTGGGTGATCAGGGAATCAAGATCCTTTTCCTTCTTTGATATGCGAACAAGCGCATCATTATGGTCTGCCTCAAGTTGTCTCTTGAATTCCGCAAATGACTCTTCCAGCTTTTGTATTTCAGCGGTTTTTTGCCTGATGATTCCCTGCAGGTCGATGAACTTGTTTGCAAGGTCAACGACGCTGTCCTCCTCGTCATATTGCTCGCCCATGAGTGTTTTGAGCTCATCTTGCAGGTGCTCTTTTTTTGCAGTGAGTTCCGTGATGTCTTTTTCCAGGGCTGTTTTTGTCCCCTTGGCTTTTATTTTGAATTCCTTGTCTTTTATGAGCGCTGAAAATTCTCTTGCCACTTCTTCAATAGTGGCCAGATTGTTTTTGAGTTGTTGTTCGAGTACAGAGACCCGTTTTGCGGCTTTTGCAGTTTCTTCTTCACGCTCAGCAAATGAGGATTCTCGTTTCTCTAGATCCAGGCCTTTTGCTTCGATGCCCTGTTCTTTGAAGTCTACATCTTTCCCTCGCTGGAGGAGTGATGCTTCCTTGATGTTGAGACCCTCTTCCTTCCGGACAATGAGATCCTCGCGGCGGCAAAATTCTTCTTCCCGTGCATCAATCACTTTTTTGGTGGAGTCTACTTGTTTGCGAAGAGTCCTGAGGTGAAAATCTTTCTCTTCGATTTCGAGCTCGACTTCCTTTCGTTTCCCGATGAGGCGGTTGAGTTCATTTTGGCTTTTTATGCGCTCAGCAGTCAGTTTGTCTAGCTCCTTTTCAAACCTCCTCTTCTCTTTATCAAAGAAAGGCGTGCTCCTCTGGGTAGATTCAAGCGCTTTTCTCATCCGCACAAGTTCTGTTTTCTCTTTATCGAGTTCCTTTGCTTTTACCTCGATTTCTGCGCGGATCTGTTTGAGCTGGAATTCTTTTTCTTCTGCAAGCTTGATCTTTTGGGAGAGCTGTTCCTGTTTTGCTTTTGATTCTTTTGTCGCAATAAGGCTTTGGCGAAGCTCCTTTATTTCAGCATCCCGTTCAGCAATGTCGGCCTGGGCGGCTTTGAGTTTCTCATTGAGCTGCTGGTTGAACCGTTGGACATTTTCAAGGGTTTTTTCCAATTGGCCTTTGCTGCCGCGTACTTTTTCAAACTGCCTCGTTTTCTGGTCGAGCAGCTGGATATTTTTTTCTATCTCCTGCTGCTTTATTTCAAGCCATGTTTCCCGTTCCCGAACTTTCTGTTCCCGGGCAAGGACCCTGGCAAGTTCGCTTGTCGCGCCTTTTTTCTCGAGCGTCTTGAGGGCTTCCTGGATCTCTTTTTCGCGTTGGGTGATGTGGCGGTCCTTTTGCTCGAGGGCTACTTGTTGGTCCCGCAGCTGCTTCGTTTTTTCCTGGAGTGCTGCCCTCTCTCCGGCAGAGACGTTTGCTTGCCTGAGCTGCTTGCGAAGGTCTCCAATCAGAACATCCTTTTCTTTTTCGCTAACATCTGTCTTGGCGACTTTCTTTTTTGCTGAAATAAGTTCTTCCTCTAGCCTGTTTGCCCTGGTCAGCAGGTCTTTTTCCTTGCTGCGCTGGTCTTTTGTGAGCGAGAGGATGGCCATGTCTTTTTGCTTGATGAGGGTATCGATCTTGTTTCGTGCATCATGTTCAACCCGAAGTTCTTTTTCCCGGTATTGTTTTCGAAGCAGATCAAACTCTCTTGCCCGTGCCTTTGCGTTCTCAATTGTTTCCTTTTCTGTGAGATCAAGCGCAGCTTTTTTCTTGAGTAAGTCAACTTTGAGATCGGCAATCTCTTTGTTTTTTGCGTCAAGGACAGCCTTGAGCTTCTGGTCGGAGAGATTGACGAGTTCTAGGCGCTTTGAGTCGAGTTCCTGTCCATGTGATCTTTTCGCTTGGTCCAAAAGAAGCTGTTCGCCGGCAAGCTCTTTTTCCCGCTGTGCAAGAAGCGATTCTTTTGATGTTAGTTCCTGTTCTTTTGCATCCACTCTTGCTTTTTGCTGTTCCAGGACTGCTGCATCCCCGGGGAGCTTGCCTTTGCCAGAAAGGCTCTTTTGCAGCTCATTGATGATTATGTCTTTTTCCCGTATCTGGGAGAGAAGGATTGTTTGCTTATCTTTTATCTGGAGAATGTTCTTCTGGAGCTCTTCGAGGCGCATCCGATAGGATCGTTCCTGCTCTTCGATTGCTTTTTGGAGCTTTGTGACAGCAGTTGATTTTTCTGCAACAAGGCTTTTTGTTGCTTTGCTATGTTCTTTTCCAAGAGAAGATTCCCGGGCGGCAAGGAGGCTTTCTTTTGCTCTCAGTTCTTGTTCTTTTATCCTGAGCTCTCGTTCCCGCTCGCTGGTCTGGCTTGCCCGTTCCCGCGATTCATGGTCAATTCTCTTTCGAAGGTCCTCAGCATACGCTTTCTCTCGGGCGAGTTCAGCATCTTTTTCTGATACTTTTTGGAGTTGAGATTCGAGAAGTTTTTCCTTTTTTTCGAGAGCTTTTTCTTTCAGGAGCAGCTCTTTTTTCAGTTCCCGCAGTGACTTATTGTCAGTATCGAGCGCCGGCGGTGGTGGAGGCGGCTCAATTAGTATTCGATCACCCATTTTTTCTACTTGATTGCACCCTTTAAGAGAGAACTGGAGCAAAAGGGTTTAAATTACTTTATCTTAACTCTAAAATGGTTACAATGTTCTCTTCGTTGAGAACGAACCGTAACGTTTTTAAACGGCCCCATATCCCCTGGAGGTATGGAAAAAGAATTTATCTGCATATCAAGCAAACAAAAGGTCGCAAATGACCGTAGTGCCGTTGTCTTTCCCTGTCCAGGGTGCGGGGAGCAGATTGTCAGGTCAAAGACAGCAAGGATGCTCGCTTCCCCCTATAAATGCCAAAAGTGTGGATTTGAAGGGCCGAACTGATGGCAACAGTCATCTTGACGATGAGGATCATGCCGGAGAGCACAGAGACTGATCTTGCCCAGTTGGAAGAAACAGTCAAGCAGCAGATCGCTGAGTTTGGAGCAAATTTTGGGAAGGCTGAGGCAAAGCCCATCGCATTTGGCCTCAAAGCGCTCGAAGTCATATTCACACTTGACGAAAGCAAAGGGTCAACTGAGAATCTCGAGAACTCCATCGCTGCATTAGATGAGGTCAATTCTGCTGAGATCATTGATGTTCGCCGCGCGTTTGGCTAGCTGATCGCTGCTTTCACATCAGGACAGTTTGTTTTGATTGCTGTTGCAAGAAAATGTGTCCGTTCTGCGATGAATCCTTTCCTCTTTAGGACAGCTAGGACCTCTTTTATTTTTGGTTGTTCTTTGAAATCGATCGAATGAAGGTCGGTGTATCCAACAATGTCTGGTTCTGCGATCAGCATATCGATAAAAAGATTTTTGCGCATTTTTGAGATGATCTGTTTATTCTGCAATTGCGAAAGCCAGAGCGGCCCAGCCCCTTTATACCCCCCATGCAGCTTGAGTGTCTCATCCGCTTTGCTCTTTCCTTTTTCGGAGAGAAACACGACCCGCATATAATGGTCTGATGAATATGAGAGCAGCGGAAGCAATGCCTTGTCATATTGAGCGCCGATCAACTGCACCTTCCTGATCAGGATGCGAAGTCCAACCTCATACATCTCTGGTGTGTGCAGGGGCTCAGCCCAATATGTCCGCAGGCATGCTTTTGGGTATGTGCCGCAAAGCAGGGCTGTGTCAGTGGCAGTCACCCCCAGCACTCCTCCCCGTGATATCTTTTTGCATGCCTCATCGAGGAAGGGAATAGGTGTTCCGAATGGATCGATATCGATGACATCAAATCCTTTTGATTTGATCAGGAAGAGATTTGCATCAGCACAGGTGATGGTAGTCTTTGTCTTTGGCACGTTGTTTATCAGGAGATGTTTTTTTATCGCTGCAACAGCAGCCTCGCTGTAATCATTAAAAGAAACATGAGCAATGAGAGATGCAGGCAGTTCTTTGAGCATCCGGATCCCTCTGATGCCAGAGCCCGCAAGCGGCAATGCAATGTTGAGTTTTTTCTTCCCAAGAGCCCGGAGCAATTCTATCATCAGCGTCCGGTTCTTTTCCATCACCGGGTTATAAAAGACTGGGAGTTGTTTTGAGATCTTTCCTTCAGGGATGCAAAGCCGTGCTTTTCCTTCAATGGTTTCCTTCATGATGGGTAAAAGCGATGACGTGTTTAAAGGCTTTTCTTAGAAAATTGATGAGAATCGAGGATGAGACATAAATATGGTAAATTACTAGGGAACCTCTTTTATCATTTTTATCATTTTCCCTCGTAAGATATTTAAACACTCTCCGATTCATCACTCTATGTTAAGAAAGCTTATCGTTGCCTTTCTCGGCCACGTGGACCACGGAAAAACCTCTATCCAGGATGCCATTAGAGAGAGCACTGTTGTGGAAAGGGAAGCGGGGAAGATCACCCAGCACGTCGGTGCTTCGATTGTCCCGCAGGAAACTATCGTAAGAATATGCGGCCCCCTCCTGGGGGACACCAAGCTTTCCATTCCCGGTTTTCTCATGATCGATACGCCAGGCCACCAGGCGTTCACCAACCTCAGAAAACGCGGCGGATCGATCGCTGATATCGCTGTTGTCGTCATTGATATCAACGAAGGATTCATGCCTCAGACAATTGAGTCTATAGAGATTCTCAAGACATCAAAAACGCCGTTCATTGTTGCAGCAAACAAGATTGATATCATCCCAGGTTACCAGTCAAAGCCGGGATTTTCTGTCATAAAAAACATTCAGATGCAACAGGAAAAGGTTGTTGAGACAATTGAGAAGAAAACATATGAGATAGTTGGAAGGCTAAGTGAGCTCGGCATCCAGTCAGAGCGCTTTGACAGAATTGATGATTACACTAAGCAGGTGGGGATTGTCCCAATCTCTGCAAAGACAAGAGAAGGTCTGCCGGAGCTGCTCATGGTGCTCGCAGGGCTCGCTCAGAAATATCTCGAGACTGGCCTTCAGGTGGATACTAGAGGCCCGGCAAAAGGAACGATCCTTGAAGTGAAGGAAGAAAAAGGTCTCGGGACAACGATTGATGTGATCATCTTTGAGGGTTCTTTGAATATAAATGACACGATTGTCGTCGGAACCCTTGACGAGCCTCTTGTGACAAAAGTAAAAGCATTGCTCGAACCAATGCCATTATCAGAGATGCGCGATAAGAAATCAAAATTTAAGAGGATCAAGAAGGTCGAGGCCGCAGCCGGAGTGAAGATATCCGCGCAAACATTTGAGGGAGTCATTGCAGGAATGCCCCTCAGAGCATGCGCTCAAGAGGACATTGGCAAGATAAAGGCAGAGATCAATAAAGAGATTCAGGAGGTATTGACAAAGACTGACCCTGAGGGGATCATTGTCAAGGCCGACACGCTCGGAAGTTTAGAAGCGCTCGTCAATCTCCTTCGTCAGGAGGGCATCAAGATCAAGAAGGCCAGTATCGGCAATATAACAAAGAAGGATTACGTCGATGCAGAAACGAATTATGAGAAGGACCCGATGCTCGCCATCATCCTCGGTTTTAATGTCACGTATGATCAGAAGGAAAAGCCAGAAAAAGTTGGTATCATCATTGAGAATATTATCTACAAGCTCATCGATGAGTTCAAGCTGTGGCAGGAAGAGCAGAGGAAGAAGGGGGAATCAAGGGAGCTGGATTTTATCACGAGGCCATTCAAGCTCGAATTCCTCAAGAACTATGTCTTTCGCCAGAGCAATCCAGCTATCATCGGGGTAGAGGTTCTCGCTGGCACGGCAAAATCGAATAAGGAAATAATGAATGCCAAAGGCCACACCCTCTCTCGGATCCGTGCGATGCAGCATGAGAAGACAAGCATCAATGAGGCGACAAAAGGCATGCAGATTGCTGTCTCACTCGATAGGGTGACTGTTGGCCGCCAGATCAATGAGGGCGATTACTTCTATTCAGTCATTCAGGAGCAAGAGTTCATCAAATTAAAGAAGCTCGCACAATACCTCGCAGAAGATGAGCGAAAAGTGCTCAAAGAGATCGCGATGATCATGAGGGAAGAGAGTCCCGTCTGGGGGGTATGATGGAAGGCAGGTTTCTTAACGCAAAAGAGAAAAAGCCTATCTACAGCGCTCTAGAAAACCAGTTTGGTGTGCTGCAAAAGTTTGATTCCGCACTCTGGATGAATGCAAAGAAGAGGGTTTATCTGGTGAATAATGATATTGCAGAGTTTCCAATTGGCCAGATCCGCGTTGATAGTTTCGGCTTATACATAGGAGAATTTCTTGATCCGGCTTTTCGGCCAAGTGTTGAAGGATCACAGTTCATCAGCCACTTGGCGACAAAAAATATACTCGATCTCACTGAAGAGCAGGTGCGGCTTTACTTCCAGGGGGATGCATTCCAAATTGACCAGTCACTCCGAGGCCTTTTCCTGTTAAGATCAGGTGATGATATCATCGGCTGCGCTGCCGCAAAAGATGGGATGCTCATCAATTTCCATCCAAAGACGCGAAGAATCCAGCATTTTCATGATTAAGCAGGGGATTTTTTATTTTCATCCATAAACCACCTGTTTATCAAAGCGTTTTCTCAAAATGGTAAGGGCTAAGTTTATAAAATAGACGAATTTAGTAATTATAGAATTGCAAGGGTGATGGTTGATGACAATTATAGAGACAACTGGGGAAGATGATCTGCATAGTCTTCGTCTGAAAACAAGAAGAGAAGATACGAATTACGTAATTTTTGACGTTTCTGGAGACCCCAGGTATCCACAACAGCTCGGGCTTGGAGCTCAGGTGGGGATGAGTATCGATGATTTTTTTAATCAATTCGATGCAAGAAGGCAAGGCAGGGGACAAGACCTTTTGTCCAGATTCAGGCAGGTTGACCTAGACAGGCAGACAAGAGAGTTCAAGGATGACAATAACAGGCCGCCGGTCACACATTACAGGATGGAAGTGAGAGATTATGGCATCCTTGTCATGGTATATGATAAGACCCCCTATCTGCCTTTGTTCAATGAACAGGTGCAGATTGGACGCTTAGTCCGCCATGAGCTGGGAAATGACCTCGTGGCCATAAAATTTTTTACTGATGCGGTAAGAAGAGGGGATAGTGCGCTCACTGAGGCGCTCCTTGAGGGAGTGGAAGCAAACCTGAGAAATTCTAAGCATACCCTTGACACATTTGGCGATGCGATGGATATCCATGGTCCAAAGATACTAATGCAGCCAGTGAGGATCTATCATGAAGTTTTCTTCGACCAGATGCGCCGATTCAATGGTGAATTGAACGAAAGGTATAAGGGGCTTATTGGAGAAAATGGGTTTGAGGAGGTAATGGTATATGGCGATGCCAGGTGGCTTCGGATAGTCGTGAGTAACTTGCTCCATAATGCGATGAGGAACTGCACAAAAGAGGGAGAAATATGTATTGGGTATGAGGAAAGAGAGTTCCTTCACTTTTATGTACGAAACACCGTCGACTGCCCTATTCCCGAAACAACAATTGGAAGAATGTTTGATGTCGGCTTTCAGGATGATGAACATGCACGGGCAGGCTCTGAAGGGTTAGGACTGTATTTATCTGACCAGGTCATACGAAAGCATAATGGTCATATGTGGGCAAGAAATGTTCAGGGAGATTATTTTGATGTGGGGTTCTCATTGCAAAGGTTATGAAGCGAACGGCTCTGTAGAAAGTCTCACTTCGCTCGACTCGTGCCAGCTCAACTCCAGATTCTTTCCCGAAGGTGCTGCGTTCCCGTATGGAGCTACCCCTCGCGACGCACTTGCCTCATTCTGGAGTTTGAGTTTCGCAGAAAGGCACTTATTTTCTACAGAGCCAAAGCAAGCACACCGCCAATCACAAGAAATCCGGGAACGCAATAGAAGCCTGCAGTCAGATAAATTCCTTTGGCTGTTGCAGAGGTTGAAGAAAAGGCTATGTTTTCCATAATTACAACTATTTAGTAAAAACAATAGAGAAAAATTCTTAAAGAGGAGGGCTTCCAGGTCAGCTATGGAACCAATAAGGCTTGCAATTCTTGGAGCAACAGGAATGGCTGGGAGAGATGCCCTCAGGCATCAGCAATGGCTAAGTGAAAAAGAGAGGCAGTATGCAGAGATTACCTATGTGACTGCAGGGCCAACGAGTGTTGGAAGACCTTTGAGAGCCAGATATGAAGAGCGTGAAGCAGCCCTCGCCAAAGCCTATCCAGATATTTGGGAAGCACAATCATTCCCCTCATCCCTAGATCACTTAACCATTCAAGAGATGGATCCAGACCAGATTGCAATGCACGCTGATTATGCTATCAGTGCCCTTGATAGTGAGGTTGCAAGAACTATTGAGCCTGAATTAGCGAGGAGAGGTGTCCATGTATTCTCAAATTCTTCCGCATACCGATGGGATCCGCAAGTACCGCTCTTGGTTCCTGAAGTAAACTACAATCATCTTCCCCTAGTCAAGAAACAGGAGACTTCTGGAAAGCGTATCTGTAATCCTAATTGCACAACCGCAGGATTCATCCCAATCGTTTGGGCATTTAGGCAGGTGGGCTGCACAATAGCAAGCATTAATCTCACAACGTTCCAATCATTGTCAGGGAAAGGAGACGCAATAGCTGATCCAGAGTATGTCGCCCGGGCGAGTTCACCAGTATGGGTTGATTGGAAACCGCGTGATGATAGACCAGGGATGAATGAAGAGGAGTGGAAATCATCATACGAGCCTCAAAAGATTCTTGGAAGGATAGGAACCATGGAAGAACTTGATGCAGGTATAAGAGCCCAAGAGCTCGGGCAAAGTTCGTCTCTCCTTCCCATCAGTTCAAGGACTCATAGGATAAGACAAAGCTATGGTCATCTGGAGAGGGTAGATATCCAATTTAAGTCAGCAACATTTGTTGATGAAGCAATAAGGGTTTTACGGGAATGTAAAATTCCAGAAGAAGTAGCATTCCTCCCCACAACACCAACATGGCTGTTTTATGTTACAAAAGGAAAGCCCTCATATGAAAAAAATCTCCTGGCTGGTGGTGGTATGAGCATTACTGTTGGTGATATCCAGCAGGTAGGAGAGCATACGCTCAGGATGTGGTCCCTCTCCCATAATTTGAGAAGGGGGGCAACTTGGGCTGGAAGGCAAGGGCTAGAATTGTTCCTTTCACAACATGTTGATGATTGGAATGAATTTTTTCATCGTTTGCGTCAGAACAGGTAAGGCAAGATTTTTCGAAGGTCATTGCCCTCAACAACAATATCACAAGAGTTCTTTAATTTCTCGCTTCTTGTATTGAAAGCAATGCTTTTTCCAACAAGCTCCATCATTACAATGTCATTGTCATCATCACCAACAGCAGCGACATCAGCAGGAGTAATCCCTAGTGCTTCGCAGAGTCGTGCAACAATGACTCCTTTCCCGTTCATGTCCACCGTTGCAGTAAACGTGCCATCCAATAATCCATCATGGTGGTGGATTTCATTTGCAAAGATATGGCTTATTCCAAGTTCTTGTTTTGCTCGCTTTGCCAAAAGCCAGCTCCCATTCGAGATGATGGCAGTCATCACCCCTCTTTGTTTGATCTCCTTGATTGTCTCCCGAACACCTGGGTTATATTCGCTGTTTGCAACAATATCAAAAATTGGTTGAACTGTCTTTCCTTTCCAGAGTTTCATCACCTCATGAACAAGGGCATGATAGTCAGTGTAGAGATATTTTTTGTTCAGCTGTAATCCCAGCTCCAATGTTCCATATGCCTCATGTACCTTGTTCCAGAAATAGTTTTCCTTGAAGATCACGCCGTCCATGTCAAAGCAGACAAGTTTAGGAACCATACCCAATACATCAACCCCCTTCTATAAAAAGATAAAGGAAAATTCAGGCTTTCTTCGCCACATTCACTTTGATATGCGTTTCCTTGAGCTGCTCAGGATCAACATCTGAGGGGCTGCCATCCATCGGGCATTGCGCATTTTTATTCTTAGGAAATGCAATAACCTCGCGAATATCATTTAAGCCCAACAACAAAGCAACTAATCGATCAAATCCAAGGCCCATCCCGCCATGGGGCGGCCCCCCGTATTTATACGCATCAAGCAAGAATCCGAATTTTTCCTGTGCTTTTGCTTCGTCAAGGCCAATCACTTTCATCACCCGTTTCTGCAATTCAGGGTTGCTGATCCTAATAGAGCCAGAACCAATCTCCGTCCCGTTGAGCACCACATCGAAAAGGTCTCCGAGCACCATCCCAGGGTCTTTTTCAAGAAAATCGATATGTTCCTTTTTCGGGCTGGTGAACATGTGATGGCAAGGTTCCCACCTGTTTTCCTCTTCATTCCACTCATATAAGGGAAAATCAACAACCCACAAGAATTTCAGCTCTTTTGGGTTGATAAGATCGAGTCGCTTGGCAAGTTCTGTCCGAAGCAATGCGCAAAGCTCATTGCATTTCTTTTCCGAATCTGCGATGAAGAGCAGTGTGCTTCCTTCAGGAGCCCCGGCCATCTCGATGATCTTTGCTTGAACCTCATCTGAGAAGTACTTTGCGATATTGCTTTCTAGTTTTCCTGCCTTTACTTTCGCATACGCCATTCCCTTCCCGCCATTTTGCTGGATAAAGGAAATCAGCGAATCAAGCTCATTTCTAGAAAATTCGCTATGAGGGTTGATGCATTTTATCATGCCTCCTGTAGAGGCAACTTGCGTAAACACCTGGAATCCGCAATCTTTGACGATCTCTGTGATATTGGTAAGTTCCAGCCCAAATCGGATGTCTGGTTTGTCTATCCCGTATTTGTCCATCACTTCTTTATAGGTAAAGACAGGGAATTTTTCCTTTAATTCAAACCCTTTAACTTCTTTGACAATGTATTTGTATAATCCTTCAACAAATGTTTGGATGTCTTGTGCTGTCACAAAGCTCATTTCAAGATCTATTTGTGTGTGTTCTGGTTGCCGATCTGCTCGAAGGTCTTCGTCCCGTAAACACCGCGGCATTTGGTAATATCTGTCCATGCCTGCAACCATCAATATCTGCTTATACAGCTGCGGGCTTTGTGGCAGTGCATAGAACTTTCCTGGATTGACCCGCGATGGAACGATATAATCTCGTGCTCCTTCTGGTGTTGCCCGGACAAGCAGTGGTGTCTCAACTTCAGTGAACATGTTCTTGTCAAAATATGCCCTGGCAGTCATGGCAACCTTGTGGCGAAACATCAGGCGTTCTTGCATGATAGGCCGCCGAAGGTCAAGGTACCTGTATTTTAACCTGATTTCTTCTGATGGTTCGACTCTGTCATCGATCTCAAATGGAGGAACCTCTGATTTGGAAAAGATAATGAGGGTATCAGTGAATACTTCAATCGCGCCTGTCTTGAGGTTTGGATTTTCCATCCCTTCCATGCGTTTTCGGACAACACCGATAATCTTTATGCAGTCTTCCCGGCGGAGATGTTCTGCTTCCTTGAATATATCCTGCTTATCTGGATTGAAGACAACCTGGGTCATCCCAAACTTGTCCCGGAGATCGATGAAGATAACGCCTCCATGATCCCTTCGGGTATTTACCCATCCGCAAAGTTCAACCTTTACAGCAACATCTTTATCAGACAGTTCTCCGCATGTGTGTGTCCTTAACATTATTGTCCCTCAGGATAACGTTAAGGAGGAACCATTTATAAAGATTATTGAAAGAATGGCTTTGGTGAAAATTGTGGTGAGCATCATCTTCCGAGGTTCTCTGAAAGGTGAAATTTAAACCTGTGGGAGGGGTTGTGCGAAAACAATAGTTTTCGCGACCAGAAAGCAAAGCTTTCTGTGCACCTTACGGGAGGGGCCCACACTCAAGAGGTATTCTCAATGAACCGAGGCTGATGCTCACCCGCGGTAGCGAGATTTTCTACAAAGCCTGATTAGTGAGAGAAAGCTATTAATAGGAAGAAGAGAATGGTAACCTATGGGATACCAGGTAAGGGGAGGAAAGAATTATTTCCTGCGTTTTCATAGGGGCAGGCATTTCAAGGAGCATGAGATGCAGATCTTTAAGGATGGCAAAACAGTATGTGCAATAAGTACTGCTGCCTTGTTCTTGCCCCAGCAGCTCACAAGCGAGGAACGGGTGTGGGAGAAAGGAGTCGTAGCTGCTGGTGCTGAAAGAAGGTATACTCTTCCCTATGGTGGGGACTTGTATTCATTCAATGCCCACCCACCAGATGTCTCTTTCTTGATCCTGGACACAGCAGGCCACGGCTTTGCCTGCCACAAGCTAACAGAGCATCTCATCATGATTGCACGAAGAAGGCAGGGGGAACAGCAGCTTGCAGTCATTCTTGGAAATGAATGGTTGCGGGAGACAGAAAAGGAAAAATCGGAAGTAACAGCGGCTGTAAAACAGGAGATGCAAAGGGCAATTGAAGCGGCAAAACGGCTCGGGTATGATGAAAAAGCATTGGGTCGTCATGAAAGGGAATTGGAAGGATTGACGCATTTGGGCATGATGTCTGCCTGTGAGGTGCATCTGGATATTGAAAGCAGGAAGATAGAATTTTCAAATTATGGTCACCCGGACCAGTATTGTATAATCTTAGACAACCAAGGTAATGTTCTCCATTGGTACGATTTTTCCAATCAGGCAAAGATGCTGGGTGTCATGGAGGAAAAGTCAAAGTCTAAAACAGTCCAGTTAGACCAAAAGTGGAACTCTTTTAGGCTTGTCCTGTTCAGTGACGCAATTCTTGAACAGACAATTGATGTGGGTGATGCAAAACAGATTTGGGAGGTGATCAGAAGAATTGGTCTCGAGGAGGAATATCGGCAGTTCCATGCGGAAGAGGAAGGTGCAAGAAGGGATTTTTCAAGAAATCATCATCTCCTCATTGAAACAATAAAGCGTATGTGCCACCATTCGCCAAAAGAGTTCGTGCAGTTTTTCTATCGTTATCTCATCCATCATAATAAGGAGGCGCAAGGTGATGATGTGACGATGGTCGTTTCAGATATCTCTTTTTTGCAGTGACGCTATCTCCTTTGCCCAGGGGATTTTTTATTGAGAGGATCCCTAAAAATAGAGTAATTTTTTATAATACCTTTCGACCTTTCGCCGTATGTTCAAGATTCAAGTACAGGATAAGAAGAGCAGTGCTCGTGCGGGCATCCAAAAGACTGCCCATGGCATCATCAAGACTCCTTTCTTCATGCCTGTTGCGACAAAAGGTGGTGTAAAACATATCTCCTCGATCGAGCTAAAACAGATGGGTGTCCATGCCCTCATCTCCAACGGCCTCATCCTCTCTCTCACTCCTGGCCTTGAGGTCATCAAGAAGCACGGGACGATCCATGACTTCATGAATTTCCATGGATCAATTTTCACTGACTCCGGAGGTTTCCAGATCATCAGGGAAACCCTGTTCATATCTATCAGCGATAAAGGCATTATATTCAAGGACTTGTTCAACGGCGGGAAAAAGATACTCCTGACGCCAGAAGAATGTGTCAGGAGGCAAAACATCCTTGGCAGTGATGTTGCCATGTGCCTGGACGACATGCAGCACTTTGGCAACACAAAAGAGGTCTATAAAACAGCATTAGAAAGGACTCACGCATGGGCTTTGCGCTGCCAAAAAGCGCACAAGAACAGAAAGCAGCTGTTGTTTGGCATCACTCAGGGCGGCACCTGCCTTGATCTCAGGAAAGAATCATGCGAATTCTTCGCAGAACATCCATTTGATGGGTATGCTATCGGAGGCCTTGGCCTCGGTGAGGGGATCACCAATGTCAATAAGGTTGCAGAGATCAGCAATGAGTATCTTCCAAAAGACAAGATGAGGTACATGATGGGCATTGGCAATCCTTCAGAGATTATCAATGCAGTCAGCAGGGGCATGGACTGCTTTGATTCCATCTTTCCGACAAGGAATGGCAGGCATGGGACAATATACACAGGGAAAGGCAGGATACACCTGAAAAATTCCTCGTTTCGCATGGATACAAAACCTTTAGATAGCAATTGTGATTGTTTTACCTGCAAGAATTACACAAGGGCATATCTCAAGCACTTGCTCAAGCAAAACGAGATGCTCGGCCTTCGCCTCCTCTCATTGCATAACGTGCATTTCCTGACAAAATTGATGGAGAAGATAAGGAAGAATATTATTGCAGGAGAATTCCCTGCATTTAAAAAGAGCATGAAGAGATATTATGAAGGGATTGACTGACAAAGATCATCAGAGAAGAAATGTTCCCTCGCCCATCACTTTCTTTCCATCAAAGAATATCGTCGGTTTGTCAATGACACAATCGATATGCAATGGCACATACACTTTTCCGCCAAATGAGATGTTGTTGCCAAACGCGATGTGGCATGTTCCCAGTACTTTCTCATCTTCCAGGACGTTTCCGGTGATCTTTGCCTGGTCATTTGTGCCAATGCCAAACTCCGCAAGGTTTCGGGATTCACCGCCCACCTTGTCCAGCAATCCTTTAAATTGTCCAGCGATCTTTCCATCAGTGATCTCTGTTGCATAACCATTTTTGACTGTGATCCTAAACACATGATCAACCATCCCCTGCCCACCAACAGATAAGTCAACGGCAAGTGTTCCATTTCCTGTGCCTTCAAGTGGAGCAATATAGCACTCTCCTGAAGGCAGATTGCCCCACTTTTCAGGTTTATCATAAATGCCAGAATCATCCCCTCGCGGTTCCCTTCCTTTGATGGAAAAAGCAAGATCAGTGCCTTTTTTTGTCATGATCCTGACCTTGTCTACCCCTCGCATCGCTCGGGAGACTTTTTCTGTCATTTTTTGCATCCGTGCATAATCGAGAACAATCACCCGCTCCATCATGTCTTTGGTGATTCCAGGCATTGACGCGAGCCTGGCACCAGAGGCAAGGGCTCTTTTCCGTGCATTCGTGTGGGATAATGATTGTGTTGTTGCAATGATAATCATATCATGATACACCATCTCATCAGAGACTTCCTGTGGCGGCTCTTGTCCATGCACTTCTCCAACAGGAATCTCCCGGACAACAACTTTTGGACTCACCAAAAGCGCAGCTTTCTCCAATGCTTTTGCAATGGAAAGCCGTTTCTTATCGGTGATGATGAAGCATGATTCTTCCTTCTTCAGTTTCATGCAAGTATTGATGATCGTTTCAGCTGCTTTTTTTAGTGTTGCCATTGAGTCCTCGCATTTTCAGGTCTAAGAGCAGGTCATCGAGTTTTCGGATGTCATATTTCATCCCATCAAACTTTTTTCTGATTTCACCATTGCGAAGGTCAAATTGGAGTATTTCCCCATAGAGTTCTTCGAGAAAGTCATGCAGGTATGAGACAAGTGAATAGTCCTCTGCTCGCGCGGCATTGATGCTTTTTCGGACCAATTCTCCGGAAAGGTCGCAGAGTCCAAGTAAGAATCCATCCAAAGAGACACCAAGCTCACTTTGTGTTGCAAGGCGTCTATCGGTGACAAGGATATAGAGTGCCATCGCTTCGACAAATTCCTGCTCGGCAACCTTGAACATCCCCGTGTCCAAGTCCCCGTTCTTTTGCGAGATCTTCTTGGTGAACTCAAATTCCTGTTTCAGGCTTTTTACAAGGGATTGCGCATCAGACAAATCACCGCGGTGCACGGCATAGATGACGCATTTAGATGACTTGATGACAGCCCTGGCATGGATGATGAGCTTCTCTCTTTCTTCATCCAGGGCAGCATATGTTTTTCGTAAGCCCGCGAATTGTTTTTTATCGATCATCGCTAAAATAAAGCAGGGAGGCTATAAAAAGCTTTTCTCTTACTCCCCGGACAGTTCCTTGAGTGTATCTAGCCGCATTGTTGTCAGATGGTAGATGACCCTGACAGAAAAGTCTATTGAGACGAGCACCTTTACATATTTTGCTGGTTTCTTTTCCAGCTGTTCATCAATGAACTGCTGGATATCCTTGCTCAGCCTATATGCCCGCAGCGCCTTCTTTGTATCTGGTGTGTAGAAGAACTCATAGCTGAGCCTGAACATCTCATTCATCTTGCTGATTGTTTGGAGTAGTTCTGCATCAGGAGGAAGGTCTGAGAGGTGCTTGCCGAGGGCTTTCAATTCATCCCCTAGGTCTTCAAGGCTTTCAATTAGGTAGTAGATGATTGATCGTCCAAAGCTAACCATTTCCTGGCTTGTATTGAGAACCCGAAGACAAAAGTACAAGAACCGGTTGACATCAAGATCCTGGTAAAATATCTCTTCTAATGCCTTTTTGTCCTGTGATTTCCATGCGTCATGACAGGTTTGTGCCATCTCCATCAATAAGAGCAGCGCTCTTCTGAGCATGGTATCAAAGTCAAGGTCTAATTGTTTTGACACAACCTGGATCTCCACTTTATTCTTCTCAGTGTTCAGTATCTCATAGCCGAGGAGTTCTGGAACTTTATCTTTGATTGCTTTCATGACCTCATGATCACTAAATTTTATGGTTATCTTGTCATATCCTTTCTGGTATGCTCTCGCAATGAACCGGTCGGCAAGACGAGGTGTCAGACCTGACGCATCAACGATGATTTCCTTGATGGGCTGTTTTTTTTCTGTCGTGATAGTCAGCCCCGTATCTCCTTCAAACACATCTACCTCATCACCAGCGGTAAGGTGCTGCTTTTTTGCCCAAGCTGCTGGGATAGTGACCGTGAGTGCGCGTTCCCCTTGTTTGACAAGGCGTCGTTTCATTTCCATAAGCAGAGGAGATCATTTATATAAATATATCGATTTGCTCTATATCTAATATTCTGCTATATAGCATATATATCTTATAGACAATAAGTATATATGATACCATCATCATGATAATGTATAGAAATCATGGAGGGATTCAAAATGAAAACAAACCAAAAGACGAACAAGAGATGCCAAGAAGAAGGGTATATGAGTCAAGCAAAGCTCCTTAATGCAGTTGAGAAAAGCTTGCTCCTTGATAGGAAATCGCAAGGAACGCTCCTAACGATTATCACCGATAGCATCCTTTAGCATATTGCCTCTTCAAGAGAGGCAATATGCGTATTCTAAAATATATACTTATTCTAAAGTAGTGAATTATTAGAAATCTTTAAAAAACAAGAGAGATTAGAGAGGGTATGGTAAAGAGCGTTGAAGCAAGAGTGCTTATCTGTGATCCAGACCGGAAGATTTCTGCTCAAATATCAAATCTGCTCTATGAAAGGTTTGGAAATGGAGAACCTCCGTTAGAAAGAAATTTATCACATTTCCTGTCGGGGCAAAGACCTTTCATCCATAGCAATGTGGAGATAAGAGTAGTAGACTCACCCCAACAAGCACATGAATCAGTGGTAAGCCATCCAGCCCCCTATTATTCTCTTGTTGTCTTTGAAGCTGAAAATGCAAAAGAAACAGATCGTCCAAGATACATGGCAGATATAAGGGATCATGACCCCTTTATGCCATTGATGGTAGTAGGCAGGAGTATTGATGCGGATTTTGCTGGGAGTTGCGCGCGCAGTGGCGTGAAATATTTTGGCGAAGAAGAAAGGTCTATTCAGGACCAGATTGAAAGATTTTTTAGAAGAAGAGGGATCATACCAAACCTGACTGTTGTAAAGTTTGGGGGAAGCCTTTTCGATTATGACCGGGTAGGTAATCCTGAAAATCTGGAAACAGTGATCCAAACCCTCATCGAGTACCATGGAGAAGGAGGTGAGGATCGGACACGAAAAACAGCGAATCGCCTTCTCCTAAATGTTGGAATGGGACAATTTGGGGATACGGTAAAAGACTGGCAAAGATCACATGGTCATGTTGCCACGGTAAGGGCTCACTATCCTCAAGCAGCTGCAAATGCTCTGATGATGAACGTTGAGATGGTCAGAAAATTATTTGGGGAAGGTGGCGCAGCCCGGATCAACCCTCAAGCGTTCTATTATATCGGTGCAGAAACAACATATAAGAGGATTCCGATTATAGCTATTGCCCCACACCACATCCTTGTGCGGGATAAAATTCCATTGGAGGATTCTGACACGCATACAATAGCATTAGCTGAGCACTATGGTGCACAGAGGGTAGTTATCATCAAGCGAACTGATGGTATTTACGCATTTGATCCATATCGAGGATTCCCAATAGGGATACCCTTAACTCAAGAGAATCATGAAAGACATCAGCAGGTAAGAAAAGCAGCACAAGCAAATAATGAAAGGTATGAAAGACTCACTGTTGGTGAAGTGCTAGGGGGGGCAATAAAAAGAGAAGGCACTGACCCCTTTGGACAGCCTGATGGATCATCAGGCCACCTCATAGAGGACTCTGCATTAAGATATATGAGGACTCATTGCAGATATCTTCAAGAAATAGTTGTTGTCCACATCGCACCAGAAGAAATGTATATCCCAGGAAAAGAAGGAACGTATCAACATATCATCACTGGCGAACAAATGGTCCTTCCTGATGGTGGGTGGAAAGAAGTTCTCAGGCGGTCCATAAGAGATGCGTGCAATGGTGTTGCAAAAAGCAGGATCTGTCGAAAAAGCAAAATCACCCATTCCTAACCGCAACCTTTAAATAAGGAATTTCTCAAAAGAATGATATGCCAGCTGATGCATCCCAATTTCGAGAGATTCTTGTCTTCTTTGACAGGCTCGGTGTCTATGATGTAGTCCTCCCATTCATATTGGTGTTTACCTTGGTTTTTGCAATCTTTGAAAAGACCAGGATATTTGGCACTGACGTTGTCGACAATGTCACATATACAAAGAAGAACCTGAACACGATGGTGGCCTTTGTCATCGCATTCTTTGTCGTTGCTTCGGTCCAGCTTGTGGCAACAATCAGTCAGGTAGTGTCAAACATGGTCCTCTTATTGTTATTAGCAGTTTGCTTTATGATCCTTGTTGGCTCATTTATGAAAGAAGGGGAATTCCTTCAGCTCGAAGGCGGATGGAAATCCACATTCATGTGGATTATGTTCCTGGGCATTGTCCTCATCTTCCTGCAGGCAATCAAGCTCCAAGATGGCACCTCATGGTTGGAGTACTTATATATCATGATCTTTTTCAATTTCAACACGACAGCAGTTTCATCTGTCATCATGGTCCTTTTTGTCATCCTCTTGGTCTGGCTCATCACAAAAGATTCGAGCCCGCGAAAGAAGGCAGGCAACTCAGGCGATTAATAGAAACATTTAAATAGTCAATTTGTAGAAATTTAGAGAGAAAAAGGAGGGAACCTATGGCCTCAACAAACTTAATGGATACGATCTATACACTTGATTTATGGGGGCTAACTGATGTCTTGCTTCCATTCCTGTTAGTATTTATTGTCACTTATGCAATTTTGCAAAAGACAAAGGTACTTGGGAATACAACTGAGAACAAGCCAAGAAAGAACCTCAATTTGGGCATGGCAGTAATACTTGGCTTGATGGTAGTAATCCCTCACGTCCTCCAGCTGGTTCCCCCAGAGAAGGACCCAATCACTATCATGAACAGGGCTTTGCCTGAAGTATCCATGGTGATAATAGCGGTCATCATGGCTCTCCTCCTCATTGGACTCTTTGGTGGAGAGGCAAAATGGGTCAGCAGCAAAGCATCTGGATGGATTGCAATCATTGCCTTCCTCATTGTCATCTGGATATTTGCCGGAGCTGCAAACCCCAATATTCCGCTCGGATTCCTCGACGACCTAAGTGAACAGACGATAGCATTGATTGTGGTCATACTGATATTTGGCATCCTCATCTGGTTTATTACAAGAGATGAGGAGGATGTAAGGCAAAGACAGGATCGGGAAGGGTTCACGGAACAGATTGCTAAGCTCTTTGGCGGCCGGGGTGGCTGAATGTGGCTAGTGCTCTTGATTTATCCCTGATTAAGGGATTCCAGCCCATTTTTAATTTTTTATTGATCTGGGTTTTAGCTTTTGCGGTCCTGACAAAGATTAAGTTCTTTTCAGAGAGTGTGGGGCTGCATGCCTTCTTGGCATTTGTCATGGCTAGTCTTTCATTCTTCTCGCCAATAATTAGTGATTTCATTTCTGCGATGACACCCTGGCTCATGTTGATGCTGGGAATGATCGTTTTTACCATCCTTGCCTTTAAGACCCTTGGGGTGTCTGATGATGACATTACTGGTGTAGTTCGAAAGAATTCATCTATAACTTGGACCATTGTTATCCTCTTGATTATTATCGTCCTTGCCGCTGCTGGGAGCGTTGTTGGGAAAAAAGTTGGCCCCTATGTAGGTGATACTCCACCTCCAGAAGGAGGAAATCCAATAAGTGATTTGAGAAATAGTGGGGCAGGAGATGCAGGGAGCACTGCAACTAGTGATATATCATATAACGCAGGAGCAACTATCTTCCATCCAAAAGTGCTCGGGATGATCCTCATTTTCCTGATTGGTCTTTCAGCTGTAGGGCTGCTCAGCGGAAAATCTTACATTCCTAAATGAGCCCTAATGCATATCCTTCTTCTGAACAAGGGTAAAAAAGAAAGCATAGTATCTACGGTCCCAAGCAGTGGGAGATGGCTTCCCCAGTAATATGCTTCATCAACGACAAACCCTGCCTTTTTTAGCTCATTTACCATATAAGGAAGTGTCTTGTAGCTGATGTGGCCGATGCCAGAATGAGTATTCAACCCTATCTTTTTGATTTTTTCTAAATAATGGCTCTGAGATGGTGCATAGATGACAATTTTTCCGTCTTTGTTCAGCAGTCGTTTGCATTCCTTGAGCATTTTGATAAAAACGGTATTATAGATGTGTTCAACAAGGTTGATGGCAAGGATGTAATCGAATTTCTCTTTCTTTTCATCTATCTTGATATCAGCACAGTCAGAGACTAAAAACCTCCCTTTCCCCTTCCCATACATCCTGAACATTCGTTCAGCTAGCTTGGCAGCAACAGGGCTCCTGTCCACCCCCACAGTTGTGCAGCCAAGTTTTGAGCATTCTATGGAAAATGTGCCCTTTCCGCACCCAAGTTCGAGGACATGGCTGCCAGGTTTGATCTCTGCGAGCCGCATCACATTGGCAATAGTATATTTTTCCATCCGGGTCTTGTTCGTATACCGTTTTACAAGAGGGGCATAATATGATTCATCATAGTCGACATCTTTGCTTGGATCTTCCATAAAAGAAACACCTATTTAGGTTTGCTCTCATCCCCTGAAAGCTTCTTTGTCATTCTGGTCATGGCATTGATGTTTTCGGTGAGTGCTGGAAGGATTTTTGAGAATACTTTTTCCATTGCCTGCACCTCAGAGGATACAGTGGTGATATTTTGGTCATACCCGTCCAATTTTCCAATAACTGCCTTATTGAGCTCATCAAAAGAATGCTGGAGGGTGGAAAAATTTGACTCTATAATGTCAAGCCTGGATTCTATCTTCGTTTTCCATTCGACTATCCTGTTGATGTTTTTCACAAGGTCGTTCCATTTCTCATCGATAATGACCTCAGCTAATTCTTCGATTCGCTGCCTCGTTGCATCATCACCGCCCCGAGAGGAAGCCATAGGATTGCCCACTTGGTCTGCTGTTGGCATTGGCGCGATCGGTTGGATATTGCCTTTGATGTCTGCTTGGTTCATCGCATCAAAGATTTGGTCAGAGGTATACCCATCCCGCTGCAGGATCTGGACAATTTGGTTATTAGAATAGCCTTGGCGCCGATAGTTCAATACAAGATCAGTTGGGACCGCCATAGTGCCATAAAGAAAAACCGGTTTTATAAATCTTTTGCTTGGCGCATTTTCTCGTTGATAATAGACTCGATGATGCCTTCTGCTTCTTTTTGGGTGATGAAGTTGAGCGGCTCCCACATTTCCACATATTTCTTGAGCACCAGCACTTCATCTTTACCGGCAAGTGTTTGGACTTCACGTACCATAAGGCTGAATTTTGCCATGACATCTCTTACATCATGCCGGAGCGACCGAATGTCATCTTGCAGTGAGGAAATAGCTTCATGCAGGCGTTTTTGGCTTGCCAGGGCATTTTGCTCCATGAGCTGGGTCTTTCTTCGCATGTTGATTTCCCGTTCTTCAAGGACCCTAATCCGCCTGGAAAGGGCATTGATCTGTTCTGGAAGCTCGTGGAGAGAAGTATCAGAAGGGACGAGTTCGGGTTTATGACTAGCAAAAAGACCGCCAGACTTTTTCTTCTTGTCATCCTCCGGCGAGAATGCTGGAGGCTGTGGCATTTGGGTAGCTGGCGTGTCCATGATTCCTCTTTTCATTCAAAAAAAAGAATAGTGCTATTTAAAGATACCGGCAGGAAAATCATGCTGGTAGAGCAGTGGTATGGCGGCAAGAATATGTATAGAGATACTGTATAGAGATAAGGAAAACACAAGTTACTTCTGACTAAAGCAAAAGCGCAAAAGACAAAGCCCCGGCCAGGAGAGAAGAAAGCACTGGTGTCATCATCCTCATACAAACCTTTTTATACATAAATGAAGGAAAGGAAAAACAGAAAAAAAAAGAGACGATGGCACTGTTTCCAAAACCAAAGGAGTCCTTCGAGGTCATCCGTGAAGGGGAAGACACCATTCTTCGTATTGAGTATGATGATACAGCAGGCATCCCTTCTTTGGAAGATTCTCCCACCTGCATGGCTTCAACGATGGACAGGCTCATTGAGGTGGGCAATGTCACAAAGATAGTATTCCACCAGAAGCGTGATTATGAGTATGATTATGACCAGACAATACTTCTTCTGGAGATTGCCAAGCTGTTCAATCAGATAGCAAAGCAAAAGAACCTCTTTGGCTTTGAGACAATCGTCAATGATGAGCCTTATCAGAAGCATTTCCATGAGATATATAGTGAAGTCCAGCGCTTACTGTTCCATCTGTTCAAGAGCGATCCCTTGGGAGCTTATGTTGAGATAAAACGTCTCATTCGAAAGGAGCATATTAGGATCCAGAAGGAGATGAGCGAAAAGACTATTGCCTATATCAACACCATCATCAAGGGGCTCATGGACATCTTGGAAATGCTCGATCTAACCCAGCTCATCCAGATTGCAAAGCCCTCATTGGCAGGCTACCAGCTCGGCGACAGGAGTGTCTATAGGAAAATTTTCTCTCCAACAATAAAGCCGGACTTTATGTTCACTAAGCTCATGTCATCATACCCTCCAGATGCAGAAGAGCTGGACAATTACACCATCGGAGAGAATATTGATGTGTCTATCTTTAAGCTGAATGATACCATCCAATACCTCTACCATGTCTATCCTCCGGAGTTCAAGTTGTCTGAAGAAAAATATGAGATATTGGACCTCGCAAGGAAGATCATGTCAGAGCACAAGCCGCAAAGGGATGAATTCGTCGATCCAGCGCGCATGCGGCAGGTGTTTTATAATGTTGGCCATGACCTCATTGAAGAATTAGCAAATTACAGGAATGTAAAGCTCACACAGAAAGATATTGATGAGCTTACAAAGATCCTTGTCCGCTACACCGTCGGCTTTGGTCTGGTTGAAGTTCTGCTTCAGGATGAGCATGTCCAGGACCTGAGCATCAATGCCCCAATGGGCAGAACACCAATATTCCTCGTACACTCAGAATATGGTGATTGCAACACCAATATTATCCCGACAAAGACAGAAGCTGACAGTTGGGCATCAAAGCTCCGTCTCATCTCAGGTCGGCCATTAGATGAGGCAAATCCTATCCTAGACACAGAAGTGGAGATTCCAGGCGCATCGTCGAGAGTATCAGTAATCTCAGAGCCTCTCAACCCTTTTGGGCTCGGATTCTCTTTCAGGAGGCATCGTGACAAGCCATGGACGCTTCCCTTGTTCATGAAGGCAAGGATGATCAATGCAGAGGCTGCTGGTATTCTCTCCTTTATCATAGATGGGTCAAGGACTTTGCTTGTTGCAGGGACAAGAGGATCTGGCAAGACATCGCTCCTTGGCGCCCTTCTCATCGAGATTATGAGACGATACCGCATCCTGACTATCGAAGATACCCTCGAGCTTCCAACCAGCGCACTTCGGAAGATGGGGTATAATATCCAGGCGATGAAAGTGGCTTCCGCTTTGAGGGCTTCTTCTTCAGAGGTTCCAGCTGATGAGGGCATCAGGACAACATTGAGGCTTGGCGATTCCTGCCTGATAGTAGGCGAAGTGCGATCAACTGAGGCATCAGCCCTGTATGAGGCAATGAGGGTTGGCGCCCTCGCAAATGTTGTTGCAGGAACAATCCACGGCGATTCACCCTATGGGGTCTTTGATAGGGTAGTGAATGATTTAAAGGTTCCAAGGACGAGCTTTAAGGCAACAGATGTGATCATTGTGGCAAATCCCATTCGTTCAGCAGATGGCTTGCATTCATGGAGGAGAGTCTTTTCAATAACTGAGATAAGGAAGCAATGGGAAGATGATCCCTTGCTCGAGAACGGATTTGTTGACCTCATGAAGTACAATTCAACAACTGACCAACTAGAGCCCAGCGATGACCTCATCAACGGTGATTCTGACATCCTCAAGTCCATTGCTGGAAAAGTAAAAGACTGGGTGGGGAATTGGGATGCAGTCTGGGAGAATATCCAGCTTCGTGCCGACTGCAAGCAGCTCATTGTTGATACAGCTGCAAAGCTCAAGAATGATGATCTTCTCGAAGCGCCCTTTGTGATTCAGGCAAATGACGAGTTCCACAAGGCAACTGACCGGGTCAAAGAGGAATTTGGATCATTGGATACAAAAAGGATTTTTGCTGAATACACTGATTGGGTAAAGAAAGCATCAGTGGAGTGGGGAAAAAAGCAGCAGCCAAAGAGATGATCTGAGAAGAAGATGATGTGAGAAGAGCAGATGCCAATGAAGAGAAAAAAAATGTCGGCAGAAAATGTTGTCATCGCGGACAATTTTTTATCAAGAGCAAGGGGATTGATGTTTTCTTTCCCAAAGAAGGTGATGATCCTTTCATTTCCAAAGCCAGGAAAGTATGCGATTCATATGTGGTTTGTTTTTTATCCCATAACCATTCTGTGGCTTGACGAAAAGAAGCGCATCGTCCAGATGAACGAAAACGTCAAACCATTCACGTGCTGCGTGAAGCCAAAACATCCAATAGCATATATTGTTGAGATCCCGCAAAGCCTTGTGAGAAGAAGGTATAAAGAAAAAGGCACATTTGTGTTCTATAATAACAGCCGTTAGTTTTTAATAATAATCTGCAGGTATTATATTCAGAGGCCATAACCACTTTTTATTAAATAGGTATGGCCGATGGTATAATAGTCTAATATAACAGATAGAAATATCCTTTTTTATCCGGCATATGCTTTTAAATGGGCAAGCGTTCTTCTCTCTATGAGTCAAATGTTCGAACGGGGGGCAGGCGTATTAGTGCATTATACATCATTGCCAGGTCCAGAAGGCATTGGCACATTCCGGGAGGGAGTATCATTCGTCGAGACGCTTGCTTGCCAGGGTGCATTCAGGTATTATCAAGTTTTGCCAGGACATCCAACGGCCGGCAGTGACTCTCCTTTCGGCAGTTCTTCTGCATTCGCGCTCAATCCAAACCTCATCAGCCTTCAGTCACTTTGTGATAGCGGGGATTTGACAGAAGAGCAGCTTAGTGCATTTCTCCATGAATGGGAAGCATATAAGAGAGGCCATAGTGGAAGAAGTGATCAGTACATGGAGTCAGGATTTTTATGGGCGAGGAAGCTCGGGTTTGACTCCAGAGATCCATCTCACAATTCAGCAAGTCTTCGCCTCGCATATGATAATTTTCAAAGGACTCCAGAAAGTGACCGCCAGCATCAATTTGAACAATTCTGCGCTGCTGCAGGATGGTTGGATGATTACGCAGTGTTCATGGCAGCAAAGGAAACATTCGGTTTTGAGAACATGTGGTGTGAGTGGCCGGACCGATTAAGGTTCAGAGAGGATGGATATCAAGAGGATATTCCTGAGGAGAGGATTAAATTCTATAGGTATGTGCAATTTGTCGCTGATGAGCAGCAGCAGGCTGTAAAATCCATCGCAGAAAGATGCGGAATTGCTCTTATAGGGGATTTACCGATGTATCCTGCATATGACAGCGCTGATGTGTGGAGTAATCCCCATCTCTTCCAGCTGGATGAAAGGAGGAAGATGCAATATGTCGCAGGCGTTCCTCCTGATGATTTCAATGATGATGGCCAGCGGTGGGGAAATCCATTATACAAATGGGGCATCTTTGGGTCAGGGCATGATCACGAATTGCTTTATCAATGGTGGCAGCAACGTTTCGATCGTGAAGCGCAGCTAGCAGATATCATCAGGATCGACCATTTTAGAGGATTTACTGCATATGGACAAGTGCCGGCAGATGAGCCAACAGCAAAGAATGCTAAATGGATTCGCGGCCCTGGCAATGAAGTATTTGAGAGAGTGGACCTTAATGGGGTAAGGATCATTGCAGAGAATCTTGGGGTGATAACACCTCCAGTTGAAAGAAATTTAAGACGCTCAGGATTTCCTGGTATGGGAGTATTGCAGTTCGCCACCTTTAGCGATCCAGATAATAATTATCTTCCCAAAAACGCTCCAGTAAATAGCGTGTATTATACCGGCACCCATGATAATGACACATTTATGGGATGGCTCGGGGAATTATCAGGGAAAAAAGAAGCGCAGCTCCACAATTTCTTATCACAATCACCCTTTTTTGGCCCGAATATGCAAGCAATAGACCTGTCCTTGAGCTCTCCTGCAGTGTTGGCTATTGTTCCCATCCAAGATATCCTTGGGAGGGGCACCGATGCAAGGATGAATTATCCTGGCATACCGGGAGGATGGTGGCGCTGGAGGATGACACCAGCAGAGATGGCTGCTTTCATAGATGATAAGACGTTGGAGCAAATAGCCCGTGCACATCGAAGGGCATAAAGAGCAGGTTTTATAAATAACTTCTTCCCTCCCTTCTCGTTAAAGGGGACATAGTATAACCCGGCTAGTATAGCCGGCTCCAGCTATGGAGCGTTGAGCTGAAAAGCGATGATAAACCCTAGGTGATACCGGCCGATCTGGGTTCAAATCCCAGTGTCCCCATTTATTTGCCAAAGGGATTTGAACAAAGTTCCCACAAGCAAAGCAAAGTGGGTACTAAGAACTGAAAGATTCACAAGAAAAGTTTTAGTATTGTCACCAAATGCATAAAGAAGGCTGCAGATGAAAACAAAAAAAGAGCTCACCGAAAAAGAGAACAATCTTATCCCGGCTTTTTTCACACTTGCTGGTCTTGTCCTTATCATTGCAATCATTTTCCAACAACCGATGTCAATTCAGCCAGGTAACAAAACTCCGTTTGAGCAAGGATTCGATAAGGTTCTCAGTTTAGACAAAAAATATGGTGGGGATTACCGCAATGAGCGCCTCAATCATACCATGGTCAATATCAGCGTTATTCCCATGATGATCAATGACTTAGAGACAATGAAGCAAGACCTTGCTGGAAAGGATGATAATGGTTCCATTGCCCTTTCACGGTTTATTGATGTTAGGATTGGCATGCTCAACACGCAGCGCTTATACCAGCAGGCAGCACTCATAGGGCCTATTGGCACTGCTTTTGACGGGTTTAGATGCTCAGAAGCGCCTTATCTGATTAAAGTGATTGATCTGTATAATGAAACAAGGCAGCAATTTTTGGACACCATGCTCGGGGACCTGGATGCTTTGTTCTACGATTATCCCGAGTACCGTTCTGTTATCGGCTTTGAGGGCAATAAGACAAAGTTTTATGGTTCAAACATCAGGGCTCTAAACCAGATTGCCGAAGAGAACGATTTTGTTTTGAAGAGATACTGCCAGGTTGGATGATTGCTCTATCTGATAATTACTCTATCTTTTACTCTATCTATTTCTGATTATTCTATTTCTGATTATCTTCCTTTCCTTCTTCTTCTAAAAAGAACTCGACGATCCCTTTTCGATAGCGAAAGAAGATGAGGAGGAGGACAATGATCACAACGCCAACAACAATATATGCATAGTAGTCAGCAAGCCTCTTCCCAAGGAAATCAAGGAACCCGGTTATCCCTTCAGGGCCAAGGACAGGGAGATCTTCTCCTCCTCTGACCTCAAGCATGACCGTTTCAGAGGAGATGATTCCTCCCCTGCCATCATCCGCATTAAAGACGATATAGTCTGTTCCTTCCCAATTCTTTTCTGGTTGAAGGGTCACAATGCCTCCGGAGACATCGACACTGATGTGTTTTGGCTTTGAATGCGTAAATGATAAAGGGTCATAGTCAGCATCAAAAAAGTGGGTAGTGAGGTCTATTGTGTGAGGGGTGTTTTTCTCCCATACCTGCGCCGTAAAGTTTTGGATGATTACAGGATAGTTATCGTTTGCAGGAACCTTTGGGACAAGGTAATAGCCAATTGTCCCGATGAGCAAGAGCACAAGGACGATAAGGGGTATGACCCACCATCGCTTCTTCTCTTCCCTTTCCTCTTCCTTTTCCTTTTCTCCAGCGCCTACTGCATATTCTCCTGGGGGAACAAGTGGGCTTTCATAATACACAAGAGTATCATCGCTTCCGATGCGAAGGAGGTCATTGGATTTCCACTCCTGCACCCCATTCGTAAAGAACATCATATCATCATCAGCTAGTCCGTGCTTGTCTAGCCATCGTTTTTCTACCCGTACCCTGATCTTTGCCTCTTTGAGCTTGTTTCTCGAGAGATTTTCGAGTGAGACTGAGAAATAATCATAGACATGTTCTGCGGGTGGCAGGAGTGATGGATTGTTTATTTGGCCAACTTCTGCAGAGACGCCAAAGGCTTTCTCTTTTGGGATGATGATAAGCTCAGCAGCACAGCCCTTCTCGAGCAGCAAAACGCCAGGCTTGCGGCTGGTGATCTCTTCCCACGTGATCGAGGAGGAATACTTCCGTCCCCGGATCCATCTGACGATCAGTACAAGGATGAGCAGCAGCGCAAATCCTGTAACAATGTAAGCGATGACATATAATGCATAGGTAATGAGGAAATAGATAAGACTCGTGAAGAAGAGGAACAATAACAGCACCCCAACCATTCCGAGGATGAACGATCGTTTTGTTTCATACTCTTCTTGGGCGGTCTCATCTTTTTTCTTATCCTTATCTTTCAAGGCGTCTTTTGCCTCTTGAACAATCTCTTCATCACCCATACTCTTCCTTTTGGCGATCCAAAGGATAGTTATGAAGAGGGCAAGGAGCACAACCCCAATGATGATAGAGAGGAGGTAGGGAAAAATATTGTTGATATACCAGGTGTTCTCGATGGAGTCCCAATAATGGTAGGGATACTGCGAGACAATAAGTGCGAAAACAACAATCCACATCAGGAGGAGTACCCAGGGAAATTGTCTCTTTCCTGCCTGCTTCTCTTCTTTTTTCCTTTGCGCTGATTCACCATCCTGTTTTCTCTTCCTGATGAAGTAGGCAAGGAGGAGGATGACTATGATTAGTACCGCAAGGATAACATACTGGTAAGCAGGTATCCCTTCTCCCTCTTCAGCTGTTCCTTGTGTCTGATCGACAATCATAAAGATGACCCATCCAAGCAGGATAACAACAAACAGGATAAAGAGTATCTTTCTGAAGTCCTTAAACCGCTCAAGGGCTGCAAGCTTCTTCTCTTTAAAGAGAGAGATAAGAGGAACAGGTTGTTTCTCTTCTTTTTCCTTGCCCATTAATTTTCTCTTCGACCGGATAAAAAGGAAGATAATGATGAGGACCAATAAGAGGATGAGCGATCCGATCATGATCATAAGAGTGCTGAAATACTCGCTGAGGAACACGATCACTCCAGAACTGCTCTCAGCACCAAGGAGTTTGATGAGGTAGAGGCCGAGGGCAACAATGACAAGGACAAGGATCAGCACAATGGGAATGACCCAAAAAGGCCTGCCGGCTTTGTCTTTCCCTGCTGCTTTCTCAGCACGTTTGAACTCTCGTTCCTTCTCTTTTTCAGCCTTCTTTCGTTCTCGTTCTGCCCGTGCTTTTTCCTTCGCAGCTTCTTTTTCTTTTCTCTTGGCTTCCAGTTCATCCTCCTTGTCAGGAAGAGGCATTGTGGCAAGATAATAGAGGAAAGCGACAAAGAGCAAGAAGAGGAGCAGCATCCACCACCAGTTTGCTGACAAGAAATCAGCCACGAGGTAGCGGCTTCCCTGCGATTTTCTGAGTTTGATGGTTGCTTGGATTGATTGTGATACTGATTGGTCATCGCTCAGCGCACTGACGACAAAATTATAGTTCCCTTCAGCGGTCTGGCCGGTTGGAGAGAAGACGACCGTGACTGATTGCTGTGTTCCAGGGTCAAGAGTGACTTGTGAGGGAGCAAAGCTCACCCATGGAAGGTTCGTGAGCAAGGAAACATTTCTTGATTGCCTTCCTTTATTGCCAAGGGTCAATGCCAGGCTTCGCGGTTGATAATCGATCTTGATATCTTTTTGGTTGATTGCAAGGCTCAGTTCTTCACAAGTGATTGCCTTGATGGTGACGGGCGACTCGAGTAGGACATCATCCCTCAAACTTTTGGCACTGATTTTTCCGGTGAACACCCCTGGCTTTGGTGCCCTGACAGAGATATCTACCAATCCATTTGAGGATGGGCCAATCTGCACCGTTCGGGCAGGAAGCACAACCCATGGATCAAATGTTGATGTCAGAGTGTACACATTTGTGTACGATGCGATATTGTTTAAGAGGAATGGGATGGTGAAAGGAGCGCCTGCACAGACCGTATATGCCCCAGATGAAGAAGCAAATACTTGTTTCCCATCTTCAATGACATAACTGCCGGGGGTAAAGAGTGTCGATGGGCAAAGGCCCGAGGCCAACTGGAGGGCAAGCTTGTTGTGGGTCTGGGTCTTGATTGCGAATGCATCTAGGGTAAAATGATATCTCCCAGGCTTTGCACAGGGCGGCCGTATGTTGATGTAAACAGCCCGTTCCTCGCCAGCTTGGAGAGGTAATGCCTGCTCTGAAAAGACAGCAGAGTCTTCAAAGGTATCAAGTGAGAGGGAATACGTCTCTTCATATGTTCCGGTATTTTTCAGGACAATTTCGTATTGGACAGGACCGCAATCGCATGATGCTGTTGCATCCTGCTTTCCAGACATTGTGAGGGTGGAACAAGAAGAGACACTAATGCCCTGCCCAAGGGCTTGTGGCTCACCGAATGTTGAAGTGACCTTTGTTTCAAGAATATAATCCCCTTCAGCATCGCATGGGACAGTGAGGAATGTGTATACATGTTCTATCTCATCAGGATCCAATTTGAGGACTGCTGGGGCATAGACAGCCCAAGGTGATGCTGTCCCATCAACTTGCACAAGCGCAGTGTCCTGGGGGCCTATATTCACTGCCTGAATCTTATTTTCGACAGATGAACACGCACAGACATCAAGATGCTCTGGACCTGAAAGGATGACACTTGCGGAGGCGAGGGGCAAGAGGAAAACTAGGAAGAGAACCAATACAATCTGTCGATTATTCCCCATAAGGATACCCCCACTATTTTGATACCATTCAAGAATGGATACTTTATATACTTTTATATCTCTCAATGGATAGGATAAAAACAACTAAACGTGAACGTAATTCAGGACCAAAAGATAAAAAAAAGGAGAAAAAAATGAAAAAATTAATAGTAGGTTTGTGATCCTTCCCCTTCATCCTCATCTTCACCCTTCAGCTTGTTAAAGCCGATGATGAGAGCAAGGATGACAAGGAGAACCACAAGCACTACAAAGCCGATTTCAAGCCCCTTCTTGAGGCTGCCCCATTGAGCAGTTGTTGTAGTAGACTGTGCAGGCCCAACAACATTCCCTTTGAGGATGACCTGTTTGAGGGTCTCGCCATCTGACATGATACTGACCAAGAGTGCCTGTTCGCCGGCAGCAGCTGTATCTTTTGGGGTGACAAAGATAAACAATGCCTTCGATTCGCCAGCTTGAGCAACGACAGTGCTAGAGGGGCTCACTTTTGTATCTGCCCAGCCGCCAACTGCTTCTGTGGTGATAGTATAAGTCTTTGCAGACCTTCCCTGGTTCATGAGGGTCACTGGATACACTGCGCCTTTGTCCCTGGCAACATCCTGTGCTTCAGGGCCAATGGAGATGATTGTTTTTGCTGCGCCAGAAGGAGAAGAGCCGCTGTCAGATGATGATCCGCTGTCCGTTTCTGATGCACTAGTATCAGCAGCAGGGGTGACAAAGATGCTTGTCTCCTCGATAACAGTCTCATCACCATCATCATAGGTAGCTTCAATGATAACCCTGTATTCGCCTTTTCTTGCATCTTCAGGGATCCTCATATAGAGTTCTTCAGAGGTAGTTGACTCATCTTCAGAAAGCTCATCAATATAATCAGAAGCGCTAATACCTAGTTCTGGTATGCTCACGCGTACCTTTATGCCGTTGTTCTCATCTTTGTTGCCAACATTCTGAACGCGTACAGTTGCAAGGAATGCTCGGCCAGCCATGACTGTTCGTTCGGGGGAAAAGACTGCATCCTTGATGATGACAGAATGGCTTTGAGCTTCAACCTCTATATTGTATGTTTCAGTTAGGGTAAACTGTCTTCCGCTGACTCGAACCTGCAATGAATACCTGTCCTGGACAAGCCTATAAGGCAATTGCAGTTTAAGATCCTCGACATAAGAGACTCCTTCTTGGGCATTGAATGCATCAGAGACATCTTGGATGAAATCATTGCCGTCATATCCCCTGATAACTGCCTCAACCTGGAGATCCTCTAGTTCCCGGATCAGGTCAGGGTTGTCATTTCCCCTGATATTAAGGTGGGAATCAGAGTAAGCAGAAAGATTTTGTGAAACCTCAACTTCTACGAGCACACTAATCTCATCGCCGCGATCAACGCTTCTGATAAGTGCGGTTCCTCCTGTCTTTACTTCCCTGTCATTGACTTCGACAGAGGTTATGCACACAGGACCGCTGGTGCAAGCAGCACTAACAGCTCCAGCGAGAGCTAGTGCCAGAAGTGCAAAGATGAATGCACTCATGAACATCTTTGTGGTTTTCATAGTTATATACCCCCCAAACTCTTGTTTATCTTTAAATTTGGTACACTGTTATTATTTTCATATTGTAACAGCGTATTGTATTTAAACTTTTCGGTGTTTTAGTATACCTCAGTAGTTAAATTATTTAACTACTCGATAGTGTTATCTAAGACACTATCAATTCGCGATGTTTTACACGCCGAATGAAGTCATCGCTGATGACAAAGCGCACATCATACACGCCAGGTGGTGCGTATTCTGGAACATTGAGGGAAAGCGTCCTTGTCACGACTTTTCCAGAGCTCACGTCAAAAGGTCCAATCTTCCTATAGACGCCAAGTTCTGGTATGACCATCGTGACATGCACATCATTCATCTTGATGTATCCCTCATTGCCAAAAGAGATGGCAACGGGCACGCTCTCACCTGCATCGACAGTGTCCCCCTCGATGAAGACGATGCTTCCGACCTCAACTTTTCGTTGAGAATAGGTATCATCAAAGGAATATCTGGTCCTGATGGCATATTCCTGGTCGGTGACCATGTTTTCACTCATCGCCCGTATAGTCACAGGGTTCTGGCCGATCTGTGATTCTGTTGGGACCCAAAGGACTATGCCAGAGTCGCTGTCGATGGTCATGCCAAGCGGTGCAGCAACCAGTGAATAGGTGATGTGGCCACCATCTGGATCGATAGCGTTTGCATCATACATGTACACTTCGCCGACAAATGCAACACCGATGGGCGTTGAGATGAATCGTGCGCCATCCGCAATAGATTGGATGGTGATTGTTGCATCATCATAATCCGACAAGCCATCAGGATCTGTTGCAATGAATCGGAATGCTTCTGCTCCATTAAAATCCTGTGCTCCTCGGATATGCGCAATGTTTTGTGAGTCTATAGTGATAGAGATTTCACCAGTGCCAGACAGGCGTTGGGTTGTCCAGGCGATCTCATCATCGCTGTTGTCTTCATCAGTGACATAGCTATTAAGGTCTAGGGATACCTCTTGATCTTCGTCAAGGAACTGGTCTGGGATATCACTGACAACTGGTGCATCTGCAACGGGTGTGATAGTGACAACAAAGGATGCCTCACTGAACAAGCCCGTGGAATCTGTTGCTCGCACGGTCGCTTCGCAGACACCATTGAAGTTAGAAACAGGAGTAATATCAATGTTCTTTGAGGGATCAAGGATAATGCCGCAAAGATTGTTATGAGTAACAGAGACCAGGTTAAATGTTAAGGAGGCATCTGGATCATCAGCATCTGTCACATAGTTGAGCAATGAAAATGCGTCATTCCGGACAGTATCTTCAGTGAGTGTCTGGTCTGGAAGAGTACTCCAGACAGGCCCATCATTCACTGGCGTGATGGTCAAGGAAAATTGTGCTGATATGTTGTTACAGGATAATTGTACGTTTTCAGTTCCAGTAAAGTCATGTTCGAGTGAATTGATGACCAGATCATTCCCGGTAAAGTTGAGTGAATAATGGGTGTGCGCGGAGACAACATTCACAGCTTCAGTATCATCTGGATCGGTGCAAAGAAGCTTTAATCCCCCATACACAAGGGTCCCGCTGGGACTATCTTCAGGAACGCTCTTGTCAGTGAGTGTCTGCCACACGGCAGGTTCATCCTCATCATCATCTCCAGGGGTAGTGCAGCCTGGATCATTCCTGTCAATGAGCCCATCGCCATCATTATCAAGGCCGTCAGTGCATTGTGTTGGGCCATTGTTTGTTTCATCATTGTCAATCCTGCTCGTGCATCCCCAATCTGCTGGATAATCAATCCAGCCATCACCATCATTATCAATGCCATCCTGGCACTGCGTCGTGCCATCTGATTCATCATCATCCATCGGAGAAGAACAGCCAGGGTCTTGCATGTCGATGACCCCATCATTATCATTATCAAGGGTGTCTGAACACTGGGTCCTGCCTGGATTGAATGGGCCTTCATCATTATCCTGCAAAGAAAAACAGCCGGGATCATCAGGAGAATCAACAAACAAGTCGCCATCATTATCGATACTGTCCTGGCACTGCGCTCGTGGCAACAACTCATCGTCGTCATTCACGTGTGAACAGCTAAAATCAGCAGGGTAATCTGTTGCCCCGTCAGCATCATTGTCAACATGATCATTGCACTGGCCATATTCAGAATCATCTCCAGGGTCTGTGCAGAGTGGATCATTCCTGTCAATGAGCCCATCGCCATCATTATCAAGGCCGTCAGTGCATTGTGTTGGGCCATTGTTCGTCTCATCATCATCAGTAGGAGAAGTGCATCCCCAATCAGCAGGATAATCAATCCAGCCATCACCATCATTATCGATGCCATCACTGCAGGCAAAGGTTGTTTGAGTGACCGTCAAGGTAACAGAATTGCTCTGGGCACTTCCCCCCCGCCCATCATTCGCGGTAAAGACGACATGCTCAACACCATGGAAGGATGCTGGTTGATTGAAGGAAACAACATTCCCTGAGCCAATAACAACAGTAATGTTAGGATTATCAGCAGTAGAAGCAGTATAAGTCAAAACATCTCCATCTACATCGCTGAAATAATTATCAAGATCAAAAGCATTATTCCGAGAAGTGCCCTGATTCCATGTTTGGGCAGGGATGGGATTAGCATTTGGATCAAAATTAGGATTATCATTGACAGGAACAACACTCACCCTGAATATGTCGCTTCCAGTAAGACCTTGGCTATCATGGACGATCACAGTAGCATCACACACACCATGGAAATTTGCAGCAGGTGTGATATCAATATTATCCAGTGCATCAATGCTAACACCGCAAAAGTTGCTGTTGGAAACAGAGATGGTGTATATCAATGTGCTGTCAGGATCCTCATGATCTGATGCAAAATCATTCAGGTTGAATGTATTTAGGAGTTGTGTGTCCTCATTTAGTATCCGGTCAGGAAGATTGGTTATGATAGGAGCCTCATTTTCATCATCATCTCCAGGGGTAGTGCATCCTGGATCATTCCTGTCAATGAGCCCATCGCCATCATTATCAAGGCCGTCAGTGCATTGTGTTGGGCCATTGTTCGTTTCATCATCATCAGTAGGAGAAGTGCATCCCCAATCAGCAGGATAATCAATCCAGCCATCACCATCATTATCGATGTTATCACTACACTGCGCTGCAGTCTGGGTTAGGTGAACTGCCATGCTGTCCTGGCCGGTGGCGCCATGAGGATCCCTCACCTGCACAGTAACACCGCAGGTGATTGACTGGCCTTGAGGGATTGTTGCTGTAAAGAGCAGCTCTTCTTGCGCATTTATCTCAAAATGGCACTCTGGGATGCCGCTGCTGGTGATAGCAAAACTAAGTTCCGTATCATCCGGATCGAATGACTCGGCATTAAGATCATGGAGAACTACTAATCCTTGGATGTCCTGCAAGGTCACATCTGCAAGAGAGATGGTAGGAGGACCGTTTTCATCATTATCATTACGGTCATCGCACTGTGGATCATCCTGGTCAATGGCAATATCAGCATCGTTGTCAATGCCATCAGAACATTGTGTATTCCCGTTGTTTGTCTCATCATCATCCCGGGGGCTGGTGCAACCAAAATCTGCTGGATAATCTATCGCGCCATCATTATCATTATCTAGCCCATCAGAACATTGAGGGATCGCTGCCACCTGGAACTGGAAGGTAAACAGATTGTTTGCTTCATTCGTCTCATGATAGACATTGTTTGGATCAACCTGGATGGCAAAAAAATGCGTTCCAGCACTCAAATGGCCAAGGTTCACTGAGGTCATAAAAGAAGCTGAAGGAAATGGCAGTGTTGGAATGGAGGTAATAACATTCGAATCAAGCGTTACTCTCACCGGTAGGTTTGTTGGAATGCCGGCATTTGCGGGGATCTTATGAGTGTTAAACTGGACTATGGCATTCTGATTTATAGTAATAGGACTATTTTGGAGAAACCCATTATCAATCAAGAGATCAAAGGTATTGGACTCATCATCATCTGCAGTGCTGGTGCATCCAGGATCAGCAGGGTAGTCTATGAGCGTATCGCCATCATTGTCTAGCCCATCAGAGCACTGGGTCCTGCCTGGATTGAACGGTCCTTCATCATTGTCCTGTAAAGAAAAACAGCCAGGATCATCGGGATAATCAACAAACAAGTCGCCATCATTATCTATGCTGTCCTGGCACTGCGCTCGTGGCAACAGCTCATCGTCGTCGAAATAAGATGAACAGCTAAAATCATTTGGGAAATCGACTGCGCCGTCTTGATCATTGTCTTGGCTGTCTGAACATTGCGTATAATCACATCCCTGGACAGGTGAACAGATAAACGAGCATTGGTCGATGGTAGTGCTCACAACATTTTCACAGAAGCTAGAGTCTGTTCCTCCATTTCGGCATGTTGGGGTAGTGGTAGTGGTCACAAACCCGTTATTCACATTACAGGAGTTAGAGCTAGAGATACTGCCGCAATCATTATTCACATAGCAGATGATAGGTCCATCAGACTCATCATCATCTATTGGAGAGGAACATCCAGGATCGGCAGGATAATCAATTCTAGTATCACCATCATTATCGATGCCATCATTGCATTGGAATACTTGGCGAACAACAGTCAACACGACAGAATTACTCTGAGCAGAACCGCCAAGACCATCACGAGCAGTAAAAACAACACGCTCAACACCAAAAAAAGAAGCGGCCTGAGTAAAAGAAACAACATTCCCTGAGCCAATAACAACAGTAATGTTAGGATTATCAGCAGCAGAAGCAGTATAAGTCAAAACATCACCATCAACATCAACAAAAAAGTTATCAAGATCAAAAGCATTATTCCGAGAAGTACCCTGAGTCCACGTCTGATCAGGAATAGGATTAGCAAGAGGATCAAAATTAGGATTATCATTAACAGGAACAACAATCACACGAAAAACATCACTGCTGGAAAGACCAGAAGGATCACGAACAGTAACAGTAACATCACAAAAACCATTAAAATTATTTTGAGGCGTGAGATCAACATTCTTACCTGAATCAACAACAACACCACACTGATTACTAGTAGTAACAGCAAGAACATAATTCAATTGTGAATCAACATTATCAGGATCAGAAGAAAAATCATTAAGATTAAAAGCATTATCCCTCGAAGTATCCTCATTCAATGTTTGATCAGGAAGACCAGCAATAACAGGAGGCTGATTCACAGGCAAAGCAACAACAGTCAACACGACAGAATTACTCACGGCAGAACCGCCAAGACCATCACGAGCAGTAAAAACAACACGCTCAACACCAAAAAAAGAAGCGGCCTGAGTAAAAGAAACAACATTCCCTGAGCCAATAACAACAGTAATGTTAGGATTATCAGCAG
>Ga0209212_1000501_pt1 | contig 75304 bp, 68 predicted proteins | sample RifGroC2_FD_183996 | JGI IMG/M metagenome (GOLD analysis project Ga0209212, IMG submission 183996) | Groundwater microbial communities from Rifle, Colorado, USA - Groundwater C2 (SPAdes) (version 2) | ecosystem: Environmental > Aquatic > Deep subsurface > Groundwater | place: Rifle, Colorado...
TCAAGTCTTGTTTTGGTTTCATTCGCGAGCATTCGCGGCTAAAAAGAAAAGCTGTCATTCGTGTTAAGGACCTATGCTGTTATTCGAGACCAAAAACCTGACGCGTCATTTCGGCGGCCTCCGGGCACTTGACGGCGTGGACATGCGCGTGGAACGCGAACGGATCATGAGCATCATCGGTCCGAACGGCGCGGGCAAGACCACCTTTTTCAACTGCATCACGGGCCTGTACCGCCCCACTACGGGAAAGGCGCTGTTCCAGAACCGGGACATCACGGGCATGGCGCCCCACGAGATCGCGGGCCTCGGCATCAGCAGGACGTTCCAGAACATCCGGCTCTTTGGCGGCATGTCCTGCCTCGAGAACGTGATGGTGGCGGCCCATTGCCGCACTAAGGCCGGCGTGTTCGGCGCGCTGTTCCATCCCCCCAGGGTGAGGAAGGAGGAGCGGGACACGGTCTTCCGCGCCTCTGAGATACTTCAGTTCGTGGGCCTTGAATCAAAAAAGGATGTTCCTGCGTCGAACCTTCCCTACGGCGACCAGCGCAGGCTCGAGATCGCCCGTGCCCTGGGCACGGAACCTCATCTGCTGCTGCTCGATGAACCTGCCGCAGGCATGAACCCCCAGGAGACGCGCCAGCTCATGGACCTGATACGCAAGATCCGCGACAACGGCGTTGCGATCCTGCTGATCGAGCATGACATGAAGGTGGTGATGGAGATCTCCGACCGCGTTGTGGTGCTGGACCACGGCGTGAAGATCGCGGAAGGGGAGCCGCGGCAGATCCAGGAGGACCCCGCCGTGATCGAGGCCTATCTGGGCAAGGAGGCGCTCCATGCTTAAGGTGACGGGCGCTGCAGTGTTCTACGGCAAGATCGAGGCACTTAAGGGTATCGAGCTCGAAGTACGGCAGGGCGAGATCGTGGCAATGATCGGCGCGAACGGGGCGGGAAAGTCAACGACCCTCATGGCGATTTCAGGCATCGAGCCGTTGCGGCAGGGAACGGTTACCTTTCAGGGGCAGGATATTTCCGGCCTGCCGCCTCATGAGATCGTTGCCCTCGGCATATCGCAGGTGCCCGAGGGGAGACGCATCTTTCCCCGTATGACAGTGCTCGAAAATCTCCAGATGGGCGCATTCCTGCGCAGCGCCGGCGAGGAAGCGATGGGCTTGGAGAGCGTCTTCGGCATATTCCCGACTTTGGCCGAACGGCGCAAACAGCTCGGCGGCACGCTTTCAGGGGGCGAACAGCAGATGCTTGCCATCGGCAGGGCGCTCATGTCGAGGCCCAGGCTGCTGCTGCTGGACGAACCATCACTGGGACTCGCCCCGATCATCGTGAGCAGGATCTTTTCGATCATCCGGGAGATCAATGAGCAGGGGACCACGATCCTGCTGGTGGAGCAGAATGCCCGTGCGGCCCTGCGTCTCGCGAAGCGCGCCTATGTGATGGAGACAGGCAGGATCGTGATGCAGGGAGAATCATCAGTCCTGGAAAGCGATAACGGCATCAAGAAGGCCTATCTGGGGGAGTGATGACCAAGGCTGGGGATGGACGTGGGATGTAGGACGAGGAAACGGACGGTGACGGTCACGAGGCCCGTTACGTGGTTCGGTCACGTCATTCGTCATCAGCGTGTCACCGTACCTTTTCACACGATACGGGCTTCGTTACCCTTACCGATCTGCGCTTAGGACAACATGCGAAACATCAAACTCATCCTAGAATACGAAGGCACGAACTACCACGGCTGGCAGTCCCAGGCAGGGACTGGCAGGCCGACGATCCAGGACACCCTCGAAGCCGCTCTGAAGAAGCTGACAGGCAGCGCACACAAGACCCATGCATCGGGCAGGACCGACGCAGGGGTCCACGCCCTGGGCCACGTGGCCAACTTCCCGACATCGGCCACGATCCCCGCTGAGGCCTGGGCGCCGGCCCTGAACGGGCTGCTGCCCGTCGACATCAGGATCGTCTCATCCGACGAAGTGAGCGAGGGTTTTCATTCCCGCTACAGCGCCAGCGGCAAGCTCTATCTGTACCGCATCCTGAACGGGCCTGCTCCGAGCGCCTTGTTCAGAAACTTCGCATGGCATGTTGATCGTCGCCTGAACGTGAACCGCATGAAGCAGGCTGCGGCCACGCTGCTCGGCAAACACGACTTTTCAGCCTTTCGGGGTTCGGGATGCACGGCACGCACCACGGTCAGGACCATACGTTCTCTCTTGATCAAGCGCACCGGCGGCCTTATCGATCTCTGGGTAGAAGGAGACGCCTTCCTGAAGCACATGGTGCGGAACATCGCGGGAACGCTTGTCGAAGCGGGACTGGGACGTTTCAGCGCTGAAGATGTCGCTGCCATGCTCCGGTCCTGCGATAGGACAAAATCAGGAAGAACAGCCCCACCCCAGGGGCTCTATCTGGTCCGGGTTTTTTATGAAAAAAATAACACTGTTTGAACGAGAGATGGTTCCTTTGTTCCGTGGTTGAAGCCTCCGTCTGAGCTCAACGAGCCTGCGAAAGAGGCCACAAGGGTGAAATGACGTCCTGATCGTCGCGAAATCCTCTAATCACAATTTTGCAATTTATGCTTGCCTAATTATCGGTAGTATGCTATTGTTTGCGGTCATTACGCCATATTTATCCGTTTCGTCGGAATTATCCGCCCTTTAAAGGCGATATATATTGAGAAAGGAGACAGTATGAAGATTTGGCTGAACACGCTGTTGCTGCTGGTGTTCACTGTGGTTTCCGCTCCTGCGGCAAACGCAGCCTCGGACAATGCGTCGTGTCTGACCTGCCACGGTGCCATGCAGGGTACGGTGGAAAAGGAAAAGGGGGTGCTGGTCAACCTCCATATTGATCAGGCGAAGTTCGAAAAATCCGTGCACGGCGGTTTCGTGGCCTGCGTGGACTGTCATTTGACATTCGGACCGAACCCCCATCAGGCGCCGTCGGCGAATGTCGCCAAGGCCGTAAAGGACATGGCGAACGCCATTTCCGCGAAGAGCAAGGTGGATGCAGTTGCCCAGGCAGCCTGCCTCAATTGTCATCCTGATATGTACAAGGAGTATGCGTCGAGTATCCACGGCCGGAACGTGATCAAGAAACGGTCGGGAGACGGCCCGGTCTGCACGAGCTGCCACGGCTCGGCCCATTACATCCAGCCCAAGACGAACCGCGAATCGATGGTGAACCACTTCAGTGTCGTCTCCACCTGCGGGAACTGCCACGAGGAAAAGAGCATCTCTGAAAAATACGGCTTCAGTCCACTGGTGATGGAGCGCTATCTGGAAAGCTTCCACGGACGGAAAGTGAAGCTCGGCCATCCCGGCGCGCCCGTCTGCTCGAACTGCCACGGCGCCCATGACGTGAAGGGGCAGAAGGACGCGGCTTCGCCTGTCGCAGGCGCCAACAAGAAGAAGACCTGCGGCACCGCGGCCTGCCATCCCGGCGCTACGGACAAGTTCATTGCCGCCATCACGCACAAACCGCTCCACCCCATCGCCCATTACTCGGAGATAGCCCTTATCCTCCTTACGCTGGGCGTATTCATCTTTATCGTCGTTCATGTGTTCCTGGATATCTATGCCGATGTCCGCGATCGCCTGTTCAGAAAGGGGAATAAACATGAATAAGCACATTCCGGCCGAGATCGAACGGTTCGACCTTTCGGCGAGGATCCAGCATGTTATCATGTTCACGACCTTCCTGCTCCTTTCCTTCACGGGCTGGGGCCTGAAGTATGCCTATGCCGACCCTTCGAGCGCCTGGATCACGATCTGGGGCGGCGCGAAGACGGCGGGCATCATCCACCGGACAGCGGGCATTATCATGCTGCTCGACTTCCTGTATCATCAGTTTTACCTGCTCAACCTGTGGCGCAAGAAGGACCTGCGCCTGACCGTTGTGCCCATGCCCAAGGACGTCGTTGACTTCTTCCAGAACGTCGCCTACTATGTCGGCCTGTCGAAGAAAAAGGCGAATTTCGGCAAGTTCAGCTATATGCAGAAGTTCGACTACTGGGCGGTCTACTGGGGCATGTTCATCATCGGAACGTCAGGTCTCTTCCTGGCCTTCCCGGTGATGGCATCCTACGTATTCCCGACGTGGTCGATCTCCTGGGCCTGGGACGTCCTGTTCATTATGCACAGCGACGAGGCACTTCTGGCCATCGTGTTCATCCTGTTCTTCCACTTCTATAATGAGCATCTCCGGTCAGACGTGTTCCCCATGAACTATATGTGGCTCACGGGCAAGATGCCGATCGAGGAGCTGAAACACAAGCACCCGGCGGAATACGAGTATCTCTACGGTGATAAGGGGAAGAAGTAGCCATGAAACAAATCAGGATGATCATTCTGCCGGTCCTGTTCCTTGCGCTCGTCGGGTGTTCGAACATGTTCGTCGAGCCCAAAGAGAAAAAGCCCGCTGAAGAAAAAACCACGGTAGTGACCATGGAGCAGGCGCTCTTCTGCTTCAAATGCCACTCCCGGGGGAACTGGGAGGGGAAGAACGGCAAATTTCCCCATCAGGCGCACCAGGAACTGCTGAAGGACGTTGTCGGCGGCAAACTGCACTGCAATCAATGCCATGACATCAAGGCACACGGCAAGATGAAGACGATTGCGAAGTCGAACGCTCCCTGTTCGAACTGTCATTGATCTTCATTCTCCCGCACATCTAAACACTTCCAGCACGGCGGCTCTTCAGGAGCCGCCTTTTTCTTGATTTTATCAAAAGAATGAAAGGGTTTCCTCAGCACCCTCCGTGGTAAAACCTGTTTTTTTGCGAGTCCATCAGATTTGATGCATTCGTAAAAAGTCTGGAAACGTGTCTTTGCGAGCGAAGCGAAGCAATCTCGCAGTTCATAACCGTTTGAAAAATCAAGATTGCTTCGTCGCTCCGCTCCTCGCAATGACGGCACTGGGGACTTTTTACGAGACCATCAGATTTGATCCGTGTCCAATAGCTCTTTTCAGGTTTAATCGTTTTTATCCGATTTATCTTCGTCCTGATCCTTCTTGTCTTTTTTAAGTCAATAAATCCGCATGTTATGACCTGCATCATACCGGCCCTTGCCGGCTCCTGCTATACTGGAAGCATCAAGAATTCGGATCCGCGAAGATATTAACCGGGAAAAAGGAGGTTCCATATGTTTTGTTACCAGTGTGAACAGGCGGCAAAAGGAACAGGCTGTACGAAGATCGGCGTCTGCGGCAAAGACCCCGAAGTGGCGGCGCTCCAGGATCTGCTGATCTACGCTCTGAAAGGGCTGTCGCTCTACGCGCACGAGGCAAGGAATGAGGGCGTCAAGGTGGATCGCGATATCAACATCTTCACGATCAAGGCGCTGTTCTCGACGCTCACGAACGTTGACTTCGATCCCAACCGCTTCGTGCCGATGATCCAGCAGGCCGTGCAGTATCGAGACGCGCTCAAGGCGAAGGTGAAGAAGGATTTCGGCCACGGCAGCGCCAGTTTCAAGCTCGAGTCCTCTGAGATGGGCATGGTGAAGCATGGCCAGAAGGTCGCGGAGCGGGTACCGGACACGGCCATCGACCCCGACGTGCAGTCCCTGCAGGACATCATGCTGTTTGGCCTTAAGGGGGTTGCGGCCTATGCGGACCACGCCCAGATCCTGGGCCAGGAGGACGATAAGATCTACGCCTTCACTCACGAGGCGCTTGCACAGACGACGCGGACCGACATCGGCGTGAACGAATGGGTGGGCATCGTGCTCAAGACCGGAGAGATCAACCTGCGGGCCATGGAACTGCTTGACGCCGGCAACACCGGAACCTATGGACACCCGGTGCCGACCAAGGTTCCGCTGGGAGCAAAGAAGGGCAAGGCCATCCTGGTCTCGGGCCATGATCTGAAGGACCTGGAAGAGATCCTGAAGCAGACGGACGGCAAGGGGATCAACATCTATACGCATGGCGAGATGCTGCCGACCCACGCTTACCCGGAGCTTAAAAAGCATTCGCACTTTTACGGCCACTTCGGCACGGCCTGGCAGAACCAGCAGAAGGAGTTGCCGAACTTCCCTGGCGCCATCGTTTTCACCACGAACTGCATCCAGAAACCGCTCGACTCCTACAAAGAACGCGTATTCACCGCAGGCCTCGTGGGCTGGCCCGGTGTGACGCAGATCAAGAACGGCGATTTCTCGCCGGCCATCAAAAAGGCCCTGGAGCTACCGGGCTTCGACGCCGACTCGAACGGCAAAGCGGTCATGACCGGGTTTGCGCGGAACGCCGTGCTCGGCGTGGCGGACAAGGTGATCGAGGCCGTGAAGAACAAGAACATCCGGCACTTCTTCCTGGTGGGCGGCTGCGACGGCGCAAAGCCGGGAAGGAACTACTATACGGAGTTCGCGGAAAAAGCGCCGAAGGACACGATCATCATGACCCTGGCTTGCGGCAAGTTCCGCTTCTTCGACAAGGACCTGGGCGACATCGGCGGCATTCCCCGGCTGCTCGATGTGGGGCAGTGTAATGACGCCTATTCGGCCGTCCAGATCGCGCTGGCGCTCTCCAAGGCCTTCAACGTGGGCGTGAACGAACTGCCGCTCTCGCTCGTCCTGTCCTGGTACGAGCAGAAGGCCGTGGCCATTCTGCTGACCCTGCTGTCGCTCGGCATCAAGAACATCCGGCTTGGTCCCACGCTGCCGGCCTTTGTGACGCCGAACGTACTGAACGTGCTGGTCAAGAACTTCAATATCATGCCCATCTCAACGCCCGAGAAGGACCTCAAGGCCATCCTCGGCTGATCTTCACGGGGGGTGAACGCATTTTGTTCACTCCCCGATCTTTTTATCCCAATCAACGGCTTTTTGGACGCAGATAAGTGCAGATACATACTACTCTCCGTGAGGGACAATTCACCTTTTGCTGAAGCGTCTCATTACAAGAGACGGAGTGATGCATTATTTCCGCATAGTATGCGACTTTGGGGTTGCAAATTTCTCCTCTGTCATGTATAGTCTTCTTCAACGATCATGCAACGCGCCCTGACCACATATTTGTTAGTGATCGTCGTATTCGTACTCGGATGCGCCCAGCCGAATTCCCTCTCTGGACCTTCTTCATCTCCCGGTCATCTCGCAGCAAACAGTGATCTCAAGGTTTCGAACACCGATTCTGACGCCGTTGGTTCCGAGGACGGGATTGAAGAAGCGGGCTCCGAGGTCAACAATGGTTCTTCGGAGAAGCGTGATGACGCTGACGGCAACCAGGGCATGCTCGACTCGGCGCTGGAGCTTGCTGAGGTCTCCCAGGAATACTGGGCCGCAGGGGATACCGATAAGGCCCTTGAGGCCCTGGACCAGGCCTATACGCTGATCCTCCAGGTCGAAGCTTCGGCCGACGAGCGGCTGTCTCAGCAGAAGGACGATCTGCGGTTCATGATCTCGAAGCGCGTCATGGAGATCTACGCTTCCCGGTTCCGCGCTACGAACGGCAATCACAATGAGATCCCGCTCACCCTGAACCAGTACGTGGAGCGTGAGATCAAGCTGTTCCAGACCACGGAGCGGCAGTTCTTTCTGGAGTCCTATCAGCGGTCGGGAAAATACCGGCCCCAGATCACCAAAGCGATCCGCGATGCCGGTCTGCCTGAGGATCTTTCCTGGCTGCCGCTCATCGAGAGCGGATTCAAGGTCCGGGCGCTGTCCCGGGCCAGGGCCCTGGGCCTGTGGCAGTTCATTCCTTCAACGGGATACAAGTTCGGCCTCAAGCGGAATGCCTGGGTGGACGAGCGGCTGGACCCGGAGAAAGCCACTGATGCGGCCATAGCCTATCTCAAGGAACTGCACCAGATCTTCGGCGATTGGGCCTCGGTCCTGGCGGCTTACAACTGCGGAGAGGGAAGGGTTCTGCGGGTCATCCGTAGCCAGCAGATCAACTACCTTGATAATTTTTGGGACCTCTTTGAGCGCCTTCCCTGGGAAACGGCCCGGTATTATCCCCGTTTTCTCGCTACACTCCACATCCTGAAAGAGCCGGAAAAATACGGATTCAAGCTCGAGACGCCTGACAGCCCCTTGCCCTATGAGAAGATCGCCATGCCCAAACCCGTGCGCCTTGATGCCCTGGCTGACCGCCTGGGGATCGCCGACTCGGTCCTGTTGGAGCTGAACCCGGAGCTGCGGCAGCACGCCACGCCTGTCGGAGGATACCTTCTTCGGGTTCCCAGCGGCAGCGCCGAGAACGTGCTCGCGAGCATCGACTCCCTCAAAGAATGGACGCCTCCGAAGCGTTCCTATGTCTATCATCGCATCCGGCGGGGCGAGACCCTGTCCACCATTGCGGTCCGGTACCGTTCGTCCATCCGCGCCATCATGGAAGCCAACAATCTCAGCCGGTCCCATTTCATCAGGGCCGGCCAGCGGATCAAGGTCCCTGTCAAGAACGGCGCATCTGATTCGGTCTGATCTTTTCCCTCACGTTTGATGAGCTTCATTATAAAAAAGGCGGCCTCCTGGAAAGGGGCCGCCTTTTTTCATCCGGAGTTGAAAAAGAATGAACTTTGGGGGGAAGGCTCTTTCTGGCTGGATGACTGTTTTTATCAGTGAAAATCTGCGTTCATCTGCGTCCAAACGCCGTTCCTAGGTTCACGCCTTCTTCTTTACGTGGTCATGTTTGAAGATGTGATCCTGGCAGTATCCGAGGCCGTCGCACTGGGGGCAGTAACGGAACTCCAGGTGGGGATGGGACCGGTCTGTGGAGCCGCAGACAGCGCAGCGATGAAAGGGTTTTGCCTGGTCCGCGAAGCTGCGGGCCTGGGACGCCATCTTGAACCTGCCGTAGCGGACCTTCAGCAGGATGTCCTTCCCGAAAAAGATCAGGAAGTTGCCCACCGCAGCAAGGACGAGCAGGCGGCTGTTCCAATAGCCGAAGATGAATTGATAGGCGTAGAGAACCCAGGTGATCAGGGCGAGCCACTTGATCTTCACTGGAAGAATGAAGAACAGGTGAAGTTCGAAGTTAGGATAGAGATAGGCAAAGGCAAGGAATACGGAGCCCCAGAGGAACAGATTGGAAGCAGGGAACAGGGGAGTTAAGAATGCCACGCTTACGGTCAAAGCATAGCCGATAAGAAGAAACAGGTTATACCGGAAGGTTCCCCAGTGCTGTTCAAGAGAGGATCCGAAGAGATAAAAAAGGTACCAAAAAAAAATGATGAAGATCGGGCTTGTCCTCATGGGAATGAACAGAAAGGTCAGCATCCGCCACCACTCGCCATCGAGGACCAGTGCCGGCACCATGAACAGAAGTCCCATATCGAATTGGCCGGTCAGGGAGAGAAAGAAGAGCAGCACCTGGCCGGCGATCAGATAGATGGTCACATTCTGAATGGCATAGCGGCCGTATTTCTTTTCAAGACTGTTTATCAGGTTCATTGTTCGTCCAATTCCTTCATAGCGCAGCCTCGGGCTGCAATTGAAAATTTCAAATTGCACATTTGCTGCATGGCCGAGGTCTATGATAGTATAAAGATTCGCGTGATCATGTCAATTCTTGCAAAGAAACAGCATACTACTTCTTCTTGCGAGATTTTTTTCCTGAAGCCGGGACGCGCTTCCGTGCTGCCACGCCAATGGCCTTTTCCGCCCAGGCTGCGAGCTGGTCCCGGTCTTCCAGGACATCAACAGGTACTTCATAATACTGCATGGCATATCCCTCGTCCCCATAAGGGCGGAAAGGTTCCATGGCGGCTGCATCGAAATCTCCGCGCGTTGAATCATCAACCTTGAAATACAGTACATCATCGGCCACGAGCGCGAAGAAAAGACCCTTGTGATAGAGACCCGCGCCGCCGAACATGCGCTTCGCCGTAACGGGCCCCAGGACCGACAGCAGGTCCTGGACATAGTCGAGATATTCGTTGCTGACCGGCATGGTTCCTGATGCTCCTGGTAACGAACGCAGGGGCGGGCATGACCGCCCGCATGAACGGTGACTCTGGTCGCCCCTACGGCTTTCAAAATGACACGCTAAGCTTAGCACGTTTGCCCGGTGGAACGGGGAAATGCCCCGGTGTGAGAGCGCCCACCCCGTTGCGGTGCAGCAATATCCGGATTGAACCGGTTGTTAATTACTATACACGACCCGTCCGTTCAAGGGCTGCACAGGCCGGACGCTGCCGGGATAGAGGGAACGGTATTTTTCTATCTGCGCAGCCGAGACCGTGAGCGGCTGCTTCAGGACCATCCACTTGACTCCCTCGGAGCAGGGAGGAGTGGTAAGGGATCCTTCATAGGAGTAATAAGTGTGTTTTACAGGCAGCAGCTTCGATGCGCTGATCCGGACAGAGTGAACTTCGGGCTTGCCGACCGTCATGGGAAGAACGTTCCAGATCGACTTGATCAAGGGGTTCTCAGCGCCTTTTTCCATCAGCACGCCGACGACTGCCAGTTTTCCGTCATCGCTCTGATGCACGAGGTGGACGACCATGGCAGCGGCTTTGCCGTTCACCGTATGTTCGCTCGGCTCATGGAAATGTAACTGGACCAAATTGTATTTCTTGCCATCGACGGTGATCGAACCGCCACCTGAGGTCGAGACCTTGATCGTGTGGCCATTATTCTCGATCATCAGGGGAACGTCTTGGTACGTGAAGGTAATGGCCGGCAGGTTCTTCTTAACGGCCTTGGAAATATCGATCGGCGATTGATTTTTTCCGGTACCGCAAAACGCGTACTCCTTCGACAGTGAGCCCCACTGAGCAGGGGCGCCTTCACCGGAGTAGCCCCAGTGTGCTCCCTGATGGGAATCCTTGCATCCATGGAATGCAATAAGAGCGGATACTGCGGCGATCCAAACAATGTGTCTTCTGTTCATGCGTTGTCCTCCTTGACGGGAATAGTGTGAAATGAATAGATACGATCGGAGCTTTGTGAACAGAGGGAAGTCAGTCGAAGTACGAAACGATCGTATCATAAAGGAAATCAGCGGTGATGTCAAGAATGGGGCAGATCCTCATGAAAGGTTGGGCGTACCATGGATCCTGGTGATCGAGCCGGCATCCGCGCAAAACTGTATTTTGTTTCGCCTGACTAAAGATCGATCCAGAGTCCGAAGGACGTCCAGCGCTCCGTGTCGCGGAAGAACTCACCCATGGGGGGCCTGCCATTCACGTGCTCGATGCCGAAGCGCCAGTCGCGACTTGTCGTGCGGAACAGGAGGCCGGCCTGGAAGGCCGAGTCAAGACGCCAGTCTCGCTCTTCCCAGGACTGCAGGTCCATGGCAGCATACCAGCCCATGCGACCCCTCCAGAGAGAGGCAGGACTGAAAAATTCCAGGCCTGATTGGATGCGTCCGGGTTTCTGGAGATTTTCATTCCTGAGATTGTAACCGCGCGCGAACTCCGCGTAGAGTCTCCACGGTCCAGCAGGCCGCCAGCTGACGGCTCCGGCCATTTCTTGCCGCGTGTATCCGATGCGCAGACGGCCGGTGCGGTGGGGATCGGCCAGTGCCGGAGGGAAGAGCGCATCGTCCGGGAACAGCATTATGGCGGAGGTTGTATCATCAGGGTTCGGAAGTGGACCAGGAGACTCGCCCCAAGCAGGGGCGGGAAGGACGGACAGGGCGAGCACCAGGAGAACGGCAAGCATGATTCGATCTTTCCCTCGGCTCGCTTGGTATGGGGCGCATTGGATATGCATGGACCGCCTCCGATGCCTTTGGAAGGATTTTCAATCGTTGGCCGGCAATGCTCCGTTCAACGACAGCGCACGGCCGGTCTCATCGAACTCAACGGACAGAACTTCACCAGAGGCGAGCCTGGCCGTGACCAGACCGACTAGTTCAGAGAAGGGTATTTCTTTTGCCGCCAGATAGGACGTGAGTGCGTTGTGATGGTTCACTTCATAGAGCGAGATCAGGTCCGTGAACCTGTGCATGAGCCGAGTGAGGTCGAAGGCTGGCTGCGCATCGATCTCCCGGCCCGTGATGAGCAGGTAGGCGGCGCCTCCCTCGTAGGGGCTCCGAAAATGGCAGCTTGCGCCGCTGATCATCGATGCGATCATCGAGATCATGTGGCCGTCGGCCCGGTCAAGGTCAACAGCAGGCAGGGTGAACTCTTCGATACCTTCCCGCTCACCCCAGGCTTGAAGTTCACGGGCTGACCGAAGCAGTTCGTCGGGAATCTCGGTCTGCTCGTTCGCCCAGGCCCAGAGCCAGGTGAGCGTGTTGTCCGATTCCGTGCCGAGCGCCTGGAAGGGGTACTCCATCCCGTCGAACCGGATCACACCGCGGTCAAGATCCAGCTCCCAGGAATATTCGCCGAGAAGCAGGGATAAATGCTCCTGCTTCTCGAGGGCGAGAAGAGCGTATTGTTCAAGAAGAGTGGTGAATTTTGTCACATTACCTCCGAAAGAGCAGAATCTGATTATACGGCAGGAGCGGCGATTGTCAAGCAGAAGGTGTCCGCGTGTCCGCGTTTCTGCGCAGGGTCTTACGTCGATTGCTAATCGAGCTGTCATCCCCTTTGCTCGGACGCGCATTTGCGCTGAAAAAGCGGCATAGCCCTAGGGTCCGCTGGAGGCAATAAACAAAATCCATTTTTTCCCCAACGATGGTGCAGGCGCTCCCGAGTGTCCATTGCCAAGGTACGCCAAATCTCTCATCGCATCTCAATAAGTGAGTGCCGATGTCTGCATACTGCATCATGTACGAGGTATATCGCCATCTGCGCACTTCCCCCTTGCTCACCGACACCGAGCGTGATAGCATATACTAAGCTCCCTCCAACAAGGCCATCACGATCCGGAAAGGCATTCACTATGCGAAAGATATCCCTGTATATCTTCGGGGCAGTGCTCTTCATGGCTTCGGCCCTTCCTGTGCGTGCCGACGAGGTAACCCGCCCTATCACGCTCTGGCCCATCCTGTATCACAGCAGCTCACCGGACCGGGGCGAGACGGACGTCATCTGGCCCTTCTTCCGCTATGAACGCGAAACCACCAAGACCCGGTATGCCGTCCGTCCCTTCATTTTTTCTACGGAAAGCGACACGGCAAAGGACTACCGTACGACGAGCATCATCTGGCCCATCAGCATCTACAAGAGGGAGGGCCCGAGGATATCCTACCACCTCTTTCCGTTCATCTGGTACAAGCGCCATCCTGATAAGCACTACTCTGTTCTCTTTCCTTTCTACTGGAACGGAAAAGGAAAGGACTATTCCTATTTCCACCTCTGGCCGCTCTTCGGAGAGAACCGGCAAGGATCTTTTGTCGAGCATTCCACGCTCTGGCCATTTTTCCGCTACGGAAGCGACCCTGCTGCTAAAGAACTGGAGATCAATGCTCCCTGGCCCCTAGTGCAGTACCACCGGAAAGCAGACTATGTGTCCCATCGTTTCCTGCCCCTCTACTGGTACGAGCAGGGCCCGGACAGGACAGGCGGGTTCGTTTTTCCCTATTTCTGGCACGAGACTCCTGATGAACGGTCACGGGGCATCGTTCCGCTCTGGTATTTCTCCCGCGGCAGTGGCCGCGAAACAGACCTGATCTTTCCGCTCTACTATCGCCGCAGCACGCCGGAAGAGCGCATGCGCTTCATCACGCCCCTCTATTTCAGCAGGCGTACGCAGGAGTCCCGTATCAACCTGTTTTTGCCGATCACCTTCCGGTACGTTTCACCGCAGAAGCGCGTCCTCTTTGTGCTGCCTTTGTACGCAGACTGGCGCGAAGATGGCAAGGAGATCAGGACGGTCCTGCCCTTGTATTACAAATACCGCTATCAGAATACTGACCTTACCGTCGGCCTGCCGGTCTATATGAAATACCGCAGCGGACCCTACACCTTCTCTACCTTCTTTCCGCTGTACTACCATTCACGTGACGATGAACGCCGATCGGAGCTCACCTATTATTTCCCTGTCTACGGCAGCTATCGAAGAGGGGAGTCTGTTTCGCAGCATTTTGTTTTTTTCCCGCTCTATTCCCAGCTCTATGACCGGGAACTGGATCTGAAGGCATGGGACGTGCTCTGGCCGCTCTTCCATTATGAAACGTCGTCTACGACGAAGTCAGTTCGGTTCCTTCCGTTCTACTGGCACGACAGGACGCCTAAACGCGACGCAACTGTTGTCTTTCCGCTCTACTGGTCCTTCCGGTTCGGAGAAGACTCGTACCAACACATCATTCCCTTGTATGGTGTGCATAGAAAGGGCGATGCTTACACGAAACGATTCATCCTGGGGCCTCTGTACATGGACACGCGGGACGCGGTCACTGGCCTGTCGCAGCAGGATATTCTATTCCCCCTGTTCAGCCGCAAGGTGGAAGGAGACGAAGCACGCTCCTGGCTATTCCCCTTCTATTTTCACCGCAGCAAGCCGGACTCAAGCCTCACCCTGGGTTCCCTTGCCCTGCTACCGCCCTATCTGATCAGTTCGCGGGACCAAGACCAGGAACTGTTCCATCTCTGGCCCTTCTACGGCCATCTTCAGCGCGGCGCTTATGAAGAGCATTCCGTTCTCTGGCCCCTGTTCCGGTCCGGCACGGACAGTTCCCGGGATATGACGAGGACCCATCTGCTGCTTTACTATCATGAGCGAGAGGGTGACCGTTCCTCACAGTTTTTTTTCCCCCTGTGGTATCACCGGTCATCGCCCGATACCACGACGGACATGTCGCTTTTCTTGCATTATTATACGCGCGATAGGCAGAAGGACGAGACGCACTTCTCTTTTCTCTGGATCATTCCGCCTGACCTGAGCCTGATACGCCATCATAGGCAGCAGGGAGCGCTGAAACACGGCTTCTTCCCGTTCTATACCTATGCCTCGGATCCCAGGGCCGACTCCCTGAGTTGGTCGCTTCTCTGGCCGATCTTCTCCTACAGCAGCAAAGGAGAGTTCGTTCAGCAATCCGGATTCCTGTGGCGCGTTATTTATTACGAGCAAAACGACGCCGACACCTACGATTTCCGCTTCCTCTGGCGCTTCATCCGGAAGGCCGGGACCGCAACCTCGTCGGTCTTTGAGTTCAACCCCTTCTATTACACGGAGCAGGAGGAAGGGAAGGGGTCCTACTGGTCGGTCCTGGGCGGGTTGTTCGGCGTGGAGACGACAGGGGAACAGAAGAAGAATTACCGGTTCTTCTGGGTCTTCTGAAGTGAGGACAGGGACAGTTTCCTGGGAACCAAAAGGGGACAGTTTCCCAGGGATCAAAAGGGACAGTCCCCTGGGAACCAAAAAGGGACAGTCCCTATAGGCCAAGTTGTTTCATAATCAGGCGGTCGAGCAGCCGGTCAGGAAGAATTTTCTTAAGCAGGGCCTGGATATGAGCGCCCCTGCCCACGAGATAGCGCGTTTTTGGTCTCGCTGCCGTTAAAGCATGCACCACGGCCTGCACCACCCGTGATGCCGGGATGGCTTCTTCGCCTTTCCGGAGGGCGGCTGCCTGCACGGCACGCATGGCATCACCGTAGAGCTCCTGCGCCTTGTCAGGATAGGCTGCTGCTGTGGCCGCTGCGGAAGACACGGACTTTTTCCAGATCGGCGTGGCAATGCTGCCTGGCTCGATGAGCGAGACCTCAATGCCCCAGGGCAGAAGCTCCACTCGTAAGGCATCGGACAGAGCCTCCAAGGCATGCTTTGACGCTCCGTAGGGGCCGACAAAGGGTGTGACCACCCTGCCGCTGATGGAGCCCATATTCACGATCCTTCCGTGACCTTTGCGCAGCAGGGGGAGAAAGGCCCTGGTTACGGCGATCTGGCCGAAAAAGTTCACCTCGAACTGCCTGCGTATCGCGTCAAGGGGCAGGAACTCAAAGGGTCCGCCGACCACGATGCCGGCATTGTTTACCAGCCCCTTGATGCCGCCATCGCCCACGGCCTGGGCGACCGTCCCGGCAGCTGCGCTGATCGAGCCGTAATCGGTCACGTCGAGCATGACCGGTAAGATGCGGCCCGATGAGGCATCCTTCAGCCCGATCCCGTCAGTATCGTTCCTTACGCCTGCGAAGACCCGGAACCCGAGTCGGTCGAGTTCCAGTGCGCAGGCCCGTCCGATGCCCGTTGACGCGCCGGTGATCACCACCGCGCCGCGTTTGCCATCGTTCTCTGTCGTCATATACCTCACCTCAGATGCCATATTCGTGGTTTGCGAACGTCCAGTGAAGGAACTGGTGGATCTCGTCGGCCGCTGACCTGGCATGCATGCGGATGTACTCATCCTGCTCCATCAGGGCCGATTCGATCAGGGGTTTGACCTTTTGTTCCTCAAGTGTACGGAACCGCCGCGCAAGGTGTCCCAGGCCGGCCAGGGCATGACTGCGGACCCGGATGTTCTCGTGCCCGGCCAGGCGCAGGATAATGTCCTGGGCATCCGCAGGATCTTCGGCCAGCAGGGCAACGGTGATGGGCATCAGCGCCAGTTCGTCAGGGTCATTGCGTCCCAGGGCAGCTTGTATGTCGGCATCGGAATAGTGATTGAGATCGTGGAATTTTTTTGTCATCGCGACGAATGATCCTGGAAACGGCAGTTGGACGCAGATGATCGCAGATAAAATCAGGCATTCATGCAGCAAGGGCCTTCACCCAAAAGGTGATTCTTTTCAGCATCAAAATAGTTATTTTGTCTGCCTATATCCGCTGTTCCAGATTTTATCTGCGTCCAAATGCTCATATCAGGATGATACCCCAAGCTTGCGGGAAGCGTCAAGGGGGTTTCCATGGATAGTATCGAAGGATCACTCGAAAGGAATGGGTGGATATCGTAGATTGATACTGAGCCTTGATAAATAGAGAAATGGAGGGGCCTCGCAGGCAGGCCCCTCTGCAGCAGATCAGTGTGAGGTCTGTTCTTCCGCGTCCTCGAATCCCGTAACCATCGCCCTGATATGTTCCATCGGCGAGCGCCCCAGCGTAGTGAGATAGATGTGGACGTACAGGAAGGCGATGAAAAACATGTTCAGGAGCACATGGACCGAAGATACCGCCTTGACCCCTCCGACCATTCCAATCAGGACGGCGAACCCCTTCAGGTCCCACAAGAGCAGCCCTGAGACGATCTGAAGAGGCAGCAGAATGACCATGAGGCTGAGATAGGCCATCTGCTGCATGGGGTTGAACTTATGGTCCGGTGAGGGGTGGTGAGGGTTGGCCTCTCCCCTGAAGATACCGTACCCATAGAACCTGGCCTGCCGCACCATGCTTCGCAGCAGCCTGGCCGGATGGAGATCGGGAATGTATATCCGGATCTTGCCGTTCAGCAGATAGTAGACAAGCCAGAGCATGAAATTAATGATCAGCGCGAAGCCGAAGAAATTATGGACATCCACGGCGGCGCGGAAATCCATCAATTGCATAAGGTCCCGGTATCGGATCTGGAGGCCCGTCACGATCAGAACGAAGAAGCATCCCGCGTTGACCCAGTGCCAGATGCGCACGGGCAGGGGATGGAGATATATCTGCTTCATGGCGTTCCCTCCTTCCGATGTGTTCCGGAACCGGGCCGTTGGGAGGCCTCGCGGAGCAGGGCCCGTGCCGTATTGTGTATGAACACGACACCTATGGCAGACAGAATCATGGCAATGCCGAGCACGTCGATGATCTTCAGCCGCGTGCTTCCGAGTGCGTAGAAATCGTTCAGCGGGATGAGGGAGTACATCGACCCCAGAGCCGCCTGATGAACGGGATACCGCTGCTCCCGCCCGTCAGGGGAAGAGAGAACCATATTCACATTCGTGAAATAATCGGAACCGGCCCTATGGCACGTATCGCAGGCCTTTAACGCCTGTTCTTTTTGCGCGAGGCCATGGGACTGACCGCAGTCACGCAGACCGAGCACGCCGTCCATGCTGACCGCATATTCGCCCTCATTGAGCTTCCGGAGTTCCTTTCCTGAAAGGCTCTCCTCCCGGGCCTGTTCGAGCAGCCGAAAGTCCGATCCGAGTGCTTTCCGTGCATGGGAGTCTGAGAGCCTTTGGCCGGTGTTCCGGTCCCGTACGGAGAGGTATACGCCGCGTACCCCTTCAGGTACATGACAGACCGTGCAAGCGATCGTCTCAAGATGGACAGCAGCATTCGGAAGCCACGCTTCATGACGGTCCGGCGCATCATGATGACATTCGAAACAGGCCGACCGGATCGACTGCGAGACCATTGCGGGACTCACCTTGTGAGCGAAATGGCAGGAGATGCAGAGCGGAGCGTTTTCCTTCCCCTCGGACCGGGCAAGCCCATGAACGCTTGAGGCGTACTGAGCGTACGCGTCTTCATGGCATTTTCGGCAGGCGATCGAGTTGGAGGTCGCTGCAGCAGAGACCGGTCCCACTGCGTGGGAGCCGTGGCAGTCCGTGCAGACAGGCGCGTTCCTGTCCCCCTTCTTCAGGCATGCCGCATGGATGCTTCCGTCGTAGTCCTCCTTTTTGTCGGAGTGGCAGCGTGCACATGCCGATGACGCGGCAATGGTGAACTCCCGTCGGCTGCCGGGCCGACGGAGGGGGTGGGAAGTCTTCGAATATTCCTCATGGCAGTCGGAACAGCCGTGACGGGAGTGTACGGACCCCCTGATGACCTTATGGTCGACGGTACGCGAAATCGATTTTCCATTCACGAGAGTGGTGATGCTTTTTGCATGGCAGGTAAGACAGTACTGGGTGGTGTTCTTTGCGGATTTGAGCCCGAAAACCTTGCGGATCGCGTGGGAACCGTGGCAATCCGAGCAAGGCGGAGCGTTCGCGCGCGCAGCTTCATAATTATGCATTTCGTGCGTTGGTGATGGTTCATCGCCGTGGCAGTTCCTGCAGTTCAGGTTCACCTGGAGCGCAAAGGCCCGTTGGCTTGCATGGACGGTCTTCGGATGGGCTCCGAGGCTCATGTCGCTGTGGCAGCCGGTGCAGGGCACTGCTTCATGAACGGACCCGCGGAACAACGTACCCGTCATACGGAGCGATAAGGTCTCTCCGTTAGCCAGCGTTTTGCTTCGGGACAGCATCTGATGACAGGACAGGCACGCTGTTGATTCCGCGTCCATGGCCGGTTCCGCCGCTACTGAAGGTTTCGCAATGAACAGGACCATTACGCACAGGAGAAGCAGAGGCATGAGCAGCGTGAAGGCAAGGCCGATAACTGGCGCGAGAATAAATGCTGCAGCGCTCGGCTGTACGCTCTCGCCGGCGGACAGGTTCCAGTACGTACCAGGGTCCGCCGGCTTACCGCTAAAAAATACTAACATATGCGTTCCTCCTTTCTTCTTGGGTTGAGATACTATAATAAACCGCGCAAGGTGCGCGGGTATCATGCTGTACCAGGCAGCGTCACCGCACCAGAGTCGCATAAAGCGCCTGGAGGTGGAGCTGCTTCGGAGGCGGATGCATCTTTTTTATCAGTTAAGAAGGGAGGGGATGCACAGCTGCTGCAGGAATTGTTTCTAAAAAGAGTATAGCACGAAAGCAAAAAAGAGCAACAGTGATCCTTTTGACATCCATATTCTAAACTGCGAACTTGAACGACAATACTCGGACGATTTTTTTCCGAGTGCAGGCATTTCCCTTCACGAGATATCATACGTCAGGGGAGGGGTCATTCTGCGGCTTTCAGCGTTACAATCGTCGATCCCCAACCTCCGGCCAACTCATCTGCGTTTTTCACATCGACTACGAAGGGAAGCCGTTCCATCAGGGCACGGACAGTTCGCTGGAGCGTTCCTGTGCCTTTGCCGTGGATGATGCGGACCTGCAGGATGCCGCGTTCACGACAGGCCTCCAGGTACTCAGGCACCAGTTCTTTTACATCACCGGGACTGAAGGTATGCAGGTCCAGCACACCGTCAATGGGCATCTCAACCGGAGTGTCAGGCTCCATGCGGTCTCCGGCCTGCGTGGTCAAATACCCCGTGCTGAAGGAAATGGATCACCTGTTTGATCACCGTGTGGTTCCTCATGATAAAGGAATGGCCTGCAGCCAGGACCAGGAAATCCCTCATTCCCGTCAGTTTCGCCCGCTCGATCGATACCTTGCCGTCATTGGGGCCTTTGAATATCATATTTGAAAAAGGCATAAGGCTTCTGGTTCCTGTTATGATACCGGTCTCGACAGGGATCGGGCCGAGCGAGAGCGGTACGCTGTCGGGACCAATGCCGAGTTCCTGCGCTGCCGGCCCCATGAGCCAGCGATAGAAAAAATTCTTTTTCAGCAGCTCAGCCAGTTCGCTTCCCTGGTTCGGCGGAGCGAGCATCACGATCCGGCTTCCTGCTGGAAGCTTACTTTCCTGTAGATACTGCCGAACGATGATGCCGCCGAGCGAATGCGTAACGAGATGCACGCGCGACGCTCCCTCGGCCTTGCAACGGTCAATTGCAGGGGCAAGATGTTCATCCGCAATCTGTTTGATATTCCTGGAGAGAGAAGGGTAGCCGATATTGGCTGTATTGAAACCTGCCTTGCGTAACCGGCGCTCCAGCAGGGACATAGATCGTTTTGTCCTGCCCATGCCGTGGAGAAGGATAACGCATTCTGTTGATTCTTTTTGGTTTTTAGGTAAAAAGGGCATGTGGTCTACCGGTATCCCAGGACCTCGCGGCGGGGTGCATGCAGGCCTATTGAGGGCAATACATAGTCATGATGTTATCGTAAGTTCGACTTTAGGACAACTTCAGAAACACTCCAACATTCCTCGTTGTTGTTTCCCGCGCACAGCAGATGCCCGCAACAGCGATCTTCTTGCTCCATGATAGAGCAGGGCGCCGAGTGGCGGGCCGAACAAAACGATCAATACTACCCATGTTATCCGTAGCTTTCGACTGATGGACTGAAGTCTAATGCAATCGACCAACATAATTACCCAGTAGATGACGAATAAGGAATAAAGAAGAATCAATAGAAATTGATCCATATCCTATGCTCCGGCCCGCTCATTCTTTCGAAATACCCACTCATCGTTCCTGCTGGACCGCATCGTGTACCAGCCAGGTGGCAGTCCCGCCAACTCAACGACAGTCGGGTCAAGATCAACAACCTCACCAAGAGAGATGATCATCGCATTCGGTTCTGTTGGCTCAGTACCGTCGAGGAATTGCCACATTCCATCTTCGCTGTCGTGGCTTCCATAGAGGCTGACAGCACCAGCTTTAACGATCGATCGCAAGCAGAATACCGCTAAATTCCTATCTTCCTTAAATTGCCATGTGTGCATAAGTTAGCTTAAGATTACAGTAGCTGTCGTGCTTCTGTCAAGGAAGAAGGGTGGTGATAGGCTGGCGGGAAGCATTAATGCCGCAGGATATACTAAGAACTGAGACTGGCATCTCTACCCCAGCGACACTGCTCCGCTGCCGAGCAGGGATTCGATCTCGCTGATGAGTTTGTCCGAGGGGTTCACGCGGATATCCTTGCCCACGGAGATGACGGACTCCTGGCGCGCCGCGTTCTGGAGCCGGAGAAAGACGGGGATGCTGCCTTGGTGCCGCACCAGGATGTCCTTCACCTTCTGGAGGTCTTCCTTCGTCATTCCCGTGGCATTCAGCCTGATGTCCATGCGCGTCGTGGCTTTCTTCTTCACATCTGCCAGGAGATGGACGCGGATGGCCTTGATCTTGGAGCCCTGTTCGCTCTTGTCGAGCTGGCCGGCCACGATGATCGGCGTGTCGGTCAGCAGCAGGTGGCCTGACTGCTTGAAGAGGTCCGGGAATACCACGACTTCCACATTGCCGGTAAGGTCTTCCAGGTTCAGGATGGCCATCTTCTCGGCGCTCTTCTTCGTGATCTTCTGTTTCATGTTCGCAATGATCCCGCAGATCGTCACCTCTTTGCCGTCGGCAACGCTCTCCAGTGTCTCTGTCGTAACCGTGGCATAGCGTTTGATGTCGTCCTGGAACGCGGCTAGAGGATGTCCAGTGATGTAAAATCCCAGCGCCTCCTTCTCGAATGCCAGGAGCTGGCCCTCGTTCCACTCGGGCACCTCCGGCAGGTCCGGGTCCTTCTGGTCATCCATGCTGTCGAAGATGCTGAACTGTCCTACAGCTTCGCTCTCCTGGTGACGGCTTGCGTCGTTCATGACCAGGTCGATGGCCTCGAACATACTGGCCCGTTGCGCGGCCGTTGAATCAAAGGCCCCGCACTTGATCAAGGCTTCGATAACGCGTCGGTTCACCCTGCGCAGGTCCACTTTTTTGCAAAAATCGGCAAGGGACGTATAGTCTTTTTTCTGCTCCCGCGCTTCGATGATGGCCTCGATGGCTGAGATGCCCACGTTCTTGACCGCTGCAAGGCCGAAGCGGATGGACCCGATGGTGCTGCCGGGCTCGATCGAATCTCGCTCATGGGCCTCTACAACGGTGAAGTCCCACCGGCTCTCGTTCACGTCCGGCGGCAGCACATTGATCTTCATCTGGCGCGTCTCGTAGATGTACTTCACCACCTTGTCCGTATCCTGCACTTCGCTCGTGAGCAGGGCGGCCATGAACTCAACGGGATAGTGGGCCTTGAGATAAGCCGTGTGGTACGAAATGAGCGCGTAGGCCGCGCTGTGCGACTTGTTGAACCCGTACTCTGCAAACTTTGCCATGAGGTCGAAGATCTTCTCGGCCTTGGCAGGCGGGACCTTTTTTTCTTTTGCACCTTCGAGGAACCGTTTCTTCTGCTTCTCCATCTCCTCGGGCTTTTTCTTGCCCATGGCCCGGCGCAGGATGTCGGCTTCGCCGAGGGAGAAGCCGGCAAGGGCGCTGGCGATCTGCATCACCTGTTCCTGGTACACTATCACGCCGTAGGTGTCCGACAGGATGGGCTCCAGGGACTGCAGCTCGTAGGTGATCTTGGTGGCGCCTTTTTTGCGTTTGATGAAGTCGTCCACCATGCCGCTGCCGAGCGGACCGGGCCGGTAGAGGGCCACGAGGGCGATGAGGTCCTCGAAGCACTGGGGCTTCATTTTAAGGATAATATCCCGCATGCCTGATGATTCGAGCTGGAAAATGCCCGCGGTCTCGCCGCGGCCGAGAAGCTCATAGGTATGCGCGTCATCCAGGGGGAGGCGCTCGACGGTGAAAGACTGCGGCCGGGCGAGAGGCGCTTTCCGCAGCCGTTCGTTGATCAGGTCCTCGGCCTTCCGGATCACTGTAAGCGTGCGCAGGCCCAGGAAATCGAACTTGACGAGACCGATCTTCTCCACGCCGTTCATGTCGAACTGGGTGATGATCTCGTCCTTCGGCGTTTTGAAGAGCGGCACGTATTCGGTCAGCGGCTCCTTGGAGATGACCACTCCGGCGGCGTGCTTCGACGCATGGCGCACCTGGCCTTCGAGGTGCAGCGCGATGTCCATCAGCTCGGCCATGCGCGGGTCCTTCTTCACCAGCTCCTTCAGCTTGGGCTCCTGCTGCATGGCGCTCGCGAGCGTTATGTTCAGCTGGTTCGGAACGAGCTTGGCCACCCTGTCCACTTCAATGTAGGGGATGTCCAGAACGCGGCCCACGTCGCGGATCACGCCCTTGGCCATCATGGTGCCGTAGGTGATGATCTGGGTCACGTGGTCGGGGCCATATTTTTCCGTGACGTATTTGAGCACTTCATCCCGGCGGTCCATGCAGAAGTCCACGTCGATGTCCGGCATGCTGATGCGTTCGGGGTTCAGGAAGCGTTCGAAGAGCAGATTGTAGGGCAGGGGGTCCAGGTCCGTGATCCTGAGGCTGTAGGCAACGAGGCTGCCGGCTGCGGAACCGCGGCCCGGGCCAACGGGAATGCCTTTTTCCCTGGCATAGCGGATGAAGTCCCATACGATCAGGAAGTATCCGGCAAAGCCCATCTTGCCGATCATCGCGATCTCATATTCCAGACGCTGTTGATACAGGGCGGGGTCCACGTTCCCTGCGCCGCGCAACGCCTCGATCTCCTGCAGCCGCTCGGCCAGACCCTTCCGCGCCATCTCGGCCATGTAGGATTCGAGGGTGAAACCTTCGGGCACGGGGAAGTGGGGCAGGTGATACTTGCCGAGTTCCAATTCCAGGTTGCACCGCTCGGCAATGGCGATGGTGTTGCTTATGGCCTCGGGCACATGAGCGAAGGACTTCTTCATCTCCTCAGGCGTCTTGACATAGAAGGTCTCGGAGGAGAAGTGCATCCGGTTCGTGTCCTTCACGATCTTGCCGGTCTGGATGCAGAGCAGGGCGTCGTGGGACTTGTGGTCGTCCATGTCGAGGTAGTGGCAGTCGTTCGTGGCGATAAGGGGGATTCCCGTTTCCAGGGAGAGGCGGATCAGCTCCCGGTTCGCCTGCTCCTGCTCGGGAATGCCGTTGTCCTGCAGTTCGAAATAAAAATTCTCTTTGCCCAGGATGTCCTGGTACTCCAGTGCCGCTTTTTTTGCATCTTCATACCTGTTCTGGAGCAGGAGGGAGGGGACCTCGCCGCCCAGGCAGGCTGAGGAGCCGATGAGGCCTTCGCTGTGCTGCCGAAGCAGCTCCTTGTCGATGCGGGGGCGGTAGTAGAACCCTTCGAGGTAGCCGGCGGTCACGAGCTTCACGAGATTGCGGTACCCCTGACGATTCCGCACGAGCAGCAGAAGATGGTACGATGCCTCGTCCTGATGGCCGCCCGGCGTGGATTTCTCGAAACGCGAGCCCGGGGCCACGTAGATCTCGCAGCCCACGATGGGCTTCACGCCCGCTTTCATGGCCTTCTGGTAGAATTCCAGGGCGCCGAAGATGTTGCCGTGGTCCGTTATCGCCACGGCCGGCATGCGCAGTTCCCTGGCCTTGTTCACGAGGTCATCAATACGGATGGCGCCGTCAAGCAGGCTGTATTCGGTGTGAAGATGAAGGTGGACAAAATCGGCGTGAGACATAGAGGTAAAGCAAGCTCCAATTCCCAAAGCAACAAATCACAAATAAAACAATAAAATCAAAATCCAAATTGTCTGGAATTTGTCGTTTGGAGCTTATGTGAACTTTGTTATTTGCTATTTCGAAATTGCTCTTCCACATCGCGGGAGAGATGGAGGCGGCGATCGGATTTGAACCGATGATGAAGGTTTTGCAGACCTCTGCCTTAGCCACTTGGCTACGCCGCCGGTTCATACGTCTGGAGTTAAGCGTGGGAAGTCAGGAGTTGGACCCAGGATCGGGAGCCGGAGTTGTCTCGTATAAAGAGAGGCACTGCTCCGGACTCCGAACTCCAGACTCTGAAGCCCGTTAGAGCCGTCGCCGACCGCCTTCTCACGTCGAAACATGCCTGCAGTTTCACATGATGGAGGCTCTAAGCGGGCTGAAACTGAAAAAATGGAGCGGGTGGCGGGACTCGAACCCGTGACCTCAACCTTGGCAAGGTTGCGCTCTACCAGCTGAGCTACACCCGCATTTTGAATGGACAAATATAACGTAGGGGGCATCGGCTTGTCAATAGAAAAAGTAGTACGCACATGATGCCGATCCTCACTGCAGCGTCCGTCGTACCCTATCTACAATCTTCTTGAAATTGTATGGTTGCTGTGATAGTGTTGAACAAGAAACGCAGTTCTCTTATTTCCGTTCGCCAGCATTTCATTCTTTCCTCAATGCATACTGTTACAGCTTCGATCCGGCCGAAAGGAGCATACGGTTTGCGGTACCGGTATATTGCGTATAAGTATCTGCAGAAGGCAGGCCATGAACGGTCAATCCCTAACGTATGGGAGTCCTTTGCAGCCTGGACCGTTCCCGCCACAACGGCCTGGCGCCCCCCCACGGATGTGTATGAAACACTGAACGCCCTCATCGTAATCATGGAGCTGGCGGGCGTCCGGGAAGAGGACATGGCGGTCACCCTGTTCAGCGACATCCTCGTGGTGGAAGGGGATCGGCCGCAGCCCCTGTCCAGCGAAATGAGCGCCTGCCACCAGCTTGGGATCAAATACGGCCCCTTTCGGGCCGAAATATACATCCCTCTTCCCGTGGATCATGACGATGTGAAGGCCGAATACATCAACGGGATACTCAGGATCACGCTCAGGAAGCTGTAAGCACGATGAAGGAAGGGATAGTGAAATTACAGGAGTTGTTCGCGAAATTCTTTGGGAAAACAGCGAAAGGCGCCAAGATGGAAGAGACAGAACAGGCCATGAACGAGAAGATACCCCCGGTCCCGGGAGAGCTTCCGCTGCTGACCCTCAAGGATACGGTGGTCTACCCGCTGACCGTCTACCCGCTGGTGATCGGCAAGGAACGCTCGATAAAACTGATCAACGAAGTGACCGTGGGCGACAAAATCCTCGGCCTCACGTCCCAGAAGCGTCCGGATGTCGAGGCGAACAGCCTTGAAGACGTCTATCTCGTGGGGACCATGGCACGCATCCTTCAGATGATGAAGGTACCCGACGGCACGCTGCGCGTGCTGGTCCAGGGCCTTGAACGCATCTCCATTGCCGAGTTCAAGCAGACCGACCCCTACATTCGAGCCCGCGTTGAGGCCTTTCCCGACAAGACCGACAAGACCGTGGAGCTCGAGGCCCTGATGCGGGGCCTGTCGGAAGTGTTCCAGAAGATGGTGTCGCTTACGCCGAACATGCCCGAGGAGCTTTCAGCCGCAGTGATCAATATCGAAGACCCGCGTCAGCTTGCCTACCTCGTTGCCACGAACATGCGGCTTGAGTTGCCCCAGCGCCAGGAGATCCTCGAGATCGACAAGGTGGACGAGAAGCTCAAGAAGCTCATGGGGTATCTGAACCGCGAGGTCGAGGTGCTCGAACTTGGCCGGAAGATCCAGGGCCAGGCGCGCGACCAGATGCAAAAGGCCGAGCGGGAGTACCTGCTCCGGCAGCAGCTTTCGGCCATCCGGAAGGAGCTGGGCGAGGAGACCGACGAAGGCTCGGAGATCAAGATCCTGCGCGAAAAGATCGAGCAGGCAAAGATGACGCCCGAGGCAGAGAAGGAGTCCAAGCGTGAGCTGTCGCGCATGGAGAAGCTGAACGCGGCATCGCCCGAGCACTCGGTGATCAGGACCTACCTCGAATGGATGACGAACCTCCCCTGGAACAAGACGACAGCAACGGCTATCGACATCGAAAAGGCGCGTACAACGCTGGACGCGGACCATTACGACCTCGACAAGATCAAGGGCCGCATCCTTGAGTATCTTTCCGTCAAGAAGCTCGGCGATGAGCGTGGCGGCCAGGAGGGCTCAAAGGTTCGTGAGCCCATTCTCTGTTTCGCCGGACCGCCGGGAGTGGGCAAGACATCGCTGGGCCAGTCCATTGCCCGGGCACTCGACCGGAAGTTCGTGCGCCTATCCCTGGGCGGCCTGCACGATGAGGCCGAGATCCGCGGCCACCGCCGGACCTACATCGGCGCCATGCCCGGCCGGATCATCCAGGTGCTGAAACGGGCCGAGGCCCGTGACCCCGTGATCATGCTCGACGAGGTGGACAAGGTGGGCGCTGACTGGCGAGGCGACCCGTCGTCGGCGCTGCTGGAAGTGCTCGATCCGGAGCAGAACAAGGACTTCCGCGACAACTATCTCGACGTGCCCTTCGATCTTTCGAAGGTGATGTTCATTACCACGGCGAACCAGCTCGGCACGATCCCGCCACCGCTGCTGGACCGCATGGAGGTGATTCAGCTCCCGGGCTATACGGAGTTCGAGAAGCTGAATATCGCAAAAAAATACCTCGTGCCCAAGGAGACGCAGGCGAACGCCCTGAAGGACAACGAGCTTGTGCTGCAGGACGACGCCATCACCGGGATCATCAAGGACTACACGCGCGAGGCGGGCGTACGGAACCTGGAACGCGAGATCGCGAACGTCTGCCGCAAGGTTGCCAAGGCCGTGGCCGAAAGCAAGCCCGTGCCGATCACCGTGACAGCTGAGAACCTGCATGACTACCTTGGCAAACCAAAATTTTTCGCCGAAGTGGCAGGCATGATCGACCGGCCCGGCGTGGTGACCGGGCTTGCCTGGACGCCTTCGGGAGGTGACATCCTCTTTGTTGAGGCCACGACCATGCCGGGAAACAAGCAATTGATCCTGACGGGCCAGCTCGGTGACGTGATGAAGGAGTCGGCCCAGGCGGCCCTCTCCTATGTGCGGTCAAAGGCCGAGGAGTTGGGCATCAGCAAGGATTTCTATGAGAAATCGGACATCCATATCCATGTGCCGGCAGGCGCCATTCCCAAGGATGGTCCCTCGGCCGGTGTGACCATGACCACGGCGCTCGTGTCGCTGCTCACCGGGAAAGTGGCGAAGTACGACATGGCCATGACCGGTGAGGTGACGCTGCGCGGAAAGGTGATGCCCATCGGCGGCGTAAAGGAGAAGGTGCTGGCAGCGCGTCGCGCGGGCATCAAGACGGTCATTCTCCCGGACAAGAACAAGAACGATCTCGAGGACGTGCCGGAAGAACTGAGGAAAGAGATGACATTCGTCTTTGCTGAGACCATTGATCAGGTCATCAAGGCGGCCTTGGACGATTCGAAGAAAGCCGAGTAACCTATGCTGATGTCATGCCGCAGGGGGCAAAGGATCTTTCGCTATGCGCTCTGCTCTTTGCAATGTGTTTTTCGTAGTATGGATCACCGATGAGACCAAGATCGTCAGAACAACCGCGAAGACTTCCTCCCTGGTTCAAGATGAAGGTAGGGTCCGGCAGGACCTTTGCCGGCGTCAGCAGGCTCATTCAGGACAAGAAGCTCCATACGGTCTGCCGGAGCGCCGGCTGTCCCAACCGACCAGAGTGCTGGAGCTCAGGCACAGCCACCTTTATGATCCTGGGGAATATCTGCACGCGGGGCTGCCGGTTCTGCGGCGTTCCGAAGGGCATTCCTGCCGGGCTTGACCGCGATGAGCCGGGCAGGGTCGCCGATGCTGTGGCTGCATTGGACCTGCGCTATGCAGTGATCACCTCCGTTACGAGGGATGATCTGCCTGACGGCGGGGCAGGCATCTTCGCCGAGACGGTGCAGATGATCCGGGACAGAGTTCCAGGCTGTCGCGTAGAAACGCTGATCCCTGATTTTCAGGGCTGCCCAGAGGCGCTCAGGACGGTGCTTGATGCGCGCCCTGATGTCCTGAACCATAATATCGAGACCATTCCGTCTCTCTACGCTCGTGTGCGTCCCCAGGCGGACTACAAACGGTCCCTCGAACTGCTGCACAGGGCAGCGGAACTTGGCGCGGTCTCCAAAACAGGGCTGATGCTCGGGCTGGGAGAGGAAATGTCCGAGGTCCGAGCTGTCATGAAGGACCTGCGATCAGTACAGTGCGGGATGCTGACCCTGGGCCAGTATCTGCAGCCGGACAAAAGTTCGCTTCCCGTTGAGAAGTATTATCATCCCGACGAGTTCCGGCAGCTCGCTCACGATGCGCGCGCCCTGGGATTTGCGCATGTACAGTCAGGGCCCCTCGTGAGAAGTTCCTATCATGCAGGGGAGAGTGCAGTTATCGCGGATTGCGGAGTGCGGAATAAGTGAAGGTTTCTCTCATAGCTTAACTCCGCATTCCGAATTCCGCATTCAACACTATAAGGAGGTCACTATGTCGTACACAGCTAAGGATTTCAATTCACTGATCGGCATGAAGGGTTTCAGTGAGACGCTTCTGAAGAACCATTTTACGCTCTATCAGGGCTACGTGACGAACACGAACAAGGTCGCCGACATCCTTGCCCAGATGCTGAAGGAAGGCAAGACCGGCGCGCCCGAGTATGCCGAGCTGAAGCGCCGCTTCGGCTGGGAGTTCAACGGCATGCGGCTTCATGAGCTCTATTTCGGCAACCTCGGCGGCAGCGGCATGGACAAGTCCGGGAAGCTGGCCAAGAAGCTCGAGAAGTCCTTCGGCGGTTACGATGCCTGGGAAAAGGACTTCCGGGCCACGGGCGCCATGCGCGGCATCGGCTGGGTTACCCTCTATCACGATGTCGAAGGCGACCACCTCTTTAACGTCTGGATCAACGAACACGATGTGGCGCACCTGGCAGGCTGCACGCCGCTTTTGATCATGGACGTCTTTGAACATGCCTTCATCACCGACTACCAGCTCAAGAAGGTCGACTACATAGAAACTTTCTTTACGAACATCAACGGCAAAGCTGTTGAGGCTCGGATAAAGTAGGCAGCGGATAGGGAGCAGGGAGATTCACGCACCATGCGCTTTGCCATCTGCGCATAGTTCACAGCCGTAACAGGCCTCGTCATCGTTGCTGTACTGTAAAGCACCCAATTGAATGAGTAAAGATAAAGGTCTGGTCATAGTCTTCACCGGCGACGGTAAAGGCAAAACGAGCGCTGCGCTGGGGATGGCACTGCGCGCTGCTGGCCACGGCATGCGCATCTCCATGGTCCAGTTCATCAAGAGCCGCTCCGATACGGGCGAGGCCATGGCAGCTGATCTTCTTAAACCGGCCTTCGAGCTCGTGACCGTGGGGAAAGGATTCGTCATGGGGAAGCAGGGGGCGCCTGCTTTTCCGGAACATGTTCAGGCGGCACAGCATGCTCTGGAACTGGCCCGGCTGCGGTCAACGTCGGGATACTGGGACCTTCTGGTCCTCGACGAGATCAATAATGCTGTCGCTCTCGGACTCGTGGCTATCAACGATGTGCTGGACCTCATCAAGAGCCGATCTCAGAAGCTCCATATCGTACTGACCGGACGCGATGCCCATCGGGACCTTGTTGCTCTTGCGGATATGGTGACTGAAATGCGGGCTGTCAAGCATCCCTATGAGCGGGGCATTCCGGCGGTCAAGGGAATCGATTTTTAGCTTTTGAGGCGCATTACTGATATGCCATGCGGCCGGCATCCCTCTCGCTTGGACGCGCATTCGCGCTAAACGAGTGTCGCCCATCAGTCTGCCGAAGGCAGCCAACAGAATCGTTTTCGTTATTCACGCATTGATCCGGCGCTCCCGGGCGCGACCTTCGCTCAAGGGACGCCGGCTCGGCCATTGCATATTATCTGTGAGGTCTTTAAGAACTCGGGAGATAGCGAATGTTCGCTCAGGGATCAAGTGAGCATGACGCGCTGCGTCACCATGTCATGTTCGGCAAGCTCGATGAGGCCGTGGGGTGGGCAAGGAAGCTGTCCATCTGGCCCTTCACCTTCGGCCTTGCCTGCTGTTCCATCGAGATGATGTCCATTGTTATGCCCCGCTACGATCTTGCGCGCTTCGGCGGCGAGGTGTTCCGCAGTTCACCCCGGCAGGCGGACCTGATGATCGTGGCCGGCCGTCTGTGCCAGAAGATGGTCCCCGTGATCAAACGTCTGCACGATCAGATGCCCGAACCCAAATGGGTCATCTCCATGGGCGCCTGCGCCAGCTCCGGAGGCGTGTTCAACAACTATGCCGTGGTCCAGGGCGTGGATCGGGTCATTCCCGTGGACGTTTATGTGCCAGGGTGTCCGCCAAGCCCTGATGCGCTCTTCCACGGGATATTAAAGCTCCAGGAAAAGATCGCCAAAAGCCCCATGAGGGGATGAGCCCCGGAGGATTGACCGCGTGTTGTTGTCACCCGTGATCTCGGAGATCGAGGAACGTTTTCCTGACGCCGTTCTTTCGGCGGAACTGCGCTTTGGTGATCCTTGGGTCTTCGTAAAAAAGCAGCATCTTCCGGGCCTGCTCTTTTTTCTCCGCTCCGCGCCCACACTGCGTTATGACCTGCTCTTTGACGTGACCTGCATCGATTACCTTCCCCAGTTGCCCCGGTTCGTCGTTCTCTATCATCTTGTTTCGACCAGCAATGGTTCAAAACTGATGCTCGCTGTTCCCGTGGCAGAAGAGGATCCGGTGCTTCCGACAGCAACGGAGGTCTTCCGGACCGCGGACTGGCTCGAACGGGAGATCTACGACCAGTTCGGGATCACCTTTACCGGCCATAAAGACCTGAGGCGCATCCTGAATCCCGACCACTGGACGGTCCATCCGCTCCGCCGTGACTTTCCGCTGGGCGGCGAGGACGTGGCATTCACGCACAACCAGGATACGCTCAGGCTTCAAGCCGACACCTGGACCGAGCCGCAGCGCGAGATGAACGTGCAGGATTACCTCGGACTGACAGGCGAGGCAAAAGAGGGGACCATGATCATCAACATCGGTCCCCAGCACCCAAGCACCCACGGTGTGCTGCGCGTCGCACTCCAGATAGAGGGCGAGACAGTGCTCAGGGCCGTGCCGCATATCGGCTATCTTCATACGGGCATCGAGAAGTCGGCAGAGCACCTGATCTACCAGCAGGCCGTGACCGTCACGGACCGGCTGGATTACCTTGCGCCGCTTTCGAACAATCTGGGCTACGCGCTGGCCGTGGAGCAGCTGCTGCAGTTGGACATCCCGCTCCGTGCCCAGTACGTCCGGGTGATCCTTGCCGAACTGACCAGGATAGCAAGCCATCTCGTCTGGCTCGGCACCCACGCCTTCGAACTCGGCGCCTTCAGCGTGATCCAGTACGCATTCCGCGAACGCGAGATCATCCTCGATATCTTCGAAGAGCTCTCGGGCGTGCGCATGATGACGAGTTTCATTAATATCGGCGGCATCCGCACAGACCTGACGCCAGAGTTCGGGACGCGAGTCCGCGGATTTTTGGCCCTGTTCCCGGAAAAGCTCGCCGAGTATGAAAATATGCTGACGGACAACAAGATATGGATCGAGCGAACCCGCGGCATCGGAAGGATATCGGCCGAAGAGGCGCTGAATCTCGGCGTGACCGGCCCGGTCCTCAGAAGCACGGGCGTAAAGTTCGATGTGCGCAGAACTTTCCCCTACAGCGGGTACGAGCGGTTCGAGTTCGACGTTCCCACGGGAACAAGCGGCGACGTTTATGACCGTTACCTGCTGCGCATAGAAGAGATGCGCCAGTCCCTCAGGATCATCGAGCAGGCACTGGAAGGGCTTCCGTCAGGTCCTTTTCGGACGGAAGGTGACGCTCCCTCCGCGGGAGGAGATGGAAGCCGTCATGGAGCAGCTGATCCATCATTTTCTGCTCGTGAGCAGGGGATTTCCCGTGCCCGAAGGCGAGGCCTGCTCCCTTGTTGAAAGCCCCCGGGGCGCCCTCGGCTTCCTGGTATCGAGCGACGGCTCTCCCCGTCCACGCCGGATGCGCGTGCGCGCGCCCTCCTTCGTGAACCTCCAGGCCCTGGAGACCATGTGCAAGGGCGGGCTCGTCGCCGACGTCATTTCGATCATTGCGGGACTGGATCCGCTCATGGGGGAGGTTGATCGATGAGCGGCAGCAGGGAGCAGAGGACGATAACGGCGGTCATCGACGGCAGGGAAGTGACGGTTCCCGAGGGAACCACCATCCTGAAGGCGGCTGAATCCGCGGGGATCACCATCCCCGTGTTCTGTTACCACAAGCATTTGTCCATCTCGGGTTCCTGCAGGATGTGCCTCGTTGAGGTAAAAGGCGGAAAGAAGCCTGTCACGGCCTGTTCCACGGAGCTGGCTCAGGACGTTGTGGTGCATACCACCAGCCCCGGAGCACTGCAGGCGCGCCGTGACATGATGATGCACCTCCTGATCAATCATCCTCTTGACTGCCCCGTCTGCGACAAGGGCGGAGAATGTCTGCTGCAGGATAATTCTTATGATTGGGGCGCCGGAACGTCACCGTTCCAAGAAGAGAAGCGCCGTTTCGAGAAGCCTGTTGCCCTTTCGGACCGCATACTGCTCGACCGGGAGCGCTGCATTCTCTGCACGCGCTGCGTCCGGTTCTGCGATGAGATATCGGACCACCGGCAGCTGGCGATCATCGGCAGGGGCGGGGCCTCCTTTATCGATACTGCTCCGGGTGCGACCTTCGAATCACAATTTTCCGGCAACACTACCGAGATCTGCCCTGTGGGAGCGCTCACTGCAAAATCCTTCCGCTTCAAAGCCCGGCCCTGGGAAATGGAGAGCACGCCGAGCATCTGCCCCTTCTGCAGCTGCGGTTGCAACATCTTCATCAATACCCGCTCCGGAAAGATCATGCGCTTCATGTCCCGTGAGAACCCCGACGTGGACGTGGGCTGGCTCTGCGACCGCGGCAGATACGGCTTTGAGCGCATAAACAGTGCTGAACGGCTTGTTGTTCCGCTGCTCCGGAAGAAGGGACAACTCACTGAAGTCTCGTGGGACGAGGCGATCTCTGCGGCAGTCTCGGGGCTGCAACAGGGAAAGAAGATCCATGGCCAGGGTGTTATCGCCGGGCTCGGCTCTGCCTGGGCACTGAACGAGGAGAATACCCTGCTCAACAGGCTTATCAGCGACTCACTGGGGTCCTCCCATATCGACCTTGCTCCTGGTGATGAAGGCGTTGCAGCGGGGCAGGCCCTTGCGGAAGGGGTAGGAGCATTTGCCCTGATGGACATCATCAAAGCCGATTCGCTCATCCTGCTCGGAGCGGATCCCAGTGAACGCCAGCCCATCGTGGACCTGTGGCTCAAAAAAGCCGTTCTGCAGCAGGGGGCGGAACTGCTTCTTCTGCACCCGCAGAGGACCGAGATGGCCCGGTACGCAGCGCAGACGCTGGCTTACACTGCCGGCTCGGAAGATCCGCTTCTGCGGCTGCTCACCTCCCTGCTGATGAAGGACCGACGGTATGACGGCCAGGAAGGTGACCTTGCGGCAGCGGGCCTGTTGAAAGCGGACCTGGAACGGGCCTGCGCCTGGGCAGCATCGGGACGCGCCAGGCTGGTGCTGGTAGATGCTTCTTTTTTTACGAGTGAAGTGAGGGTCTATCTGCTGAAAGAGTTTATGGCTGCTTTGGGGAACAATGCAACATCGGGAGTGCTTTTTGCCAGCCCCAACGGCTATGGAGCGGCCTTGTACTCAAGGGATGCTGCCAAAGGGAAGAAGGGGGCGGAGAGGGGGTTGTCCGGTGAGGAGATCCTTCTGGCGGCAGAAGAGGGCCGGATAAAGGATCTGTATATCCTGAACCTTGACCGGATGGCTGAAGAGACTGCAGAACGAGCGAAGAAGGGGGCGGACCTGATCCTGGGTCATGCACTTTTCCTGAAAGGCGCAGCCCGTCATGCTGACATCCTGTTCCCGTCTGCCGCATTCTCAGAAAAAACGGGGAGCATGACGAATACCTCAGGTCTGACCCAGGATCTGCACAAGGCCCTAGATCCGCCAGGAGCGGCCCGGCCTGAAGCCCAGGTGCTCCAGCGCATGCTCGATCTGCTGGGGATGTCAAAAGCGTAATGCATGTTTATGGGCTGCTCACAGGACACCATGCAGAGAGCGAGTCAGCTTATTCACCGGAATCATTAGTGCAAAGCAATTATGCAGAAACAACCACGCGTTTTATTGGTTATTGCGCTATGGTGTACAGCGCAGTGAAAAGGATATTGTTAGATTAACTAAAACATGAGATAATACTGTGAACTTATTGATTATCATTGAGCTTTTACGACATTAGATTTCCGGGAGGCGCAGGGCATGCTGAATACGCTGAAGGGCCTGCTTGTGACGTTCCGGCAGATGTTCCAGAAGCCCGTCACGATACCCTATCCCCAGGTGAAGCGCGAGACCTTTCCCACGGCCCGGTGGCGACATAAACTCATGCGCTATGACGACGGGCTGGAACGGTGCATCGGCTGCGCCCTCTGCGCCGCCAATTGCCCGGCCCGCTGCATTTATGTCGTTGCCGGAGAGAATACCGGTGAACTGCGCTTTTCGCCGGGAGAGCGCTATGCCGCGATCTATGAGATCAATATGAGCCGGTGCATCTTCTGCGGATATTGCGAGGACGCCTGTCCCACAAAGGCGATCGTGCTGGGTGAGGAGTTCGAACTTTCCGGTTATGACCGAAGGCGCCAGATTTATACCAAGGACATGCTGCTCGTCAGGAAATAGGGCGCTACGCGCAGGATATTCCCCGATTGACATCGTATTTTCAACGTGTTAGTATTACATCGTGTCTGGCAAGCTACACGTTCCGGGCACCGAGCATGAAAACCACGGCAGCACGCCTACTACTGAAAAACGAACGATCGCTCCCCAGCCTCTTCGGCGATCTGGACAAGAACCTCCGGCTGATCGAGAGCTCCTACGGGGTGATCGTGAGCGCCCGGGGCAACCGCATCCAGATCGAAGGCGAGGAAAAGGGTGTTGCCAGAGCGGAGCATCTGCTGACGCAGCTGGATGATATGCTGGCCGCAGGGATGATATCCGAAAAAGACGAGGTACACACCGCCATCCGCGCCTTCACCTCCAATCCAACCGCCTCGCTGAAAGAAGTCTTTCAGGAGGGTATCGCTGTTTCCAGCAGAAAGCGTCCTGTCTCACCGAAGAACGAGACCCAGCGAAAATACATCGAGGCCATAAAAAAGTACGACGTTGTCTTCGGGATCGGGCCTGCCGGCACAGGCAAGACCTATCTGGCCATGGCCACGGCAGTGTCGGCGCTGCTGCGGCGCGAGGTGAGCCGTATCATCCTGGTCCGGCCTGCTGTCGAGGCGGGAGAGCGCCTTGGATTCCTGCCCGGCGACCTCTACGAGAAGGTGCATCCTTATCTCCGGCCGCTCTACGACGCGCTCTACGACATGATCGAGACGGAAAAAGCGAACAAGCTCGTGGAGCGGGGCGACATCGAGATCGCGCCGCTCGCCTTCATGCGTGGCAGAACACTGAACGATTCCTTCATCATTCTGGACGAAGCCCAGAACACCACGCCGGAACAGATGAAGATGTTCCTGACGCGCCTGGGATTTAATTCCAAGACCGTCGTGACCGGCGACGTGACCCAGATCGACCTGCCCGGGGGACGGAATTCCGGACTGATCGAAGTGCAGACCATTTTGAAGGATATCGCGGACATCAAATTCGTCTATTTCACGAACAAGGACGTCGTACGCCACAAGCTGGTCCAGCAGATCGTCAAGGCGTACGAGGAACACGAGGCGCCAGATGGATAGTAAGACCGACACGCTTCTGAGGCTGCTGCCGAAAAAGAAGTTGAAGGAAGCGGACCGGGAAGATCAGCCTGCGGAATTCTCGGGACATCTCCGCCTCTTCACCATCGTGCTCGCCCTGGTCACGGCGCTGCTGCTGGCCTTCGTGCTGCTTCCGCGGGTCCCGGTCATGAACAAAGGCACCGTGGCAACGCGTGATGTCATCGCGGCCTACACATTCTATGTCGAGTACCCGGGCCCGGACCAGACCATCATCTCCTATCGCGTCAACAAGGATGAGTTGATCGTGTCGGCGGGGAAAAGGGTGTCCGAACGGGCGGCCCGGATCATGGAGGAAATGGTCCGTCGCGAAGGCATCGGCAACCGGCTTTACGCGTATTTCGGGCTCACTCTGCTGCTGCTGCTGTTGTTCTATGTGTTTTATCGTGATATCAAGCGCTATCAGCCCGCTTTTTTTCAGGAACCGAGAAAGCTTTTCCTGCTGGCCTTCCTGTTCCTCGGCACCATGGTCATCTCGCAGTCGTCGAAGTTTATCCTTACTCACGTGGCGGACACCTTCGGCATTGACCCGGCCACGATCGCCTTTGCGCTGCCCGTGGCGGCCGGCGCCATGCTCGTAAGCCTGCTTTTTGATTTCCATCTGGCCCTCGGTTTTTCCTTCCTCGTCAGCGTGACCATGGGGCTGCTGTTCCCCGGCGACCCCTTCATGCCGATCTATTTTTTTCTCGGCAGCCTTACGGCCGCCTTGTCGGTCATCCAGTGCAAAAAACGGACGGCCGTGCTTCGCGCCGGTTTCCTGACAGGACTGGTGAGCATGCTCGCGATCGCGGCGATCGATCTCTATCGGGGCGAGATCATGACGCGCGGGCTCTATGACGCCAGCGCAGGGTTCCTCGGCGCCTTTGCCGTGGCCATGCTCGTCTCGGTTTCGCTGCCCTTCTTCGAAAGCACCTTCGACATCGCCACGGACATCAAGCTGCTGGAGCTGCTCGACCCGAACCAGCCGCTTCTGAAAGAGCTCGTCTACAAGAGCCCAGGGACCTACCATCACAGCATCGTCATCGGCAATCTTGCCGAGGCGGCGGCCGAAGCGATCGGGGAGAATCCGCTCCTGGCCCGTGTCGGCGCCTACTACCACGACGTAGGCAAGGTTCGCAAGCCCGAGTACTTCATCGAGAACCAGCGGCCTTCGGAGAACAAACACGACCGCCTCATGCCCTCCATGAGCAGCCTGATCATCGCGTCCCATGTGAAGGACGGCGTGGAGCTCGCCCGGGAATATAGTCTGCCATCGGCGGTAATGGACATCATCCAGCAGCATCATGGCACGTCGCTCATCACGTATTTTTATCAGAAAGCGAAGGAGTTGCAGCCCTTTGCGAAGATCACCGAAGACGACTACCGGTACCAGGGCCCCCGTCCGCGAACGAAGGTCGCCGCCATCGTCATGCTCTCCGACGCCGTGGAAGCGGCATCGAGGACCCTCGATGAGCCGACGCCGCAGCGAATCCAGGCCCTCACCAACAGCGTGATAACCCGCATCTTTCTTGATGACCAGCTCAGCAAGTGCGAACTTACGCTGAAGGACCTGCGCGTGATCGCCAAATGCTTTAATCTCATTCTGAGCGGCATATTCCATCATCGGATAGACTATCCCGGCATGGGACTTCCCGGAGACAAGAAACGCAGTGATCATCAGGATAAAAAACAGCCAGAAGAAGGCAAAACTGAAGACGAATGGAATAAGGAAAAGGCTCAGAATATTGCTGGAAAGTCTGGGACTGCCTGACGCAGAACTGAGCGTGTCCTTCGTCGGCGACTCCTTCATGCGGACCCTCAACAGGACCTATCGCAGGATCGACCGCCCCACCGATGTGCTTTCCTTCTCGATGCAGGAAGGGGCCTTTCCCCGTATTCAGCCCGACGTTCTGGGCGATATCGTCATCGCTGTTTCCGTTGCCGCCCGGCAGGCGTCTGCCGCCGGCCATGACCTGCATTGCGAGATAGACCTGCTGCTCATCCACGGCCTGCTCCATCTCCTCGGCTACGATCATGAGCGCGGCAGGCGCGAGGACATCAGCATGAAACGGAAGGAGCGGGCGCTTCTCGCCCGGCTTTCTGCATGAAACCAAAGGGCTGGATCCAGAGCGCCAATCTCGCGATAGAGGGGATCATCTACTCCGTCAAGACCCAGCGTCACATGCGCTGGCATCTCTTTGCGGCGGTTGTTGCACTGGTGCTCAGCCTCGTTTTGAATGTTTCGCGGATAGAATTCATCCTGCTCTCCATTGCAATCGTGATCGTGCTCGTGGCGGAACTGGTGAACACGGCCATTGAGGTCACGGTGGACATGATCTCGGAAGAGTACCATCCGCTCGCCAAGATCGCGAAGGACGTGGGGGCGGGAGTCGTGCTCCTGGCCTCGGTTGGCGCGCTGACCCTGGCCTATCTCATCCTCTATCCGGCCCTCAGGACAGCATTAGCCCGGGGGCTCTGGACCGTTAAAAAAGCGCCGGGCGATGTGGTGGCCTTCGTTGCCCTTGCCGTTGTGGTCATCGCGGTCATCAGCATCAAGGCCGCCGTGGGCAGGGGGGAACCGCTTCGGGGAGGCATGCCAAGCGGTCATGCGGCCATTTCATTCTCCCTATGGGTCGCCGCGATCCATATGTCCGGTTCGCTGCCTGTCGCGGCATTGACCTTCGTGCTGGCCTTGGTGGTGAGCTGGAGCCGTTGGTCGTCAGGCATTCATCGTCCCCGTGAGGTCGCTGCCGGGGCCTTGCTGGGCGCGGGAGTGACGCTGCTGTTCTTCAGGATATTCAGTTGATATTGAAAAAAGCTTTTGGACATGGATCAAGTCGAATAACTGCGGATAAAGACTGAAGGAACTATGCTCAGTGGGTGAAGCAAAGACTCGCCCATTTGGCCAATCGGTTTTCCACTCAAGCTTCTAGTTTATCGGAGAACATCCGCGTTTATCTGCGTCTAAATGCCATTTTTGAAATGATCCCATCAGAATTATTTAGGGGGAATTCTTGATACAGAAGATCGTGGAAGACCTGGTTACTTCGGTGCGAGGTGGTCAGGCGGCGATATTTATTGACGGCGACGGCGAGTCAATCGCCCATACCGGTTCAACGATCGTCGACCTGAAATTGATCGGAGCATGGAAAGAGATCCATTTTGACCAGATCAAAGAGATCACCGAACGGCTCAGCCTGGGGAAGGTCCATGCGGTCCTGTTTTCGCAGGACGAAGGAAATGTCCTGGTCGCGCCCGTCGCGGAGGAGTATTGCCTGATGCTGTTTATTTCTTCCCTGGCCGATGTTCGAGAGGCCATGGTCAATATTGAGCGCGCGACAATGCAGTTGAAGCGCGATATCGACGAATAGCAAGTCCGCCGCTACAGTTCGTCGTACTGCCCCAGTTTACGGAACTTCTCATAGCGCAAACGCACCAGGTCGTCAAGAGGCATCTGCGTCAGTTCGCTCATATTCCTGATGACGGCATCCTTCAGCAATTCCGCCGCCCGCCGAGGGTCCCGGTGCGCCCCCCCCACGGGCTCTTCCACCACTTCATCGATCACGTTCATCTGGAACAGATCGTGTGCAGTGATCTTCAGCAGCTCCGCAGCCTCGTTCGCCTTGGCGCCGTTGTTCCACAAGATCGCGGCGCACCCTTCAGGCGAGATCACCGAATAGGTCGAATGCTCCAGCATCAGCACCCTGTCGGCCACTCCCAGTGCGAGCGCGCCGCCGCTGCCGCCTTCGCCGATGACTATGGATACAACAGGGGTCCTGAGAGCAGACATGACATAGAGGTTCCGGGCGATCGATTCGCCCTGGCCGCGCTCCTCGGCGCCGATGCCGGGATAGGCGCCTGGCGTGTCGATGAAGGCGACAATGGGCTTGCGGAACTTCTCGGCAAAGCGCATGGCGCGAAGGGCCTTTCGGTAACCCTCGGGGTTCGGCATGCCGAAGTTGCGTGTGATCTTGTCCTTTGTGGACCTTCCTTTTTGATGCCCGATGACCACGACGGAAGAGCCCTCCAGCCGCGCGATGCCGCATACGATGGCCGGATCGTCGGCGAAGGCGCGGTCGCCGTGCATCTCGATGAAGTCCGTTGTCATGGCCTCGATATAATCGAGCGTGTAGGGCCGGTTCGGATGGCGGGATATCTGGGCCTTCTGCCAGGGTGTGAGCTTGGAATAGATCTCAGCGCGCAGCTGATCGGCCTTTTTATGCAGCTTCAGGACCTCTTCCTCGAGGTCGACCTTGCCGTTGGACGTAAAGAGAGTGAGCTCCTCGATCTTTTTCTCCAGTTCGGCGATCGGTTTTTCAAATTCAAGATATTCCTGCGGCACTAGCGTAACTCCTTACCTGATCATGGGAACTGCGGGGGAAGGGCGGCCTGCTGTCAGCGCCGCGCATGAATCTGTGCGGCATATTATCGGACATTAGTCCTTTATTGTCAAGGATTTGTTCGTGCTGTGTCAAGCCGCAGAAAGAGGGAGAAGAGGGAGAGGAGACGGCTGCCTCCCGGTCAGGGGATGTGATGAGCAAGGACCACGTCGGTGCGATATCAGGAAGAGAAAAGACCTGTGAAGGCAGGAATGATCGTTGTGAACAATGATCTGGACGATGCGTACAGGACTTTCGTTATCATGACATCTTTTACTCGTTCATTTTGGGTTATGGTGCCGCTGCCCGGGAGATCTCACGCGCTTCGCTTCACGAAGGGGCCGGCCCCCTCGTGTGCTCCCCCGAGACTTGGGGGAACTCCTTCCCCCATACCCCCTTGTTCGCTCCCGGTCATCGAAATAACATGAATGAAAGAATTTGGTGCCGCTGCCCGGGATCGAACCGGGATGACGGTTGCCCGTCGAGGGATTTTAAGTCCCTTGCGTCTGCCAGTTCCGCCACAGCGGCAGCTAAATACTATTTGTGTATTAAAGTAAAAACTGACTTCAATGTCAAGAATTAATATAGTTGAGCGTTCAGGAGGGCCTATCGGAGACCTGAAAGGTAGTCTGCAAGATGCCCGATATCCTGTTCGGGTAGATGGGCAAAGGACGGCATGATCGAGTTTGGATTATGGGCCTTCGGGTTCCTGATCTGCTCAATCATGAAATCCCGTGATCGTTTCCTGCCCACAGCAGTGAGGTCAGGACCGACACCGCCGCCTTCACCCCTGATGGTGTGGCAGTCTATGCATCGTTCTCTCCGAAAGAGAGCTGCCCCTTCCGGATGGCTCTGACAAGCTGCATTGAGAGCAGCAATGCCGGCAACAATGATGATCAATATCCGAACGCTGATTTCTGCCATTACAGGAAATCCTGAACAGGCAAGGAATGCGACCCCGCATGACGGCGAGATCGCGGAAGCCCGCGGGAAAATCGGTGGTGGACTGTCAGTCCGTCGGCCAGGGAAGCGCTACTCCAAAATGATCGCCGTTACCGGGCAGCTGTCAGCAGCCTGTTGGCAGTCGCAGGTCCCGCAGCCTTTCGGATCCGTGACCCATGCCTTTTCATCCCGCAGCTCGAAAACCTTGGGGCACAGCTCGGAGCAGAGACCGCAGCCGATGCAAAGTTCCATGTCTACTGATGGGGTCGCCATGATGCTATATCCTTTCTCCTGTGCCTCTGTTCACGTCGGCGGTTCCAGCCGCAACGCAGGGACGTGCGGAATGCAGGCAATACTACACATTTCAGCGCTTTTTTGCAAGCGCATTTGTGCGCCGCCGCCGCATGGTGACGCTCGGAGCGCCAGGGCGAAAAATATCTTTACAAAAACAGGGCTTTTGCATATAATATGCCGAAAATGAACATACAGAAGATCCTATTTTTCAAGCCCGGGGCGATCGGAGATTTCCTCCATACGCTTCCCGCCCTCGCGCAGCTCAGGAAACAGTTTCCCGCCGCACTTGTCACAGTTGTCATATCATCGGGCCAGGAAGCGCTCATCGAGGGAACGGCGATCGCAGACGAGATCATCGTTTTCGATAAAAGTGCGCTCAAGAAGCAATTTAGAGCATTTTTTGATCTCGCTTTACGGCTGAGACAGGAACATTACGATCTGTTTGTTGACCTGCAGCCGTCTCTGCGATCGCGGTTCCTGCGCATGATGGCCGGCGCTCGACATTCCCTGGTATACCGGAAGCAGAAGTGGGTTCGGAAGGGCGGCCGGAGGCTCCATGCCGTCGAGAATTTTCTCGAGACCCTGGCTCCGCTGGGCGTGACGCCGGAGGATACGGAGATCCGGCTGCCGCTCAGGCCGGAAGCGCAGGATGTTGCCGAGGCTTTTTTGTCCCGCGTCGGGGCATCCGGGAGCCGTCCGATCATCGCTTTGAACTGCAGCGTCGGCGCCGCGCGTCCTGCGAGGAACTGGTCACCCGTGCGGTTCACGGAGCTCGCCAACCGTCTGATCAAAGAACTGGGAGCGACTGTCGTGTTCGTCGGGGGGAGAGAGGACCGATCCCTGGTGCAGAGCGTCATGGCGAAAATGAAGGAAACAGCACAGTCTGCCGCAGGCGAACTTTCACTTCCTGAGACTGCTGCGCTGCTGGCCCGCTGTAGGTGTCTCGTGAGTTCCGATACAGGTCCGCTCCATCTTTCAACAGCTGTCGGTACGCCTGTTGTTGGATTATTCGGCTCAACGGATCCCAGGCGCACAGGTCCGGTGGGAAGGGGACACAGCGTGCTTACCGCTTCCTTGTCCTGCATTCCCTGTGAAGAAAAGGCCTGTCCTGCCGGAACGCGAGCATGCATGGATGCCATTACCGTGGACAGCGTCGTTGCCACGGTCAGGGATATACTCCTATGCGAATGATCTTTCTGGTTGCCCTGTTCTGCTCGGCAGCCATCAATGCAGGGGCAGGCGAAGGGACGGCGCCGAATTCGGCCAATAATGTCCGAACCATTAACCGGGCCTTTGCGCCGGGCGAACGGCTGCAGTACGCCGTCAGCTGGTCACGGATCCTCGATGCCGGAGTTGCTTCCATGGAGGTACGACAGGAGCAGGCTCCTGACGGCAAGAAGGCCCTCCGGATAGTTTCCACGGCCAGGTCAACGGGCCTTGCCGGGAAGATCTATCCTGTCATGGACACTGTCGAGAGCTTGATGGATGCCGAGGAAATGTACAGTCTCTTCTACGACGTGGACCAGAAGCACGGCAGGCGCAGGAAAAAACGGACCGCCATATTCGACCAGACTGCCCATACAGCCCGGCTGACCACGGATGGTGTGGAGGAAACCTATGAGGTGCCGCCGCGCATTCAGGACCCGCTCTCGTCGCTCTACTATATCCGGACTCTGACAGACTTTACGCCGGGAACTCCGATCATCGTCGATATCCACGAAAAAGGGAAGAACTGGTCCGTTGAAGTACAGGTGCTGGGTAAGGAGAAGATCGAGACCCCCCTGGGTAACTTCGACACGGTGAAGATCAAGACCTTTCCCAAATTCGAAGGCGTGTTCATGCACAAGGGAGAAATATTCGTCTGGCTGACCGACGATGAACGCAGGATTCCCGTCATGATGAAAAGCACGATAACCATCGGTTCCATTGTGGCCGTTCTAACCAATATGAAGACTGGAGAACAAGTGAAGTGACCGTACAATCCGACCGTACACGACTGCTCAAGCTCATCGGTTCCTTTCCCAAATGCCGCGTCCTGGTCGTCGGCGACGTCATGCTGGACCATTACATCTGGGGTGCTGTGTCCCGCATATCTCCCGAAGCGCCTGTCCCCGTCGTGAACGTGACCCGCGAGAACCTGCTGTTGGGCGCCGCCACGAACGTAGTGCATAACATCGCCTCCCTGGGCGGAGACGTCCGTGTCTGCGGGGTGATCGGCCATGACGATGCCGGCCGCCAGCTCGGGAGTCTGCTGCGCGCAAAAGGCGTCAAAACCGACGGTCTAATCGTGGACGAAGGAAGGCCCACAACGATCAAGACCCGCATCATCGCCCACAGCCAGCAGGTGGTCCGGTTCGATCGGGAATCAAAGGACGGGCTCGCTCGGAGCACGCGGAAGAAGATCTTTGAACAGGTGCAGCGCCAGATCGACGAGGGCATCGAGGCAATCATCATTTCCGATTACAGCAAGGGCGTGGTGACGCGGGAGTTGGTGCGGGACACGGTGAAGCTGGCGAAAAAGAAAAGCATCATCGTCTCTGTGGATCCGAAGGTGAACCATTTCGGCATTTACCGCGGCGTGTCCATCCTGACACCGAACACGAAAGAGGCGTCCCTGGGCGCGAAGATCGATATCGAGGACGACAAGAGCCTGCTGAAGGCGGGCGCTGCGCTGCTCAGCCGCCTCAAATGCGACGCTGTCCTGATCACGCGCGGCGAACACGGCATGAGCCTCTTCGAGCGCAATCGAAAGGTGACCCATATCCCCACGGTGGCACAGGAGGTCTTTGACGTCACCGGAGCCGGCGATACGGTGATCAGCGTGCTCACCATGGCCATGGCTACGGGAGCGAAGCTCGTTGACGCCGCGAGCCTTTCAAACTATGCCGCAGGCATCGTGGTCGGCGTTGTGGGAACGGCAACAGTGACGCCGGAAGAGTTGAAGCAGAAGATCATGGCGGGGTGATTGAGCAGAGAGCAGAGGGCAAAAGCAACACCGCTTCGTGCATAGAGTAAAAGATGTAAACCCCATGCTCATGCGCAGACGTATGACAGGGACAGTCCCCCTGGAACCAAAGGGGACTGTCCCTCTTTATCGGTCGCTCGACGAAACGGGCATCCTAACCGTGGCCAGCTGTATTTGCGAGGTATATCCATGAAAGGCATCATCCTGGCAGGCGGCAGCGGCACAAGGCTCTACCCTGTAACGCGCGGGGTCTGCAAGCAGCTCCTGCCGATCTATGACAAGCCGATGATCTATTATCCTCTATCCGTGCTGATGCTAGCCGGCATCCGGGACATCCTGATCATCTCGACGCCTGTTGACCTGCCGCGCTTTCGTGACATATTCGGCGACGGCAGCGATCTCGGCCTGCGGTTCACTTACAAGGAACAGGCGCATCCCAACGGTCTTGCCGAGGCTTTCCGCATCGGCGAGGAATTCATCGGGATGGACACTGTCTGCCTCGTCCTGGGCGACAACATCTTCTACGGCCACGGACTGACGCAGATGTTGCACAAGGCAGTCGCTGACGTTGAAACCGCGGGCGGCGCAACGGTCTTCGGCTACTATGTGAACGACCCCGAGCGCTACGGGATCATCGAATTCGACGGTAACGGCAAGGTACTGTCCATAGAAGAGAAACCGAAGAAGCCCAGATCTCGGTATGCCGTGACAGGCCTCTATTTTTACGACAGCAGCGTCGTCTCTATCGCAAAGGCGATAAGTCCTTCGGCGCGCGGCGAACTGGAGATCACCGATGTCAACAATGAATATCTGAAGCGCAGTCAACTGCGCGTGGAGCTCATGGGACGGGGATATGCCTGGCTCGACACGGGCACCCATGAAAGCCTGCTGGACGCTGGCGAGTTCATCGCCACCATCGAGCGGCGCCAGGGGCTCAAGATGGCCTGCATCGAGGAGATCGCCTTTGCGCTGGGGTACATCGACAAGGCCGCACTGCTGAGGGCCGCCGACAGCCACAGCAAAAACAGCTACGGAGACTATCTCAGGCGGATAGCGGAATCCCGCCCGGAGGGACGGGATGCCTTTTGATTTCGAAGAATTCATGATTTCCGGCCTTGTCCTGGTCAGGCCGAAGCGCTTTCAGGACAGCCGCGGCTTCTTCGTCGAGACCTACAAACACAGTGAATTCGCGTCGCGTGGCATCAACGAGCAGTTCGTCCAGGACAATTATTCTTCATCCCAGCAGGGAACCCTGCGGGGACTCCATTACCAAAAGGCCCCGGCAGCCCAGGGCAAACTGGTCACGTGCCTGCGCGGCCGGATCTACGATGTTGCGGTGGACATCAGACGGGGATCACCATTCTTCGGGAAATGGGCCGGTGTCGAACTGACTGATGAGAACGGCCTGCTGCTCTATGTCCCGCCTGGTTTTGCCCATGGTTTTCTGGTGTTGAGCGACCGCGCCGAGGTTCTGTATAAATGCACGCAGGAATATTCTCCTGACCATGAGCGTGGCATCATCTGGAACGATCCCGAGATCGGGATCCAATGGCAGAATTCGGCCCCCATGCTTTCCCCGAAGGATAAAGAATTACCCTTTCTCCGGGAAGCAGATATGAACTTCAGCTATTCCGGGTAAGGTCTTGGTTCCCATGAAATTTCTGATCGCAGGAAAAAACGGCCAGTTGGCCCGGGCGTTCATTCAGCGCTTCGAGTCCGGGATCCGCGAATTTTACGCGCCTGACGAGGCGGGATTCAATATTACCGACGCCTCCGCAGTAGATGCCGTTGTCGGTTCCCTCAGACCTGACGTCATTATCAACTGCGCTGCATACAACCTTGTGGACCAGGCTGAACAGAACCGACAGAAAGCCAATGCGGTGAACGCCCTTGGCCCGAAGATCCTTGCGGAAGCGGCAGCGAAATACGGCGCTTATCTTGTGCACTTCAGTTCCGATTACGTTTTCGATGGATCGAAAGAGCATGCATTATATTCTGAAGACGATCCTGTGCATCCGCTGAATGAATACGGCCGGAGCAAACTGGCCGGGGAGCGGGCCGTACAGGAAACGTTTAGCCGCCATTTGATCTGCAGGCTGAGCTGGGTCTTTGGCGAAGGGAAGCAGAATTTCATCTTCAAACTTGGAGAATGGGCAAGGGGCAGCGAGTTCCTGAAGATCGCCTGTGATGAGTTCTCTGTTCCTACCTGGACCGAGACCATTGTCGACGCGGTCTTGCAGGCCGTTGACAATGAAATGACGGGACTTTATCACCTGACGAATTCGGGCTACTGCTCGCGCTACGAATGGGCGAAGTTCATTCTGCGGCAACAGGGGATCGCAAAATTCATCCGGCCCGTGCCCATGGACAGCTTCAACCTTTCGGCAAAGCGGCCGAAATTCTCGGCTATGAGCAACGCCCGGTTGTCAGAACGGCTCGGCAACACTATCCCGTCCTGGGAAGAGGCTGTTAGTGATTTTTTGAAGAAACAATCTTGAGATTTTCAGGTGAATCGTCCATGAGCCTCCGGCTCGCAAAGGAAGATGAAGATTTCCCGATGTGTAGGGGCGGGCATGCCCGCCCATTGGGCGACCATGGTCGCCCCTACGAGCTTTTTACAGGCTGCCCTTTTTGACAAAACAACCGGATGCAAGATCATTTTCAGGCGAAAGAACAATGAACGTGGAAATAGTAACTAACTAAGGAATCAAAAGTTTCTCAAAATGGGTTGAATATTTTCAATAAGATCATAAATGGCCTGTAAATAAAGGATGAAACGGCTATTTTTGAGCCGCCGTTTTCCGCAAATTTGCACTTTCCACTTTCCAATTTACAATTTTCAATTCCGCTTTTATGCGGGTTAGGGATTGGTAGTCTGAATGGAAAACAGCAAAGTGAAAAATATTCTGGTGACCGGCGGCGCGGGATTCATCGGGTCGAACTTTATCCGGTACGTGCTGGGCCGGAAGGAGTTCAAAGGCCGGATCATCAACTTCGACAAGCTTACCTACGCGAGCAATCTGCTGAACCTGGCCGATGTGGAAAAGAACTTCGGCGGCAAGCAGTACTTCTTTGAGCAGGGAGACATCTGCGACTATGGCCGGGTGGAGTCAGTGCTCACGCAATATGACGTATCGGTCATCGTCCATTTCGCCGCTGAGAGCCACGTGGACCGCTCCATTTTCGGACCAAAGCAGTTCGTCGAAACGAATGTGAACGGCACCTTCACTCTTCTGGAGGCGGCGCGTCACCACTGGCAGGGGCGCAATGACTTCAGGTTCCATCACATCAGCACAGACGAGGTCTACGGTTCACTTGGCGAATCGGGACAATTCTTCGAAACGACCCCCTATGACCCCAGGAGCCCCTATTCGGCGTCCAAGGCTTCATCGGACCATCTGGTACGAGCCTATCATCACACCTACGGCCTGCCAATGACCTTGTCTAACTGCTCGAACAATTACGGACCATACCATTTTCCCGAAAAGCTCATACCCCTGGCCATCCTGAACGCCCTGGAAGGAAAACCGCTGCCCGTGTACGGGGACGGACAGAATGTGCGCGACTGGCTGTATGTTGAAGACCACTGCGAAGCGATCTGGCTCATCCTCCAGGCGGGAAGAGCGGGAGAAACTTACAACATCGGCGGCGAATGCGAGAAAAAAAATATCGAGGTGGTAAACGCAATCTGTGATGTGCTGGAAATGCTTTCTTCTTCAAAGGACAATCCCGCACTCCGCACTCCCCCGGCCCGCGTCCTCTCTCTATCGGAACCGGGGCGGGCGCAGTCAACAGTCCGGACGTACAAGGACCTCATTACCTTTGTTGCCGACCGGCCCGGCCACGACCGCCGGTATGCCATCAATTGCGATAAGATCAAGCAGCAACTGGGATGGAGGCCACGCCATGATTTCCTGCAGGGATTGCACCAGACCGTTGCGTGGTACCTTTCCCATCCTGACTGGGTTGCGCAGGTGCGGAGTGGTGAGTACAGGGCATGGATGGAAAAGAATTACGGTGGTAGAGGGAAGAGCGCATAAAGCAGATGGCAGAGGGCAGAGGGGTTGAACCCTATGCGCCATGCGCTATGCTGTTGTCGTTATGCATTTTGAGGGAGGATCATGAAACTGTCAGTGATAGGCACCGGCTATGTAGGCCTGGTTACAGGGACTTGTTTCGCCGAAAGCGGCAACACAGTCATCTGCATGGACATCGACGAAGGGAAGATCTCACTGCTTCGGGCAGGCAGCGTTCCCATTTATGAGCCGGGGCTGGAGGAACTCATCAAAAAGAACACCGCCCACGGGCGCCTGTCCTTTACCACGGACATGAGCGATGCGGTCCGCAGCTCTGACGTGATTTTCATTGCCGTGGGAACACCGCCCGGCGAGGACGGCTCAGCGGACCTGAAGTATGTCATCGCGGCGGCAACGCAGATCGGGAAGTTCATGAATGGCCACAAGGTCATCGTGAACAAAAGCACTGTTCCTGTCGGCACCGGCGAGAGGGTGCGCGCTGCTGTTGCAAAGAAGACAAAGCATTCCTTCGACGTGGTCTCGAACCCCGAGTTCCTGAAGGAAGGGTCCGCCATCGATGATTTCATGAAGCCCGACCGCGTGGTTGTGGGCGCCGACAGCCAGAAGGCTGCTGCGGTCATGCAGGAACTCTACGCACCTTTCGTCCGGACCGGCAAACCCGTACTCGTCATGGACATCAGAAGCTCGGAAATGACGAAGTATGTTGCCAATGCAATGCTTGCCACGAAGATCTCGTTCATCAACGAGATGGCGAACATCTGCGCGTCCCTGGGAGCGGACATAGACAATGTCCGGAAAGGTATCGGCTATGACCGCCGGATCGGGTTCGAGTTCCTGTTCCCCGGCGTCGGATACGGAGGGTCCTGCTTCCCGAAGGATGTGCAGGCCCTGATGCGCACCGCCGCTGAAAAGGGCATAGACGCAAAGCTTCTGAAGGGCGTTGAGGCCGTAAACGAACGGCAGAAAGCCGTCATTCCCGCCATGGTGGTGAACCATTTCCTGAAAACGGGAACGGGAAAGGGCGGCAGTCCGAAAAAAGCGCTGCAAGGCAGGAAGATCGCCCTTTGGGGTCTTTCGTTCAAACCTAGAACCGATGACATGCGCGAGGCCCCGTCGATCGTCATCGTGAAAAAGTTACTGCAGCAAGGCGCGTCTGTCATGGCCCATGATCCTGTTGCCATGGAAGAGGCAAAAAAGATCTTCGGCCGCAGGATCTCTTATGCCGAAGACGCCTACGAGGCACTGCGCGGCGTTGATGCGCTTGCAATCGTGACGGAATGGAACGAGTTTCGTATGCCTGATTTCCAGAGAATGAAGAAGCTCATGAAGCATCCCGTCATCTTCGACGGCAGGAATATCCTGAACCTCGACGAGGTCAGAAAAGCGGGATTCACTTATTACGGGATAGGTAAAAAGTAGCGCAGAGAGCAGAGGGCAGAGGGCAGAGTGTTTGAACCCTATGCGCCATGCGCTATGCTCCATGCCCCAAACACCATGCCCCATGCGCTATGCACCATGCAAGACCATAAGGAGATCACATGCGAATACTCGTCACCGGCGGAGCAGGGTTCCTCGGCTCCCAGCTCTGCGAACGGCTGCTCACGGAAGGGCACGAAGTTCTCTGCCTCGACAATTTTTTCACGGGTAGAAAACAAAACATCCAGGACTTTTTCGGGAACCATCGTTTTGAGCTGGTCAGACACGATGTGATCGAGCCGATCATGCTCGAAGTGGACCAGATCTATCACCTTGCCTGCCCGGCATCTCCCATCCATTACCAGTACAACGCCATCAAGACCATCAAGACCAACGTGCTCGGCACACACAACATGCTTGGGCTCGCAAAGCGCGTGAAGGCCCGTTTCCTGCTCGCCTCCACCTCCGAGGTCTACGGAGACCCGGTTGAGCATCCTCAGACGGAGTCCTACTGGGGCAATGTGAATCCCATCGGCATCAGAAGCTGCTATGACGAGGGGAAGCGCGTTGCCGAGACCTTCACCATGGACTACCATCGCCAGAATGGCGTGGATGTCAGGATCGTGCGCATCTTTAACACCTACGGCCCCCGCATGCTGGCCGATGACGGCAGGGTCGTGAGCAACTTTATCGTCCAGTCCCTCCAGGGTAAGGACCTGACGGTCTACGGCGAGGGGCAGCAGACGCGCTCCTTCTGCTATGCCGACGATCTCATCGACGGCATGGTGCGCATGATGAACAATCCGGACTTCATCGGTCCTGTCAATATCGGCAATCCCTCGGAGTACACGATTCGCGATTTTGCCGAGAAGATCATCGCCATGACCGGAACGAGTTCGAAGATCGCTTACGAACCCCTTCCATCCGATGATCCGCGCCAGCGCTGCCCCGACATAACCCTGGCCGGTGAGAAGCTCGGTTGGAAACCTCTTGTTTCCGTGGACGATGGGTTGAAAAGGACGATCGAGTACTTTAAAAAAGAGCTAAGCGCATAGTGCAAAGAGCATGGGGTAAAGAACATAGGGTAGAGAGGATTAAACCCTCTGCGCCATGCACCATGCTCTATGCTCTACACCATGATCAGAATGCCCACGTACTTCGCGAATTTGACTGAGTAATTCTGAAAAGATCATTTTGCCGCGGATAAAATCTGATAAGAGCGGATAAAAAACAGACAAAAAACTCTTTTTTCTATTGAAAAAGAATCACCTTTTGGGTGAAGGCTTTTTCAGTCTCCATGCCTGGTTTTTATCAACGAAAATTCGCATTTATCTGCGTCCAACTACCGTTTCCAGTGTAATAGGTTTGGCATATCATGAAAGATACTAAGTCAACAATCATCGCCGTCATTCCCGCCCGCTACGGGTCCACGCGTTTTCCCGGCAAGTCCCTGGCCATGATCAAGGGCAAAACAATGATCCAGCGGGTCTGTGAACGCGCCAAGCAGTCCCGGCTCGTTGACCGCGTGATCGTGGCCACAGACGATGAGCGCATCCTGCAGGCCGTCACAAACTTCGGCGGCGAGGCGATCATGACCTCAAAGGACCATGCCACGGGCACGGACCGGATCGCCGAGGTGGCCCGAGGCCTCGACTGCAGCCTCGTGGTGAACGTGCAGGGCGACGAACCATTGATCCACCCCGCGATGATCGACGCGGCAGTGGCCCCCCTTGCCCAGGATCCCTCCATCGTTATGGGCACGGTCTGCAGAAGGATCGAATACCGGGCCGAGGCCTTTGACCCCAATGTGGTGAAGGTTGTCGTGGACCAGCAGGGTTTCGCCCTCTATTTTTCCCGCGCGCCGATCCCCTGGGACCGCGACAACTGGGCAGGGAAGGACCGCTTGAGCGAGCTCAACCTCACCGTGCCGCTGTATAAGCACGTCGGTCTGTATGTGTATCGAAGGGATTTCCTGCTCTCCTATGCCAGGCTTCCGCAGACCCCGCTCGAGAACATCGAGAAGCTCGAACAGCTCCGCGTGCTGGAGCAGGGGCACCGGATACGGGTCGTCGAGACCGAGCACGAGTCCTTTGGTGTTGACATCCCGGGGGATTTGAGTAAAATACTTCAGCGACTTGACGAAAGTGGGGAATAGAGAGCTATGGCAGGGAAGAAAGGACCAGCGAAATATATTTTCGTCACCGGCGGCGTGGTGTCGTCGCTCGGCAAAGGCCTGGCAGCCGCTTCGACCGGCGCTCTGCTCGAAAGCAGGGGGCTGAAGGTCTCCTTCCTGAAGCTCGATCCCTACATCAACGTTGATCCCGGCACCATGAGTCCCTATCAGCACGGCGAGGTCTTTGTGACCGATGACGGCGCCGAAACGGACCTGGACCTGGGCCATTATGAACGCTATACCAGCGTCACCATGGGCCAGAAGAACAATTTCACCTCCGGCCGCATTTACAATAATGTGATCGGCAAGGAACGGCGGGGCGACTACCTCGGCGGAACCGTGCAGGTGGTCCCGCACATTACCGATGAGATCAAGAAGGCGATCACGGACCTGGCGAATGATGAGGACGTGATCATCGTCGAGATCGGCGGGACCGTCGGCGATATCGAAAGCCTTCCCTTTCTCGAAGCGATCCGGCAGCTCCGGTTCGACCTCGGTAGGGAGAACGTTCTCTACATGCACCTGACCCTTGTGCCCTACATCCAGGCGGCCGACGAGCTCAAGACAAAGCCGACGCAGCACAGCGTGAAGGAGCTCAGGGCCATCGGTATCCAGCCGAACGTCCTGCTCTGCAGGAGCGACCGGGCCATTCCCGAGGACATGAAGAAAAAGATCGCCCTCTTCTGCAACGTGGAGAAGAACAGCGTGATCACGGCCCAGGACGTGGGAACCATCTACGAGGTCCCCCTGCGGCTGCGCGAAGAAGGGCTTGATGACCGCATCGTCGAATTACTGGACCTCAAGGCGCCGAAAAGGGACCTGACCACCTGGGAAAACATCGTCCGCATGATCAAGGCGCCTTCCCGGGAGACGTCCATCGCCCTGGTGGGCAAGTACATCGAGTTGAAGGAGGCCTATAAGAGCCTCTGTGAGGCGCTGGGCCACGGCGGCATCGCCAATGATGCACGGGTAAAGATATTCTGGGTTGATTCCGAGGACATCGAGAACAAGGGCGCTGCAGAGATGCTGGCGAATATGGACGGCATCCTCGTGCCCGGCGGTTTCGGGATCCGGGGGATCGAAGGCAAGATCGCGGCGGTCACCCATGCGAGGGAGGGAAAGATCCCTTATTTCGGCATCTGCCTCGGCATGCAATGCGCCGTGATCGAATCGGCCCGGAACCTTGCTGGGCTCAAGGCCGCGAACAGCTCCGAATTCGACCAGCAGACGCCCTATCCCGTCATCTATCTTCTGGAACAGTGGTATGATTATCGGTCAAAGGCCGTGCAGAAACGCGACATGACCTGCGACAAGGGCGGCAGCATGCGCCTCGGCGCCTATCCCTGCAAGCTCGAGAAGGATACCCTTGCCAGCAGGGCCTACAATACCGCTGAGATATCGGAGCGACATCGACACCGGTACGAGTTCAACAACGCTTTTCGGAAGCAGCTTACCGCAGCCGGCCTGGTGATCAGCGGCCTGTCTCCTGACGGCGAGCTTGTTGAGATCATCGAGCGGAAGGACCATCCCTGGTTCCTGGGCTGCCAGTTCCATCCTGAATTCAAGTCCACGCCGCGCGAACCCCATCCGCTCTTCACGGCCTTCATCGGCGCGGCATTGGCGAATAAAAAGCGCGTCAGCGGGTAGGATCTAGCAGAGAGCAGAGGGCATGGCGCATGGTGTAGCGCATAGCTCGTAATTCAGAAAGCCGTCAGCTATTAACGGTCTCAAAATAGACTGAACATGCTTCGTTAAATCTCCCCTCGCCCCTCTTTTCCAAAGAGGGGTAAATTCCTCCCTTTGGCAAAGGGAGGTTAGGAGGGATTTTCGATATGATGTCGATATTATTATGAGACCGTTAATAATTGACGCCTGCGTGACCCGGTTGGAGTAAAAACGTGACAAAAGCGATCCAGATAGAAGACATTAAACTCGGAGGCGACGCGCCTCTGGTGCTGATTGCCGGGCCCTGCGTGATCGAATCCGAGCAGGCGGCAATGGATGCCGCAGAACGCCTCAAGCGGATCACTGCGGATCTCGGAATCCCCTTCATCTTTAAATCGTCCTATGACAAAGCGAACAGAAGTTCCGTAAAATCTTATCGTGGCCCCGGACTGAAGCAGGGACTGCGGATCCTTTCAAAGATCGCGCAGGACCTGGACCTGCCGATTCTGTCCGACATCCACCGTTTCGAGGAAATCGCTCCGGCAGCAGAGGTGCTTGATGTCATTCAGATCCCGGCGTTCCTTTCGCGCCAGACCGATCTACTGCTCGAGACAGCCAGGACCGGCAGGGTGGTTAACATCAAAAAAGGCCAGTTTCTGGCGCCCTGGGACATGAAGAACGCCGTGGAAAAAGCGGCATCTACGGGGAACGACCGCATCTGTGTGACCGAACGCGGTGTGTCCTTCGGCTACAATAATCTCGTCGTGGACATGCGAAGCCTGCCGGTGATGCGCGGATTCGGAGTACCCGTCATTTTTGACGCCACCCATTCGGTCCAGCTCCCTGGAGGGGCCGGACATGCATCGTCAGGCGACCGGAGGTTCGTGCCGCACCTGACGCGGGCCGCAGTCGCCGCGGGCATCGACGGATTGTTCATGGAGGTTCATCCCTGTCCTGACGAAGCACTGTGCGACGGCCCGAACATGATGAGCCTCGACGAGCTACCATCGCTTCTGAAGCAGGTGATGGAGATAGACGGGATCGTGAAGAGGTAAATATGGACCGAGCCGACCGTGTCGGCGTAAAGAACGGCCACACGCCCCGCCCCGTTTCCAAATGGTAGAGGACGCGGGACGGGGGTTGCCTTGGTCCAAAAAGTAATCATGGTAAAAGAACAGGCAAAACGAGTACTGCGCATCGAAGCCGACGCCATTGCCGCGCTGATCGAGAGGATAGACGAACGGTTCGAACAGGCCGTTGACCTTATCCTGAACTGCAGCGGCAGGGTTGTTGTCTCGGGCATGGGCAAATCGGGCCTTATCGGCAAGAAGATCGCCTCCACCTTCGCCTCCACAGGCACGCCGGCGCTCTTCCTGCATCCGGCCGAGGGCGTGCACGGCGACCTCGGCATGGTAACGCGGGGCGATCTGGTGATAGCGATCTCGAACAGCGGTGAGACCGAAGAGATCGCGCGTATGCTGCCGTCCTTTAAGCGTCTGGATATCAGGCTCATTGCGCTCACCGGAAATAGCAGATCCACCCTTGCCAAAAACAGCGACGTGGTGCTGGATGTAGGCGTTGCGGAAGAAGCCTGCCCCCTGGGGCTCGCGCCGACAGCCAGCACAACGGCCACACTGGCAATGGGTGATGCCCTGGCAGTTGCGCTGCTGGACAAACGCGGCTTCAAAAAAGAGGATTTTGCCTTTTTTCACCCGGGCGGAAGCTTGGGGAAACGCCTGCTTCTGCATGTCCGCGATTTGATGCACATCGACGCCGACGTACCGGCAGTGTCCGAGGACACGCTGATCAAGGACGCCATTTACGAGATCTCATCCAAAAAGATGGGTGTCACCGCCGTACTGAACGGGAAGGGCGCTCTCTCGGGCATCATCTCCGATGGAGACCTCCGGCGCTGGATGGAAAAGACCGAGAAAAGCGGCGAGAACCTGCTGAACAAGAAAGCGGGGGCTATCATGACGAAGAACCCCAAGACCATCTCACAGAACGCCCTGGCTGCCGAGGCTGTGGCAATCATGGAAAAATATTCTATCACGTCGCTCTTTGTCATGGAGCAGGGCGGAGCTCCCGACGGCATCATCCATCTCCATGACATGCTGAAGGCGGGGGTGGTTTAATTTGAAAAAAAGCAACCAGACCATCCAATCTCGTGCAAAAAAAATAAAACTCCTTCTGCTCGACGTTGACGGAGTGCTGACAGACGGACGGATCATTCTGGACAACCAGGGAAACGAGTTGAAGGCCTTCAACGTCCGCGATGGACACGGCATCAAGCTCGCCCAGCGAGCAGGCATCGTTATCGGCATCATCACCGGCCGGTCATCGGAGGTCGTGAACATCCGTGCCCGCGAACTGGGCATCCAGGAAGTGCACCAGGGCGCCCACGACAAGCTCCTGGTCTACGACACGATACTGGCAAAACACGGTATCACTGACGAAGAAACAGCCTTTATCGGCGATGATATCGTTGATGTGCCCATTTTTCATCGCGTGGGCCTTGCCGTGACCGTGGCAGACGCTGATCCTTCCGTAAAACCCTTCGTGCACATGACCACCATGGCCGCCGGCGGTCGCGGCGCAGTGCGTGAGTTCATCAATTTTACCCTGAAACAACAGGGCAAGCAGCCGTCACCATGAGCAGCCGGACAGTGCGAGCGCGCAAGACCTTCAACCGGCTGTCCCTCCAGGCGGTCATTCAGTCGATCCGGCTCATTTCCTGGGTTCTGCCCTATTGGCTGGCTGTCCGGTTAGGCGCTGCGCTCGGTTTGTGCGCATACTTCCTTCTGCCTCGGGACCGCAACCGAGCGATCAGTCATCTTGGCATGGTCTATCAGGACCAGGGCGCTGCATGGATCCGGCGGACAGCGAGAAGGAACTTCATACACCTGGGCAGATCCCTGCTCGAACTGATGGTCATGACGCCGCGCAGACTTGAGCGATCGGTCAGGTTCGAAGGCCTCGACAATCTCGAGCACGCCCTTCAGCAGGGCAAGGGCGCGTTGTTTTACACGGGCCACATCGGCAACTGGGAACTGCTGGGCGCTGCCGTGGGCAGGAGTTTCCCGCTCAGCGCCGTAGCCGTTCCCATTGTTCCGGAAAATGTGAACGATCTGCTCCTGGAGCTGCGTGCACGCTTTGGCATCAAGACCATTCTGCGCGGCAGGCCGGGGGCATCGCGCGAGCTGATCCGCATTTTTCGGGAAAACAGGATACTGGGAATGCTTATTGATCAGGACACGGATGTGGAGAGCGCCTTCGTGGACTTCATGGGCAGGCCTGCCTGGACGCCCACGGCCGCGGCGTCCATAGCGCTCAAGTTCGGCGCCGCAGTGCTCTTCGGATACATCCGCCGGGATCAGGACGGGCATCACGTCGTTACGATCGAGGGCCCCCTGGTGCTGACGCGCACCGGGAACGAGGAACAGGACATCGTGACAAACACAGCGCAGTTCACCAGAAAGATCGAAGAGGCCGTACGACGCTACCCGGAACAGTGGGTATGGATGCACCGCCGATGGAGACGACAACCGTGAACATTCCGAATCTGCTTTCGATCAGCAGGATCCTTGCCGTGCCTGTTTTCATCCTGCTGATGATCGACCCCACGCCCCTCAGGGCGCTGATGGCCGGCATGGTCTTCTCCGTGGCCTCGGCAACGGACTGGCTCGACGGATTCCTTGCCAGGCGCTGGGGCCAGATCACCAAGCTCGGCAAGCTGCTGGACCCCATTGCCGACAAAATCCTGATCACCTCGGCGCTGATCATGCTGATCGACATCGAGGGGATCAGAGTGCCTGCATGGATCGCCATCGTCATCATCAGCAGGGAATTCGCGGTCACGGGGCTTCGGGCCATCGCATCAAGCGATGGCATCGTCATCCCCGCCGAGACCATGGGCAAGTACAAGACTGGTGCCCAGATCACGGCGGTCATTGCCCTGCTGCTTGATTACCACCTCGGCACCGGATGGATCAACGCGCTGGGATGGGCCGCCCTCTGGGCTGCTATGGTCCTGGCGGTCTATTCCGGTGTGCAGTATTTTATGAGTTACTGGAAGCAGCTCAACAAAACCTAGGATCAAGGGTGTATCCTGTATACAGCATGCAGTATACTGAATGCTCGTAGACCAAAATCATGGACATTTATTTGATCATAGTAGTTATCGCAAGTGCCTATCTCATCGGCGCCATTCCTTTCGGGCTGCTCTTCTCGAAGATGTTCCTGGGCATCGACGTTCGGTCCGTGGGCAGCGGCAATATCGGGGCCACGAACGTGCTGCGCGCCGGCGGCAAGACTGCCGCGCTCCTGACGCTGCTGGCTGATGGGTTGAAGGGCGCGCTTCCCGTGCTCGCTGTACGGTACCTCTTCCCTGCGGAACACCTAATTGCCGTTGCGGGGGCCGCTGCTGTAATCGGCCACAACTTCCCGGTCTACCTCGGCTTCAAGGGAGGGAAGGGGGCTGCCACGGGCTTCGGCGTGATCCTTGCCGTCTCGCCCCTCATCGGCGTCATCTGCCTGCTCACCTGGCTCGGGGCTGCCCTGCTCTGGAAATACTCGTCACTGGCTGCCTTAACAGCCTTTGCCGCGTATCCGGCGCTGACCTTCTCCCTTGCTCCGGACAGCAACCCCCTCAGCTCGCTTTCCCTTTTTATTGCAGGGCTGATCTACATTCGCCACCGGGAGAACATAAAACGTCTGCTGGCCGGAAAAGAACCGAAGATAGGGGAGAAGTAGCGCAGAGAGCAGAGCGCAAAGAGTGGATACTAACCCCTATGCCCCATGCTCAATGCCCATACACTACGAACTCTTTTACTATGAACTACGAGCTGCGAACTATGAACTATAAAAAACTGCTCTGGTGGATTCCCACTATCGTCTGTATCGTTGCCATTATATTCATGGCAACGCAGCCTGTGCCGAGACTGCCGGCTAAACAGCTTGATAAGGTCGTCCACGTTGCGCTCTACGGCGTACTGGCGTTCCTGCTGTATCTTTCACTGCATTATACCGGAGTAAAAAGAACACTCCTCATCGCCATTCTTATTGCTGTTCTGGTCGGAGCAGTAGATGAATCACTGCAGGCTCTCACCAAAAGCCGACACTCCAGTATTGACGATTTTTTCGCAGATCTTGTCGGCGCAGCAGCAGGAGGAATGATCTGCCGGAAACTGATTTCTCCCCGGAACATATCCTTTTTTTTCGCTGTGCTCCTCATCACCGCTTTCTTCCGGCCTTATCCGGCACAAGCCGATGAACTCGATGTATTGAATCGTCCAGTGAATGTATCAGGGCTCACAGGCATGCTGGTCACAACGTCACCTTATACAACGCCTCAAGGCGTAGTTGAGCTGGGTATTTCCGGCCTGGACGAAAGCAGCATCAAACCTGTCTATTCTCAGAGCGAATTCCCCCTGACAATTACCGTCGGCCTTACCGAGAGATCGGAACTTGCGCTGCGGGGATCCTATTGGCATGTAGAGGACGAAGACAAGAAAAAAAGCCGAGGGGCTGGGGACGCTGAGCTGTCGTGGAAATGGAATTTTATTACTGCCGAAGAGTACTCGACCAAACCTGCCGTGGCGCTGATCATCGCAGGTATTTTCCCGACCGCTGAACAGGTGGGGGGATTCAGCAGTGTTGTGCACTGGGGCGCCCGGGCAGGTCTTTCAGGCGGAATAGAAATTACCTGGGAAGAACATGTTATGGCAATCTATGCCGATGTCCAACTCTCCGTCCAGGATCTTTCCGACGAAGCGCTGCGCGATCGGTATCACACAGCAAATGCCGGCCTGCTCTTTCCCGTGAGCAAACACCGGAACATCCAGCTCATACTTGAATACAACATTGTAAGTGGAAAGGATCAGGATTCCATCTACGGTCTCGATCATACCGCCGTAACTCCCGGGATACGGCTTGTTTCTGAAGGGTTCAACTTTTCCATGGGAATGCAGTTCCTTCGCAAAGAACGCTCCGACGAGGACAATTCGACCCGGGTGATCGGCACGACGAGCATAAAGTTCTGATGTGATTTGGGCAAGGAGCATGGCGCTAAGGGCAGAGAGTTTAGTTGAGAGTCCATCCTGAATAAAGCATTTGGAAGCGGATAAAAGCTGGAACAGAAGTTCATGGTGTAGGTATGGCAGCGCAGCGCGAAATTGCTGTGGTCCACAGAAAGCAGGCCTTAGTAGTTTGGGGCCTTTTATATCAGATCCTTGATTTGACATAATATACATTATCAGACAATATTCAAAGCAAGAAAATGGTTGATATGTTAGCGTTTAACCATTTGAATTTTAATTCATTTTTGCATAAACGGACGATACGCTGGCAGGTTAAACAACTACTTGAATTTTAGCATGAGCGGTCAGTGATCAGTCATCAGCAGTCAGTGATCAGCTATGGGCTGTGAGCTAAGAACTACGAGCCATCAGTATTCAGCTATCAGCTACGATCTATGAGCTATTTTACTCTATGCTCTCTGCGCTCTGCACTATGCGATACCGGCAATCAGCTATGAGCCTTCTGTTCCCAATTCCAGGCCGTTCTGATGATATATTCGAGGTCATCGTGACGGGGCTTCCAATTCAGTTGTTTTCGCATCTTTGCGCTGTCAGCGACGAGCAATGGCGGATCGCCTGTTCGGCGGCCGGAGACGTCCACCTTAAAATCGAACCCCGTGACCTTTTTAGCCATTTCCAGGACTTCCTTGACTGAATAGCCGTGTCCATACCCGCAATTGAAAATATCGCTTCCTGAGCCTTCTGCGAGGTATTCCAGAGCTAGGATATGGGCCGCTGCAAGGTCATCGACATGGATGTAGTCCCTGATGCAGGTGTTGTCAGGCGTGGGATAGTCCGTTCCGTATATAGAAATGCTTTCCCGTACCCCTTTTGCCGTCTTGAGGGTGAGGGGAATGAGGTGGCTCTCGGGCTCATGCCGCTCCCCTATCCTGCCCTGCTCATCAGCGCCTGCGGCATTGAAATACCGCAGTGAAATGTACTTCAGGCCCTGAGAGGCTGAAAGGTCCTGCAGGGCCTCTTCGACAAAGAATTTTGACCGACCGTAAGGATTGATCGGCTTGAGAGGGGCAGTTTCAGGTATGGGGACCGATCCAGGCGTTCCGTAAACTGCTGCAGTTGAGGAAAAAATAAAGGTCCTGACATCATGCCTGAGAATGGACTCCAAGAGCGCCAAGGTGTTGCCCGTGTTGTTCCGGTAATATTTTGCCGGCTCCCGGACCGATTCTGCTACCTCGATGAAGGCTGCAAAGTGCATGACCGCATCAGGCCGGAAATCAACAAATGTCTGATCAAGGGTCTGAGCGTCGGCCAGGTCTGCAATGACGAGCCGGCCGTGCAGGACCGCATTGCGATGGCCCTTTGAAAGGTTATCATAGACGAGGATGTCGTGGCCATACTCGCCGAGCTGCTTGACCACGTGGCTGCCTATGTACCCTGCCCCGCCGGTGACGAGGATCTTCACGCTTTCTTATCCTTATTTATCACAGGTATCGATATTGCTACACAAAATGGAAAACCAGGTGAACCGTGAACAGCTCTTATCCTCATATCAAGGCCGCCACGGCCTGTGAGAAGCGGCGGAGATCTTCAAGATCATTGTGAAGTATTTCGTATACGGCGCCATAATCGATCTTCCAGTACATATGAACGAGCAGATTTCTGAATCGTGCCGTCTTCTGCAGTTTTTCTGATAGTTCTCGATTTATGATACCAGCTTCGGAAAGGATGGTAAAGCATTCCGCATACTCTTCGGGAACCCGCTTGAGCTGCTTTGCCGCAATGTGATAGCAAAGACCGAGCGCCGCTTCGATGGCAACTAAGAGGCGATAGGAGGCAATATCCTGCAGGTCTCGGTCCGTGAGGAATTTTTCTTTTGCTGATGCCTTTATCCTTTCAAGTCGCTCAAGGGAATCCTCGATCTCCTGGCATCGGGTACGGACGAGTTCCTCATTGATCATCATGAAGCGAATGCCTCCTTGGTGCTTCGCCGAAGGATCGGGCGTATGTCGAGATATCGCCTGACAGTATCTTCAACGACCTGGGTATATACTTCCTCGTCCCGTATGAACAGCAGCCTTCCTTTGATCACATGATAAAGAAACGACGACGGAGCGCCGTTTAACACCGTCACCTCAACGGGGATGTGCACCTGCCTGCTCAGGTTATCCGATAAATCCAGAGCGTAGAGCAAAGCCGGGCTTTTCCTCGCATCGGACAGATAAACGCCCACGTCGACATCATGAATGGGAAGGTCATCAGTAAACGATCCGAACACATAGGCAAAGGCGATCTCTGGCCGAGCCTGCAGGACGAAGGAAATACTTTTCGTCACGTCGTCTTTGCGGTTATTCGAAAGGTGAAAGGTTTTCAGTTTCATGCGCGAACCTGTTTTTTTCTAGCGCCGGTCTCCGGAGAGTGCCTTTTCAATCTGGACGAGGAATTTTTCGACCTCATCAAGCTTCGTCAGAGTTTGTTCACAGATCGATCGAGCGTCGATTCGATCATAATCGTGAGCAAGAAAATTACGGAACCCGGCTATCTTGGCAAACTCAAAAGCAAACCGTGGCTCCAGTACCCCGCTTTCGCCAAGTATATCAAACGTTTCCTGATATGAATGGGGCATCCTGAGCCTTCTGAGTTTTATGGCCATCTCCGCAAGTACGATACATGCATCCGCCATGAGATACAGGTAGTGGAGCGGGCCGCCGCGGTAAAGAGGATCAACGGCAAATCGGTCAAGGCAGTCGCCCTTTATCGAATGGATGAATGCAACATGTTCCCGGATTTTTCCGATCTTATACGATCTTATAAAGGATTCGTTCCATCAGACACCCATCATCGCAAGACGCTGTGTCTTGAAATCAATTGTCTGGTGAAGAATTTTCAGCTCGTATTCCTCTCTTGCATCTGGATTGGCATCGTAGATGACCACGCCGTGGCGCACGATTTCATCCAGGAGCATGAGGTTTATTGTTGTGTTCAATACCAATGCATCCACGTCGTTTCGCTTCAATGCCCTGCACATGTCGGCGTGCAAGGAGAGCTTTATATCGAAAGCCGATCTGCACCCTTTTGGTGAAAGGAAAACGGCTATATCGATATCACCCGATGGATACGTCGTACTCCGCACCGTGGAGCCGAAGAGATACGCAAAGGTGACGACATCACCGTATTTCTCAAATACAGGGGGCAGAACGTTTTTAATTTTGTTGATGTCCTTAGCGGTCATATGCACTTACCGTGCGCTCATGAATAGATTCTTCGGAGCCTTTTTTGATTTTCATCGGTCGTTTTCCAGGTCTGTTCCGCGAGCGCGAACGCCGACCGGTTCGTTATGGAATCCTAGCGTACCAAGACTGTTACAATAGGTTGATAATACCCGATTTCATTCGGAATGTAAAGAATCGGGAGGTCGAAATTTGGAGGAAGCGAGGAACAGGGGATTGAGGACAGAGGGTTTGAACTGTGCACCATGCTCTCTGCACTATGCATTCATTACCTGTCCCCACATGCGCTCTGCGCCAGGCAGACTACAGCGTCCTGACCACATTGCTCCCGAGATATCCTGCCCCGCCGGTCGAGTACCGCCGGCAGCCTGCAGTGCAATCGACAGCGCGAGACCCGGCTGTCCGGTATAAGTAGGACGAAGACGGGGTGACGAGGATATTCAATGTCGTATCTCCCTGGGGTGGATAGACGCTGACAGCATTCCCTCCACTTCAGTGATGACCTCTTCCACGGTTACTTTAGAAAAACATTCAGGCTTTCCTCCGCTCCTGTCGTAGCAGTCTCCAACGTGGCAGGCGGGACAGGTGTCCCTGATGATCGTCCTGACCAACGGTGCAAGCGGGTACCATTCACGCGTAACGTGGTAGCCGATGATCAGCGTCCTGGCACCAACGGCTCCGGCAATATGGCCCAGGCCGCTGTCGTTCCCGAGGAACAGGGCGCTCTTTTGTATTGCTACGGCCGTTTCGAGGACGCGCAAGCTCCCCACAAGATCGATGATATTTGGATGGCCAGGAGGAGGCTCTTTTTGTAGAGCAGCCCAATCCTGACGTGAACCAAGCAGAATGACTTTTTTACCTTTTTGTGCGAAGTGATGGGCAACCTGCCAGAAGCGCCCGGGACCCCAGGTCCTTCGCATATCAGCGGCAAAGGGGGCGAGCGCTAGGATCTGGTCTCCCGGTCCTATCCCCTGATCGGCATACTGTTTTTCAACAGCGATCCTTTCAGCTTCAGAGACGTACATCTCGATCCAGGGATCATGGACCTGCATGCCGTCAAGGACCAGAAGGTCGAGAAAACGCTCAGCGATATTTTTCTGAACGGGTTCACTACCGGTCTTCGTAAGCAGGAAGCCGCGAAAATGATTTGCATATCCCACACGTTTCCGAGCACCGGTCAGAAAGGCAAACACGGCATGCCGGAACTTAGTTCCGAGAACATAAATGGTATCGTAATGCATGCTTCTGAAGCGACTGATGAATCTGGCCTTATCGAGGCAGCCATAAGCTCCGCCGATCTTCAGATAATCCATGTCCAGGAGATGGATGTCCCTGATATGCGGATCATGCTTGAATATTTCAGCACCGATGGGGCTGAAGGCCCCCACGTCGATGGCTGCATCGGGACGGTTCCGAGCAAGGTTTTTAATAAAGGAGGTGCAGGAAACGTGGTCCCCTATCCCCTTGGCCCCAAAGGTCATAACGAGAAAGGAATGCTTTGCAGTATGCGGGCTATTAGTCTTCATGTAAGCTGTCAGCAATCAGCGGTCAGTAATGAAAATGAGCTACGAACTATCAGCTGTAAGTATTCAGCTATCAGCTTATTCACACCATGCCCCATGCGCTATGCACTGTGCGATTTTGCTGCTACCCCATTGGCAGGAACTTGATCGCCAGCGGATACCACATCCCTATATATTGCTTCTTCCTGCTGTTAAAAGGCGTAGTCGCCCTTCCATAGGCGTTCTCGCACCGCAGAGGGCTTGATTCGATACGTTCGGGATAGAAGCGCGTGAAACCGGAAACCAACCGGTTCATGGTCCTCGTGGTGAGCTGATGCTCGAAATAATGGATCACGGGATGGAATTCGAAAGTAGTGACAAAGGTCTTCCCGCTGAAATGCCCGTTAACAGACCGTATGATCTCGTCTCGGACCTCTTCGGGCACATGTTCGAATACCGATATGCACGAAATATGCGTGATTTCTTTTGTAATAACCCTGGGGAGCGTGTCGGCGGTCGCGTGCTGCCGTATGCATTCGACATTGGGAATCCGGGCGGTATCCTCGGACTGGTCCTCGTCCAGGATGACCACCTTCTTCACAAAAGGGGCGATCAGCTTGGCGAAGAACCCCTTCCCTCCCCCGATATCCAGGACAACGGCATCTGGCGTCAGCTCAAGCATCTCCGCTGCCATGAGATATTCCCAGAACCGCTGGCTGATCTTTCCTCCCCCGAACACGTTTCCATCCCATTCGGCCGGATGCTCTCGTGATCCGTACATGGTCCAGAGTCTCTTTTTTATAGCGGCCGTCTGCATTCTTCCTCCCACGTGCTACATTATCCTTTACCCTGGGCCGACAATTTTGCTACTGCCTCGTTTACGTGCTGTTCCATCAGCCTCCTGATAGCACCGAGTGATCCCTGGTCCTGTGCTTCGAACCTGAGGACCAGAACGGGCTGCGTGTTCGAAGCACGGACGAGCCCCCAGCCCTTCTCGAAGACAGCCCTTACACCGTCAACCGTTATGATATCCTTCGGCTTCAGCAGCAGACTATCACCTCTGAGAAAAACTTTCTTCACGGACTCAACAACGGAAAATTTCACGGCATCCGGACAGGCCACACGGATCTCAGGGGTGTTCAGCATCTGCGGAAGTTTCTCGCCCAGGGAGCTGAGCGTCACGGCAGGATCACGGACTTTTTCCTTTTTGAGCAATTCCACGAGGCGGCAAGCGGCATAAATGGCGTCGTCGAAGCCGAAGAAGCGGTCCGCGAAGAACAGATGGCCGCTCATCTCGCCTGCCAGAACTGCGCCCGTCTCCTTCATCTTTGCCTTGATCAGCGAGTGGCCCGTTTTCCACATGATGGCGTTTCCGCCGTGCGCGCGAATGTCGTCATACATGGCCTGCGAGCACTTGACCTCCGAGACGAAGGTCGCGCCGGGACGTTCCTTTAAGATGTCCCTGGCGAACAGGATCATCAGCTGGTCGCCCCACAGGATATTCCCGTTCCCGTCCACAACACCGATCCGGTCGGCATCCCCGTCAAAAGCCATTCCCACGTCGGCCTTGTGCTGCTGAACCGTCGCGATCAGCGTCTCAAGATTCTCCGGCTCCGTTGGATCAGGATGGTGGTTCGGAAACGTGCCGTCGGGCTCTGAGAAGAGTTCTATCACCTCACAGCCCATTGCACGAATGGCCTCAGGAGCTGCCAGTCCAGCGGTGGCGTTTCCTGCATCCAGGACGACCTTAAGCGGAACCTCATGATGCTGGGTGAAGGCCTTCTTCAAGCACGATATATATTCCGGCATGATGGGGCGCGATACAGCACGCAGCTCATCGTCTTTAGCTTCACTACCTGTACCCCACGAGCTACGATTTGTATTTGCTCTTTCTTCCGCTATCCTTTTAATATTCTGTATCTCTTCACCGTAGATTGTGCTGGTGCCTACGCAGAGCTTGAAGCCGTTGAATTCGGAGGGATTATGGCTTGCGGTAATCATCACACCCGCATCCGGCTTAAGGTGAAAGAGCGAAAAATAAAGCGCCGGAGTCGGGCAGAGCCCGATGTCGATGACCTCAATACCCGATTCCACGAGGCCTTTTGCGAACGCATCTCGGATGCGGGGAGAACTCAGCCGCATATCATACCCGACGGTAACGGTCCTGGCCTTGAACGGCTTGAGGTATTCACCAAATGCCCGGGCAATGGCCAGAACAGAGGGATCTGCCAGGTCTGTATCGGCAATGCCGCGGATGTCGTATTCGCGGAAGATGTCAGGATTGAAGATTCGGCTCATAGCTCGTAGCTCGTAGTACAGATCCGCTCATAGCTCATGGCGCATAGTGAAAACCAGCTATCAGCTACGGGCTGCATGCTATGAGATTCCCTTCTTTAATGGAATTTATTAAGCTGGAAATCATTTTTCCGATTACACCGCCGTCTATCTTAATCCTCTGAATATCTTCCATGGAGATCCATTCGTTTTTGTGAAAGATGATGAGCTGAGTGATAGACTCATACAAGGAGCCCCGGGCAATGTAAAGAAAATGGACGAACTCCTTCTTTGAATATCGTCCCTTGCCTTCTGCAATATTCGCAGCGATGGAACTGGCAGCAGATTCACAGTTTTCAATCAGTCTATAATGTTTACGGTCGGTTTCAATCTTTTCTGTTAAGCGAATGACGTTACTGGCAAATTCAACCGCTTTTTTCCAAACCTCCAGGTCCTCAAAGCTGAATTTTGCTTCCTGCATCTGTTCTCCTTTTTGCTTCGACCCACGAGCTATGAGCCATCAACTATGAGTTACGAGATGTCCCCCATGAGCTATCAGCTATGAACTATGAGCTTTTCTTGACCTCCGGCAACGGTCTCCGTTTGTTGTTCTCGTGCCGCTTATAATCATCATCAAAGCGCACGATGTCGTCCTCTCCAAGATACTCGCCATTCTGGACCTCGATGATCTGGAGTGGAACTTTACCCGGATTTTCGAGCCGATGCTTTGCTGATATGGGAATATAGGTGCTCTCGTTCGTATGGACGTTGTATATCTTATCTCCGCTCGTGACCCGCGCGGTACCTGCAACGACCACCCAGTGCTCGCTCCGATGATGGTGCATCTGATGTGACAGCTTGGCTCCGGGATGCACCACGATCCTCTTTATCTTGTAGCGGTCCCCTGTTTCCAGCACCGTATAAGAACCCCATTGCCGATGGACCGTACGGTGGGTCAGATGCTCTTCGGCATTCTTTTTTTTCAGCTCAGCAACGACGGCTTTGACTTCCTGCGCCTGTTCTTTCGGGCAGACAAGCGTTGCATCAGGCGTATCTACGACGACCATGTCCTTCAGGCCGATAGCTGCGACAAGTCTTTTTTCCGCATAAATAATGGAATCACTGCACCCCATGTCAATAACATTGCCCGTTTTAATGTTTCCGGAACGATCACGTACAACAACATCGTCCAGCGCCGTCCAACTTCCTACATCGGACCAGCCGATGTCCGCAGGGATCACGGCTGCCCGACCGGTCTTTTCCATCACCGCGTAATCAATGGAAAGAGGCTGTAGTTTCTTAAAAACCTCTCGAACAGTGTCTGATTCCCTGTCAGTGCCGATGTTGTTTCGTATTTCGACCAAGCCGTTATGAAGCGCTGGCGCGTGCTTTTCGATCTCCTGAAGAAGCGTCTTCGTTTTCCATACGAACATGCCGCTGTTCCAGAAATAACCGCCCTTTGCCAGATACGTCTCCGCTGTGGCCCGGTCCGGTTTTTCCACGAATGCGTCAACGCGGTATACCCCGCCATGTGCCGTCGGCTTTGAGCCATTAGTCGTCTGCGAAGAGCTACGAGCTATGAGCTCTTTTCCCGCCTTGATATATCCATACCCCGTTTCCGGCCTGGTCGGCACAATACCCAGGGTCACTAGGTAGTCGTTTTGAGCAGTTTCCCCGGCCATCCGCAGCAGATCAAGGAACGCCTCTCCTCGCTGTATGGCGTGGTCCGCGGAAAGTACCGCCATGGTGCTGTCCGGATCAATGCGCTCAAAATGAAGCGCGGCCAAGCCGATAGCCAGCGCTGTGTTCCTGGCTTCCGGCTCGATAATGAAGCTATTGTCCCAGGAACCGCCGAATTTTTCCTTAAGCTGGGAGTTGATATCATCAGCAAGTGCCTGATTGGTCACGATAAATACATTATCACGGTCGATCAGGGGCAGAATGCGGCCAACGGTCTGCTGGATAAGCGTATCATCTCCGCAGATGTTCAAGAGCTGTTTCGGCATTTTTTCCCGGGACAGGGGCCAGAACCGTGTGCCCGAGCCCCCTGCCATGATAATGGCAAACATATATGAATCCTCCGGAGTCAGCTTTTAAGGCGACTGGTAGCTGGTAGTTTAAATTGTAACTACGAGCTACGAGCAATGACCTATGAGCTACGAATTATCAACTATGCCCTTCTGCTCTTACCATGATATCTTGTCATTTTATGAAGCCTGTGCTATAGTCCTTGAATTCAACCTGCGAATCAAAGATTGCCGTAATTCATATAGGTAAGTGAGGTGTTGCCACACATGAACCATGGAAGACGCAGATTGGGCATGATTATACTGTTTTTGTCCGATATTGTCATTCTTTTTTTGGTCCTTCTCCTGGCTCTTCAGATCAGGTCGCTCCTTCCTCTCGTTACGCCGGCCTTTACAGAATTTTCCGGCAGTGTTCGCAGCTTTATATGGTTCCTTCCTATCTGGATATTCATCCTCGCCTACGAAGGGGCCTATACCCGCAAGTACACGTTATGGGATGAAGTCAAACTGCTTTGGAAAACGACGGTCTTTTCAACGATCACGCTTTTTTCCGTTCTTTTTCTCTCCTAGATGAGCGCGGGAGTTTCGAGAACAGTCGTCGTACTCATGGCTGTCCTATCGGCTGCGATCTTCCCGGTCCTTCGAATAACCGTTAAGCGCCTGCTTGTCTCATCGGGCCTGCTCAAGACGAGAGTGTTGATCGTAGGTGCAGGTTCCAAGGGCAGAAAGGTTCTCGATGCGCTCAGAAGAGAGCCCAATCTCGGCTATGAGGTCGCGGGATTCATTGCTGACACTGCAGAAAAGAAACGCTCTCTGCAGGGGATTAAAATATACAATCGCCTTGAACAGGTGGAGCGCTTTATCAAACCCGGCGATATTCAGGACGTCGTGATCGCGCTTTCCGGCACGGACAAAGAGCGGCTCTCCCGGTTTGTCAACAAACTTCAGCACAAAGTGAGGAACGTACTGTATATTCCCGACATATCCGGGCTGGCCGTCGTCGGCACCGAACTGCGCCATTTTTTCCAGGATCAGCTTTTTGCTATTGAGATAAAGAACAGCCTTGCACAGCCCGTCAACTATTTCGTCAAAAGGTTGTCAGATTATCTGATCGGAATCGCGCTTTTCTTTGTTCTGGCCATCCCTTTGCTTATCATAGCCATTGCCATACGCATGACATCGGCCGGTCCTGGCATTTTTAAACAGGAACGTATCGGCAGGCGCGGAAAGCCTTTCTTGTGTTATAAATTTCGGACAATGCATAAGGACGCAGAAGAGCGTTTGCAGACCATCCTTGAATCCAATCCCTCTGCGAAGACTGAATGGGATACTCACTGGAAGCTTCGTAATGATCCTCGAGTAACTTCGATCGGAAGTTTCTTGCGAAAAACATCACTCGATGAACTGCCTCAGATCTTTAACGTTCTGAAGGGTGACATGAGCCTTGTAGGGCCGAGGCCATATCTTCCGAGTGAGTGGGATGCGATCAAAGAGTACAGTGAACTTATTCACAGTGTGCCGCCTGGCATAACGGGACTATGGCAGGTGAGCGGACGAAGCAATTCTTCATACGAACAAAGGCTGAATTATGATTCCTGGTATGTCCGGAACTGGAACATGTGGCTGGATATGGTGATCATGATGAAGACAGTAAAGGTGGTCCTAAAAAAAGAAGGTGCTAGGTGAGTCAGCGCATAGATCATAGCCCGTAGCTGATAGTTTATTTGACATTCTTGAAAATAGAAGGCATGAACTATGAGCTGCCGATGATCTCGCGGAGTTGCCGCTCGAAATCTTGCAATATCACGTCTTTCGCAAGATGTTTCACGGCAAAGTTTCTGGCCTTTCGATTAAAGCGCTCAGTTAGATCAAGCATCCTTGCAATCGATTTTATGAATGCATCCTTATTTTCAGGCTCAACCAGTTCTGCGATGCCAGGGTTGTTCCAGACCAGCCTTCCCAGCTCCGTATCCGCATCTGCGGTGATAATAGAATAGCCTCCAGCCGCGAGAATACCCGTTAACTTTGACGGCATGACAGCATCTGCGGCCCCCCGCTTCTGAATTACCAGGTGAATGTCAGCCATTGCCAGCATTGCAGGAAGGTCAGCGAGAGGCTGCAGGGGTTTAAAGATGATATTGCTTAGAGCCCTTCTTTTCACAGCATAGATCAGCTCTTCCTTTACAGGTCCGTTCCCTGCCAGCAGAAAAATAGCATGAGGATGCGTCTTCGACAGTGCTTCAGCTGCATCCAGGATGAGCTCAAGACCTTGTTTCTTCCCTATATTGCCGGCATAGAGGATGATCTTATGGTGTGGCAAAAATTCCCATTCAGTGCGCATATCGCGCCCTTCGGGGTTCGGACGGATAAGGTTGATATCGACCCAGTTAGGATAGAGATATGCTTTTTTTGTAGGGATATGCAGGCTGACCAGCCTGTTAAGCATGGACTGAGAAATTGTAGAGACTCTATCAAATCGCCGCATAATACATGTTTCGAGATCCGTCAGGATTCTTTTAAGCGTTACCGAGGAACCAAAGCCCAGCCCGAAAAAAGCCTCTATTTCAAAATCCTGCACGTGCATCCAGCATTTTGCGCCTGAAAGACGGGCTGTAATCCATGCCGTCGGAGCGCACAACAATGGAGGTTCTATCGAAATAACGATATCTGGTCGCCAGACGACCTGCCGAAGCATCATTGGGAAACTGCTGAATGTGAAGCTCAGCAGGTGCATGAGGCGGGTGATAGCAGCAGGTTTCGCCGGCACCCAAAGCGGGCAGCGCCAGACATCCACACCAGAGATATGCTCTCTTTGATATTGCCAGGAAGAATGTCCTTTAGAAACCTTCCATGCAGGATAGTACGGAGGGGCAGTAACCATACGGACCTCGTGGCCACGCTGAGCGAGCCATTCGGCCATTTCCGCGGTATATTTCCCTATCCCTATTTGCTCAGGGGCATAGTTAATGCCATGGATAAGAACGCGCACAAATCACCTTTTCTTAGCGGTAACTACCAGGCAGTCTCCCCTGCCCAGTCTGTTGCCAAGCCAAAGAATAGGAAATAAGAATACCCTGATGAAAAGCATAAGCCCAGCTACTAAGAATGGATTGCGCAGCTGCGCTGTTGGCTTTCCACGACGAGCAAATAATCTGGCTATGATTGAGTGAGCAACCCAGAGCGCGGGAGTTTCATGACGCATTTCAACGATCACAAAGCCGGCTTCTTCGAGGAGTTGGCGAAGACCGTCTGGAGAAAAATGAACAATGTGAAAAGGTACATGCCAGTTGATCCAATATCGACCGAACAGCGACCGTAGCCAGCTCCTGTTATTGGGACAGCTTATCCAGAGCTGTCCGCCTGATTTCAATATAGTCTTTACATGCGATAGCATTATCTTCTGGTCAAGCGAATGCTCCAACACATTCGAGAGGAGAACGACATCATAAGGCCGGTCGGGATAAAACTTATGAATAGTATCTGTATATATCGTAAATCCTTCAGCTCGGGCTATTGAAGCAGCTGCTTGATTGATTTCAAGTCCTTCTGCGTCAAAACCGTTCTTACGATATATGCTCAGCCCTCTGCCTTCATTGCAACCGATATCGATAAGCCTGCCTTTTCCGCGAAGTCCATGAAATGAACAATCACCGTCAATTTTCATCCATAGTCTATATAATGCAGATAAAAGAAATTTGTGTCTCAGATGAACATAAATCGTTCCCTTTTCTCCGCTGTAGTTGTAATACGTTTTGTATAGATGGTCTAATTCTACCTCGGACGGCGCGGGATTCGTGAATTCCAAGGTACAATATGCACATGATATTATTCCGTATATCGAAGCTAGTCCAAACCTCGTATCGAAAACAATAAAATTCTGCTTTCTGATCAACGATTCTCCACAAGCAATACAAGACTGGTCACCCATTATCGCCTCAACTCCTCGGATTGTTGAAACGTTGATAAAACATGCTGTCCGCCTGATATATTGCGCGACAATTGAACAAGTACCAGCGAGAGTATAAAGCTAAAGCTCAGCATTTTATATGTGGGCTGAAATAAGAGAGCAATCACAATAGTAGCAGCACCAGGAAGAGCAACAAGAAGACCGTCGGCGGAAAAAAGAAGTTTTTTGTTAATTCCGATAAATTTCATGAATAGCGTATAGTACAACGTAAATATGGAGAGCCCTATAACGCCTGATTTCAATAAAAGAAATGACAGCAGTGAATGGGTAAATCTGGTGTTGTCTGCTACTACCGGATTCAAAAAAACGCCACCCCATCCAATGCCTCCGAATAACGCGCCTTTTGTAATAGAAATTTCCTTTACTACCGCAACCCACTCGTTCAATTTGCCGTTGGTTCCTGTCGCAACTTGTTTGGCAATCATCATCAACAACTCATCGTGCGTGAAAAATGCCATGATTGCAAAAGCACCAAGTCCCATGGAAATTATCTTTGTTTTTTTGATTCCGCGTTTTATAGAGATATAGACCGCATAAGTCACTACTGAAACAATTATACTTGCAACATGCGCTCGCAACCCCATAATAAAATAACAATATGCGCAGATCGAACCAGCAGAAAGCGCAACGATGTTCCGAAACACTTTCCCATTACGCATAATAGTATCTCGCAGGCCTCTGTTGAGACAGTAAACCGCCGAGAATAAGATGGCTGGGTCATAGACCTTCAAAAATAAAACAATTTGGTCCTCTCGCGAAACTGATACTCCTTGCGACGAACTACTAATGTCGTGTCCGTGAATTTGAATAAAATAACTTGACCATGCAGATACGAATCGACCCGGAGACCCATATAAGTACATAACGCGATAAAGAAACTCAACAGCGCTGATGACGCCCACCGACAGGACAGCTGCTAAAATTGCTTTCGATACGGGTTCCTTCATACTTGTTTTTGTCGAGAGTGCGAATTCTAGCGGGATTACGATTAAGAACATTATCGGCAATAAATCTCTCGCAATATTGTTCACACCATGCTGAATGATTATGCCATTTAAAAAGGGCACAATGATGATAAATAATGCAAGCGCGGTGATTATGCTTGCATCAAGTGGATTTTTTTTTGCGGATGAGTATAGTGCGGGAATCAGGAACAATGAGCCGACTATCAAACCAAACCCCATCAGAAGCTCCACTGCTCCTATGCGCATAGGCATCGGCTGACTGGCGACAATGAACGAGTATGCAACAAGCAATATAATATGCCCTTTTAATAATCCAATAAAGGGGCGAAGGCGAATATGTATGTTATTGAAAAATTTTTCCATTATCTGTGGTCCTGTAGCCTATATGGTTTCCTAACACTACCTGACTGCTTTCTGCAAAATAATAATAAAGGCATCATAGTGATTCTCGGGTATGATCAAATTCACTACTTTTAAAAAAATTTTGACCAGTCCTTTAATGGAAAATGATGCTTCCAGATCGAGACTGTACATGTTTACCGATACAATAGAGGCCTGCTGATTCACATGACAGTATTTTTCAAAAACCCGAGGTGTAAAG
>Ga0209212_1000508_pt1 | contig 74707 bp, 78 predicted proteins | sample RifGroC2_FD_183996 | JGI IMG/M metagenome (GOLD analysis project Ga0209212, IMG submission 183996) | Groundwater microbial communities from Rifle, Colorado, USA - Groundwater C2 (SPAdes) (version 2) | ecosystem: Environmental > Aquatic > Deep subsurface > Groundwater | place: Rifle, Colorado...
GGAATACCTCTCATTTCATCAGTCGAGTTGTGGAGGTGATCAATTCTCTCCCAAGCCTCTCCTAGTGACTCTTGCATGGACACAAATTTGTGTAATCCTGGTGCGTTGGTAATTTCATACATTCGTTTCTCGGCAGCATCAAGCACTTCCTCAAGATCGTTTCCTTCATCAAAACCAAGCTCAGCGATATACTCCGCAGCGTCAATCAGTGATCGAAGTGTTGCCGCTCGTTGCACCAAATCTGCATAGTGATGCGCATTCGCCGTCGCAGGAACGGTGTTCACAAGCTCCGTTAAATAACTCGCACCACCAACACGTTCAATTGCCTTATTTGCTTTGAGGCGCGCTGATACGGAAAGTACATCTATCGGTTCACTCTTACTAAACAAATCACGCATTGCCTTATAAATAAGACGATGCTTGTCAACGTAGAAACTGTCAGCAGATACCACATCAGAAATATCGTACATGCACTCAGGTTTTATCATTATCGCCCCGAGAAGTGCTTTTTCAGCCTCAAGAGATTGAGGTGGCACGCGTACATGTGTTGGTGATAAGGCCATTGAGGCTACATTGTACCACTCCCGTAAGTTGTGTGGAGTCTTGCTAAATGGTGGAAAGCCTGTGTATACCACAGATTTATGTCTTTCATATGGTATAGTTTTGCTATGAACAATCACCATGCCACTCTGATTGAAGCAGAACGAATCACGGGGCTTGCATGGGCACATGCCTACATAGAAGAAGAACTCCAACTTCCGCTACATGGAAATCCTGACATAGAAACCATTGAGCGCGATAGATATACTATAGAAGATGCTCGAAACCTCACCGCACGCGCAAATCAATCGCCGCTCGGAAACGCACAAGTTTTCATTATTATATGCGAAAGTATTTTACTTGAGGCCCAGAATGCACTCCTGAAGCTTTTTGAAGAACCCGCTCCCCATACCCACTTCGTCATTATCCTTCCCACACGGAAAGGTTTGTTGCCAACCATACAATCAAGACTGTCGTACCGTGGTCGACTTGTCAGTACCCCCACAGAAATGCCCTTCGCAGAAAAATTTTTCCAAACCACCATTGCTGATAGGATAGCCATGCTTCAACCAATTCTGAAAGACAAAGATAGGTCACAGGCAAGAGCTTTCGTTGATGCACTTGAAGTGACCATATATAAAAAAGGTGTACAAGAGTACGAGCAGGCACTCTCAGAAATTTGCCTTGTAAGAACATACCTTCGTGACACATCAAGCTCGCTTAAGATGCTACTTGAACATCTTGCTGTAGTCGTATAAAAAGTTACAAACCTAAATATATAAAACAACACCACTTGGCGAACGACCAGGTGGTGTTACAAATTAAGTATCTCTGCTTTACAGTTCTTCCCAATCTTCCTCTTTACCATCACCTACAGAATCAGCACGACGGTTGATAATCATCAGTATTAATCTGCAGGTGAGCAAGAGAGCTATCGGAGCAAATAATAGGCAATAAAGGAAAGAAACAAGTGCTGAAACCCTAAAATCGCACACACCAACTGCCTTCCAGCGCATGTTGAAATCAATGCGATTCAGCAACGAAATATATTTCCGTGCATAAGGGAGCAAACTGAACAAGCCAATAAAAACAAATTCTATTGCCCTCCTCATTGACAGGGTGGCATCATCCTCCTTTAGAAGATACACAAAACGGACTAGAAATATGATGATTGCAAGCGGTACCCACCACCATAAGCAAAACAGTTTTCCATACGTAGAATAAATCAACACAATAGTTTCCATCGCTCCTCCATTGACAATTATTTTCAGAAACAGAATTCTGAATCGAGCATAGCACATTTTCAGAGTTACTAAAATAATGACCTTCTTAGGGTCATTATTTTTTAAAAAGCTTCACTGGAATATATATTTTTTTTGCAAATCCAGATACGCTTGAGTATTCATAATCCACATTTCGCATTGATTATCTCCAACTTTGAAAAAAGTCGCCGAATCGTGTTCGATTACGTAATTTGCAGCCTCCTCTGAAGTAAGGAACACCAATGGTCTTGGGAGATCGCCTTGACCGCAATTGATACACGTTACCGTCTCACTGCTGATGTAGAATCCAATGTCATGTTCGACTTCATCATCACGCAATTCATCGTAGAGATAGAAATAACCTACAACGTAAAGCTCTTTGCATTTAGGACACAAACATCCGACAAACTCTTCGGCACCTTTTGAAACCGGATACACTACAAACCTTCTCGTCAATACGGACAATGAGGGAATCATACCTACCTCCTTGGTTATTTATGATTCTCAAGTGATACTTCTATTTCAAGAAAAACACCCTCTGTGATGGATGTCAAGCGACTTTCCGCACTAGACGTCATCTGTTACAATTAAAATACTAAGCAAAACTTACACTTATAATATGTACGACTTTAAAAAACTTAAAAAAGAAATAGAAACTACCACGGAACACTTTAAAAACGAACTTGCAAGCATTCGTACTGGTCGTGCTGCGCCAGCATTACTTGATGCTGTGCGGGTAGACTCATACGGTACCAAAGTCCCTTTGAATCAAGTTGGAAGTGTGACTATTGAAGATGCACGATCACTCCGCGTCACACCGTGGGAAATGGATGCTGTAAATCAAATCCGCCAGGCTATCAGTGATGCAAACCTTGGTGTATCAGTAAGTTCAGACGGAAAAAGTGTGCGAGTAACATTTCCTGAACTTACCAGTGATAGACGAGCCCAACTTATAAAACTCACGAACACCAAGCTTGAAGAAGCTCGCATAGCATTACGCAAACATCGTGAAAGCGTGTGGGATGATATTCAAAAAATTCAAAAGGCCGGTGACATGTCTGAGGATGATAAGTTCCGATCAAAAGATGAGATGGAGAAACTCATAAAGGCGGAGAACGACACTCTCGAAAAACTAGCGGAAAAAAAAGAAGTCGAATTAAATGCCTAAGTAAATAACACACAACTCATGACAATACTTATATTTTTAGCAGTGCTGGTGATGCTCATTTTAGTCCATGAATTTGGTCATTTTTTTGTTGCAAAAAAATCAGGTATTCGTGTCGATGAGTTTGGTATTGGATTTCCCCCTAAAATTATAGGGAAAAAAATTGGCGAAACGGAGTATAGCATCAACTGGCTACCTTTGGGCGGATTTGTAAGTATTTGGGGAGAAAACCCAACTGACGAAAACTACACCGACTCGGGAGACAACAGTAGGAGTTTTGTGCAACAACCCAAATATATTCAAGCAGCAGTACTTGTCGCTGGAGTCACCATGAATATTTTGTTTGCATTTGTCCTCTATGTCATCGCGTTCATGATAGGTATGCCAACAGCGATAGAAAGTTTTGAGACAGCTGGGAATATACACGATGTGCGTCTTGTGGTCACTTCTATACTTCCCGAATCACCAGCCTTAGACCAGCTACTACCGAACGACGAAATTGTAGCTCTCCGTACTGAAAACGTTTCACTTTTATCAAACGAACAACTGACACCTAAAGAAGTTTCTGAATTTATTTCCTCAAGTAATGGTGCTGAGGTAACTTTTGAAGTAAAACGGCAGAACGATTCGCACACTCTCACCCTACAACCACTCCAAGGTATTTTCAAAGATGACCCTTCGCGCTACGGGGCAGGCTTTACTATGTCGCTTGTAGGTATTCAAAATCTTCCGATACACCTTGCAATAGTTGAAGGAGCTAAGCAAACATACACAGCATTTATAGATATCACGATTGGCTTGTATGGATTTTTCACTGGCATAGTCACTGGTAGCTCTAATTTTTCTGATGTAACGGGACCTGTAGGTATTGTAGGACTCGTTGGAGATGCGGCTGCCATGGGTATTGTATGGCTCATCAGCTTCAGCGCTTTTATTTCACTCAACCTTGCTGTCATTAACCTCCTCCCATTTCCTGCACTCGACGGAGGCAGGCTTGTTTTAGTAGGTATAGAAGCAATAACTCGAAAACCGATTAACCCCATGATTGCCACACGGCTTAATCAGGTTGGTTTTATTGCATTACTTACCCTTATGGCAATTGTGACCTTTAACGATGTTGTAAAACTCTTTTAGTTTTGACCATTGCACAATAATACAGTACGATTGCTCCATAGGTACCACTCATCTTTATCAAGACTTGTTTTTACGTACACAACTCACCATGAACACAACACACACCACCACTTTAGGGATGAGGCAAACACAGCTATTCACAAAAACACGCAAACAAGCACCTTCCGACGAAGTTTCTCGTAATGCTGAGCTACTGATTCGAGCAGGATACATCCATAAGGAAATGGCTGGGGTATATAGCTATCTACCACTTGGATTACTTGTCCTTAAAAAGATTAATGCCATCATTAGAGAGGAAATGAATTCTATTGGTGGTCAGGAGATTTTACTTTCTACACTGCAAGACAAGAAATTGTGGACACAATCTGACAGATGGGATGACAAAAATGTTGATGTTTGGTTTAAGACTAAACTACAAAATGAAACTGAGGTAGGTTTGGGATGGACTCATGAAGAGCCTATCACAGAACTCATGCGTGATCACATACACTCGTACCGAGACCTTCCAGTGTACGCTTATCAAATTCAGACAAAATTTAGAAATGAAGTACGAGCAAAAAGTGGTATTATGCGCACGCGGGAATTTCCAATGAAGGATTTGTACTCCTTTAATCGCACTCAGGAAGATCTTGATACTTTTTATGAAGAAGCAGCGCTTGCATACATGCGCATATTCACACGTGCCGGCATAGGAGATATCACCTATAAAACATTTGCGAGTGGTGGTGCGTTTGCAAAATATAGTCACGAATTCCAAACCATTTCAGATGCAGGCGAAGATATAGTGTATGTCAATGAAGAAAAAGGTATCGCAGTAAATAAAGAGGTACTTAACGAGGAAGTGCTTGCTGACCTACAAGTTACCCGAGATACGCTGGTTGAAAAGAAATCAATTGAAGTTGGCAATATCTTCAAACTAGGTATACGTTTCTCAAAACCACTTGGACTAACCTATAAAGACGAGGGGGGAAAAGATCAGGAAGTGGTAATGGGTTGCTATGGAATAGGTCCGAGCCGACTGATGGGAACAGTAGCTGAAGTGTATGCTGATGAAAAGGGTATTGTATGGCCCAAAAGCATCGCGCCTTTCAGAGCACATATCGTACGAATCGGAGAGGTGGAAGAAGTAATTGCTCATGCAGATGCTCTGTACGAAACACTTACTGAACAAGGTATAGAAACCCTCTACGATGACAGAGATGTCCGAGCGGGAGAAAAGTTTGCAGACAGTGACCTTCTAGGTATTCCTGTACGTATTGTCGTTAGTCAAAATACACTTGCAGAAGGGCAACTTGAGGTTGTGTTGCGCGCCACAGGAGAAAAGAAAATGCAAACAGAAAGCGAGCTTATTGAAGAACTTTCTGAGTAGTACACGTTATGTCACTTTTTTCACACCTATTCTCTTCCTTCTCTAATGATATCGGTATCGATTTGGGTACCGCTAATAGTTTGGTGTATCTGCGTGGTAAGGGCATCATCATCAATGAGCCATCAGTAGTAGCATTAAATCAAAAAACGGGGCAGGTGGTTGCTGTAGGGAAAAAAGCAAAAGAAATGCTAGGTAGAACACCACAACATATCAAAGCAATACGTCCTTTGGTCAACGGTGTGATTTCTGATTTTGAGGTGACTGAGGAAATGCTTGGATACTTTCTTACCAAAGCGCAAAGTGGTACACGTTCACTTATTGGTCCACGTGTTGTTATAGGAGTACCTTCTGGTATTACCAACGTTGAATCTCGTGCCGTCCGAGATGCGGCACGAAATGCAGGAGCTCGTGAGGTATATATTGTTGAAGAGGCGGTAGCAGCAGCAATAGGAATGCGACTCCCTATACATGAACCCCGTGCAACGATGGTAGTAGATATCGGGGGAGGAACTACAGACATAGCAGTATTATCACTCAATGGTATTGTCCGTTCAAGAAACCTCCACGTAGCGGGTGACCGCCTCAACAATGACATTATCGCACATCTTCGTGATGAATTTAAAATTGTGATTGGTGAGGGAACAGCTGAAGATTTGAAATTTGCAATTTGTTCACTCCTTGAGCAAGCGAAACCATTTGAGGCACCGGTCCGCGGACGTGATCTTGTTACCGGTCTACCGAAAGAAGTCAGTATTACTGATGAAGACATTCGGGAAGCAATTGCTACGAGCATTGATTCAATTATTGAGGGTATACGAAATGTGCTTGAAGAAAGCCCGCCTACGGTCGTAGCTGACATCATGCAACAAGGAATTAACCTCACTGGCGGAGGCGCACTTATTCACGGAATTCCGGAATTATTAACCTCAATGCTCGATTTACAGGTTAACGTAGCAAATGACCCCCTTACCTCAGTGGTTCGTGGCACAGGCGCCATTGTTGAGAAACTCGAAGATTTCAGTGATATACTGATAGACGAAGATGCGTTACCAACACTTGAAAACAGCTAGAAAAATACATGCATTTCTTGTACCTGTCGTACCGATTCTTATTGCAGTAGTATTTATACTCACAAAAGCTGAGGTACCTTCATTTATAACAAACGGGGCCCATGAAATAGCGACTCCGTTATGGTCTGCTCGTGATACAGTATTTAATGCAATTACAAATACCACTTCACTGTTCGCAAGCAAAAGGTATCTTGCTGAACAAAATGTGGCGCTCAAGCAAGAATTGTTACAAAAGACTCGAGAAACATATACAACCAGAGCACTCACACTTGAGAATGAACGCTTGCGCGAACTCCTCCACAGAGTTGATGCTCACCCAGAACTCCTTCCTGCTGCTGTGATTCATGGTGGTGCTTTTTCTCCGTATGACACATTTTTTATTGATATTGGGTCAAACGAAGGTGTGCGTGATGCTATGCTCGTACTTACACCTGAGAATATTGCACTTGGCACCGTTACAAAGACACTTGAACATACAGCCATTGTCACACAGTTTTCTGCAGCAGGACAGACGTTTGATGTGCTCCTTGGGGCAACGTCCACAAGCGTGCACACCACGATTACAGGCTTCGGCGGAGGTACCATGCTCATAACTGTTCCACGAGATGTAGAAATACATGAAGGAGACAGTGTGACACTACCTAGCTTTGCAACATACACTCTTGGACTTATTGCTTCGATAGAAGTTGCCCCTGAGGATGCTTATAAAACTCTCTACGTGCGTAACCCTTCGAACAGCTACGGACTTCGGCATGTGTTGGTTGATACAACGAGCATCTGGAGTGTTGAGCCTCCTCAAGCAGAAGATGTTACTGAAGAGAATGCAGAAGCGCAGGATACCGATACACCATGAGTACACTTTTCAAACATACTCAGCATATTCCTTGGCTCCTTGTGAGAATATTTTTGTTTTGCTCCGTGATACTTCTCGCTATTACAGGGCCATGGTGGCTCTCCTTTGGGTTAGCAACGGTACTACTGCTTTTTTTTAAGTACTACGAGGTTGTGTTTGGCGGACTCGTTCTTGATGTATTGTTTGCGGGTGGGGAAAGTTTTTTGGATATAGGGGATTTTTTGTTTACCACAATACTTCTTTTGTTGGTAAGTTTTTCTTTACTATTTCTCCAGAGATTTCGCAGTATCAGTTCACTATAATGCTTACAAGAAGAAAAAAACAACATAAGGATACTCTTATTTCCCCAGAAGAAATTCTTCTGGATGCGAGCAATCTGCCTTCTTTTGGACCAAACACCCTTGAAGGAAAACTCAACAAACCTATTGGCCCCAAATCACTGCAGCCACTTATTTTACTGATTGTACTTACCGGCATTGTACTTTTTGCTCGAACAGGACAGCTCATGGTGCTCGGGAGCGAACAGTATAAAAGTCTTTCCGAAGACAACCGACTTGGACACTCTGTCCTCTTTGCTGAACGTGGAATTATTTATGACAGAAATGGTGTTGAACTTGCATGGAACATTCCTCACCTTATCGATGGAAAGTTTGAAGAGTACGATGAGCGCTCGTACGCTACTACAACAGGTCTTGGGCACATCCTTGGGTATGTTCGTATGCCTGCACGAGACTCAAGTGGAGTACTTTTTAGAGAAGGCATAGAGGGTGTGAGTGGTGCTGAACTTGTTTTTGATGAAATTCTTAGAGGGAAAAGCGGTACAAAAATAGTTGAAACCGATGCGCGTATGGACGTGGTAAGTGAAGGTCTTCTTGAAAAACCTGTTTCAGGTGAAGCACTTCACCTGACGATTGATTTACGACTGCAAGAAGCGCTCAATAGATTTATTGGGGGGCTTGCCGAGCAGGTACCATTTCGAGGTGGTGCGGGTGTCATTATGGATATCGAGACAGGTGAAATACTTGCAATGACAAGTTACCCAGAATACAGCTCAAGCGCACTTATCTCAGGCGATACTGAAAAAATAGCTTCGTACAACACCGACCCGAGAACACCGTACCTGAACCGTACACTCGCCGGACAATACACCCCAGGATCTATTGTTAAACCCTACATGGCTTCTGCTGCGCTCAATGAAGGTGTCGTCAAGCCTGAGACAAGTTTTGTTTCTACAGGTTCATTGCGTCTAGCAAACCCATACACGCCCGGACAATACTCTGTCTTTACTGACTGGAAGGCACACGGCGTCGTTGACCTCAGGAGAGCACTTGCGGTTTCTTCCAACGTCTACTTTTATTACATTGGGGGAGGATTTGGTAAACAAGAGGGATTAGGAATTTCAAGAATTGAAAAATACATGCGAATGTTCGGTTTTGGTAGTCCGACTGGAATAGTGCTTGAAGGAGAACGATCGGGCACTATACCATCACCTGCATGGAAAGAGGAAACATTTCCAACAGACCCTACCTGGCGAATAGGAGATACCTACAATACTTCAATCGGACAATATGGATTTCAAGTCACCCCTATTCAAGCGGTACGAGCAATAGCTGCTGTAGCTAACGGTGGAAATTTACTTACGCCACGAATCGAAACTCAGTATACGCCATATACCTCAAAAAAAATTGATATTCCTGAAGAATACTTCCGTATAGTACGAGCAGGTATGCGAGACGGTGTGCTTGAGGGTACAGCAAAAGGTTTGGACGTTTCCTACACAACTATTGCAGGAAAAACTGGGACAGCGGAGGTTGGAACAAGTAAAGACCATGTACACTCTTGGGTAACGGGCTTCTTTCCGTACGAAAATCCAAAATACGCTTTTACAGTACTCATGGAGTATGGACCAAGAAAAAACGTTCTTGGTGGTGTGTATGTTATGCGTAACTTTCTAGATTGGCTCCATATTAATGCACCTGAATACCTTGAATAGATAGGACTTACACAAACGGCGTACAACAAGAGCATTCCTGTTTTACATCCATTTGTGTAAGTCCCATACGATCTATGTTGAGCCGTTTTTAGAGGCATCTGTAAATAGGGTTGTATTTGTTGGACTTCACACATCATGGTATACTCGCGTGACAAAAACACCATTGAAATATGAACGATGACACACAATACCTTACCCAAGAAAAATTTGATGAGTTCAAAGAAGAGCTTCAGTTCTTAAGTACAACCCGTCGAAAAAAAATTGCTGAGAGCCTTGAGTACGCCCGCTCACTTGGTGATCTCTCTGAAAACGCAGAGTACGCAGAAGCTCGGGATCTCCAAGCGGCGACCGAAGAGAGAATAAACCACCTCGAAAGTATTCTAGCTTCAGCAAAAATTTTAAAGAAAAAAAAGAGCGATGAGGTCACCCTTGGCTCAAAGGTAATAATTACTAAACAGGGAAGTACTGAACCACACGATTACATAATCGTGGGTTCGGAAGAGACAAACATGCTTGAACGAAAACTTTCATATCTATCACCACTCGGAGAAGCACTTATGGGAAAGAAAAAAGGCAGTGAATTCACTTTTGAAACCCCAAGCGGAAAACAGAAATACACCATTATCTCGGTAGAGTAGTAATCGATACTGTGTACTAGATACGAGAAAGGGAGACACAACGTCTCCCTTTTTATTTCTGCTCAACATACTCAACTATTCAGCTTATTCAGCTTAGCACTCAGTGTTTTCAGCAAGTCGATGCAATCATCAAATTTCTCCTCCAGTTTTTCTCTTTCGATAGACTGCATGGCCTCCAGAACGATTGTTAGTTGGACCATATCCATCTCAGACAATTCCTTAAGAAAAAAGTAAAAACTTTCAGTGGAGGAAATGATTTCTTTCACTTTTTCCTTTCTGCTTTTTGACGGTTTGTCCCGTTGTGAACCATGACATAACCTTTTAACATCAGCAGTAAGTACCTTTTTTCGAAAAGAAGGACTGTAACCTTTGGTGCTTTGGTACCTTTTCACCTGATACTCATGGTTGGGGTACTTGGCGAGTTCAAACGCTTCTGTGATAAGAAGACAATCTTTTTTAGAGCCATGTTCGAGGAGGGCTTGAAGCTCCGGAGCAAGATTTCTGAGAGTCAAGAATTTGCTTATCCATACCTCACTCTGGCAAAAAGCTTCTGCGATATCTTTAATACTCCTTCCGTCATCTACTTCCTTTACGATGGCGTAAAATTTCTCTTGCGTTGTAAGCTTGTGTCTTCCTGCATTGTAGATAAGCGATTCAAAATGAAGATCCTTGTCACGTATTTCTTTCACCTCAACTTCAAAGGTGGGTATGCCCATTCGTAGACAGGCTCTATATCGCATTTCACCACTTACCAGCTCATACTTATCATTACCAATTGGTCTCACCACAGCTCTTTCTTTCTGACCTTGAGCAAGAATACTCTTCCCGAGTTGTTCAATTTCGGCATCATCAAAATATGTTCGTGGTTGTTCTGGATTGGGAACAATCTGAGAAATCAAAAGTGTTTTGGACTGTTCTTTTTGTTTTTTTTCAGTTTCAATTCTCTGATTCATTTCTTCCTCCGTGTCTGAAGTTTATCTGATGTGCGTGAAATTTCTTAATTCTACGCACCAGCGTACCACAGTTTGTTTCAGTGACAAAAGAAAAAAAGTCTTTACAAAGGCAAAAAATTACTTTTTTGCAAAACGACCCTTACGCATCTTTTTTTCTTCCGCAAGAATTTCAAGTGCTCTCTCCAGGGTAATCGTGTACACATCATCTTTTTTGAGGGAACGGAAGTCCTTCTCATGTACGATATACGGCCCAAAACGCCCCACAGACGCTGTAATTGGCTCATTTGTGACCGGATGTACCCCTAGCACGCGGGGAAGCGTCAGGTACGTTAATGCCTCCTCAAGGGTGACTTCACTTGGATCCTTATCCTTGGGCAAACTTGCTCGGCGTGGTTTTTCTTTTTTGCCTTTTTCTTTTGCTTTTTTCGGGTCACCAACTTGCACATAGGGACCAAATCTTCCGTTTAGGACAAAAATTTCTTCACCTGTTTCTGGGTATATACCTAATGGCTTGTCAGGCTCTACAATATCTCCAGAATTGGTGCGGGCACCATCGCATTCAGGGTATTTGGTACAACTCATAAACTTGCCACCACGACCTAACTTGTACTCCATAGGTGCCTGACACTTTGGACAAGTAAACTCTTTTGGTACTGGTCCAAGATTAGTAAGTTTTTCAATATTTTCTTTGCTTTTTACTTCCTCACTAAATGTCGTGTAGAAATTTTTTAGTGTCGCCACATACTCCCTCGTGCCGTTGGCAATTTCATCAAGCTCGTTCTCCATGTCTGCAGTAAAGGAATTACTGATGTACTCTTTAAAATATTTCTCAAGAAAACTACTCACCACATCACCAGTATCTGTCGGGATGAGCGTCTTGCCTTGTTTTTCTACATACCCACGATCGGCAAGGTTTTTCATGATACTCGCATATGTTGAAGGGCGTCCGATACCACTCTTCTCAAGCTCTTTCACCAATCCCGCCTCAGTATATCTGTTCGGTGGAGTAGTGTACTTTCCTTCACTCTCAATCGAAGTCAGCGTAAGAGAGTCACCCTTATGTACCTGTGGTAGCTCAACATCCTCACCACGCGCCGCAGGGTCAGCTTTAAGCCATCCATCATATACCACTCGTGAACCTCGCACTGCAAAGTCGGGAATGGTGTCACCCGAAACATTTGCAAGAATTTTTGTCTTTGCGAGTTGGGCACTCTTCATTTGCGAAGCGACCGTCCTCATCCAAATCAGGTTGTACAAACGCTTCTGTTCATCAGTAGTGCCAGCACGAACTTTAACAGGGTTTGTGGGGCGAATCGCTTCGTGAGCTTCTTGAGCATTCTTTGATTTTGTCTTGTACTTTGTAATTTCTATAAATGATTTTCCAAAATTCTTTTCAATAACGGAAGACAGCATGCCAAGCGCAGCTTCAGAGAGCGTCAAACTGTCCGTACGCATGTAGGTAATGTGTCCTGCTTCATAGAGCTTCTGCGCTACCGCCATGGTTTTTGATGGAGAAAATCCAAGACGAGTTGAAGCGGTTTGTTGCAAAGTTGAGGTAGTAAATGGTGGTCGAGGAGCACGCTTTTGTTCAGTTTCTTTTATGTCTTTTACAAACCATGACTTCTCTTTTGCCACAGCGACAATTCGATTCGCCTCTGCTTCTTCTTTTGGTTCTTCGGTGCAGGTGAGAGAAAAAGTATCGTTTGACACTACATTTGCAGTAAGCACCCAATACGCCTCCGGTATGAACGCTCGAATTTCTCTCTCGCGCTCCATAAGTATGCGGAGAGCAGGTGACTGAACTCGTCCCGCAGAAAGACCGTAACGCACCTTCTTCCAAATAAGTCCTGAAAGATCATACCCGACAAGACGATCGAGCACTCGTCGTGCTTCTTGTGCCTTACGTAGGTTCTGGTCGATTTCTCGTGGATGCTTAATAGCTTCTTGAACAGCCTCTTTTGTAATCTCGTTAAAAGCGATGCGTTTTGTTTTATCTTTGGGCAACTTCAAAGCCTCTACGAGGTGCCAAGCGATAGCTTCACCCTCACGGTCGCGGTCAGTAGCAAGAAGTACTTTGTCTGACTTTTTTGCAAATGCGGATAATTCTTTGATAATTTCCTGTTTCTTTTGAACAACTTCATAGTTCGGCACAAAACCCGCCTGTATATCGATGGCATTTTTGTTCGATTTGGGTAAATCACGTATGTGGCCAACAGATGCTTTAACTACATATCCCTTACCAAGGTATTTTTCTATAGTCTTTGCTTTTGCAGGGGACTCAACAATGACAAGTGTTTGCATAATATATTATATATTGTAGGACTTGGTACAAATATCACACACTCTACCACACTGCAAGTGATAGCCTAAATGTAACCTTACTCATCAAGCGAAACAGAGACAGCACAGTCACTCATTTTTGTTGTACCATCTCGTGCTAATTCTACAAATTTTTCTTCAACGGAATACGTCAAATCCCTTTGTATAGTAACGTTTACAACGAGGCCACACTGCACTTTAGGATTAAAATATTGATCAAATACAAAGTTTCCAAGAGAATAATATATCCATTTTTCTTGAAATTTTTCCTTGGTTTGAATCACATGAGGATGAGAACCAACGACGAAATCAGCCCCCGCGTCAATAAATTGGTGTGCAAGCTGTCGCTGTCCACTAGTCGGAGTTACTTCATATTCGTTACCCCAGTGTGCATACACAACGACAAAAACATCTTCTGGTTCTCCCCTGATACGCTCAGTTACTCTGGCAACATCCCGAGAGTACCAAGTGTCAAATGCATACAGAACCACCTTTGGAGAAGAGGAAGCATATGCCCATGGTACATATACTTCATCAGGCGCTCCAAAATATCCTAGATTATGTTGTGAGAGCCATGTCTTTGTTTGAGAAACACCTTCTTCACCAAAATTAAGAATATGGTTGTTTCCAAGGAATACAGCATCAAAGCCTACCTGTGCAATAGTCTCGGCGACTGTCGTAGCAAAGGTAAAACGGTAGTGGTCAGGGCCGCCATCTCGCCAGTTTGACACCGGAGCGAAGGTGGTTATTGGACCTTCTAGGTTACCGACAAGAACATCACTTTTGGAAAATAAGGGAAAAACTTCTGTAAAAATACTATCGTAACCACGAATTTGAGCGCGCTCTCGTATATACCGATCAAACATCATGTCTCCAACAAAGGTGACGGTAGTAATTTCAGCGCTATCTTTAGAAACGTCAATTTCTGGGGCAAACACATCAGAAACAAAAACACCGAGGACGTAGACAGGGATCACAATAAGTATGATGAACGCTGTCCAATTTCTACTATTTTTCTTCATGTAAATACATACTAGCATGTGAATATTCTGACACCAGAGCCCTACAAACACTGACTCTCACATACTTTTACAGAGCTTGTACTAGCTTTTTTTTACAGTATGTGGCATAATCATTTTTCGTGCTCAGAGAGTACCTACTTCATTATGGATCAAACAGCAAAAAATATAAGAAACGTAGCAATTATTGCTCACGTAGACCACGGAAAAACAACACTTACCGATGCACTTCTACGCCAAACGAATGCAGTTGGTGAGGGTGTCTCGATGGACAGCAACACACTAGAAAAAGAGCGTGGTATTACAATTTACTCTAAAAATGCGGCATGCATTTACAAAGATACAAAAATAAACATTGTTGACACACCTGGACACGCTGACTTCGGCTCCGAAGTAGAACGCGTACTTCGCTCTATTGACTCGGTACTTCTTATTGTCGATGCACAGGAGGGTCCAATGCCACAGACACGCTTTGTACTCAAAAAGTCTCTAGAACTGGGACATCGGCCTATCGTAGTCATCAATAAAATAGATAAACCTGCAGCAAATATTGATAGAACACATGACCAAGTATTTGATCTTTTCTCTGAACTGGGAGCTACAAACGAGCAACTGGATTTCCCGACTATTCTCGCTATAGGTAGGGAGGGTATTGCGAAGAAGAATCTTGAAGATACTTCCAAGGACCTCACACCACTTCTCGACCTTATTCTTGACCACGTTCCAGCACCAAAGGGTGATGATGCCGCAATACTTCGGGCACAACCTTTTAACCTCGCATATGACAACTACCTTGGCAGACTCGGCATCGTGCGTGTGTACGATGGAACTATTTCTGAGGGCGATACCATATTCGCGATTCAGGAGGGAAAGACAACGAAGGGGAAAATTACAAAACTTTTTTCATTCGAGGGACTTACTCGTGTAGAAACAAAGAAAGTTTGTGCTGGAGATATCGCTATTGTGGCAGGACTTCCAGATATTTTTATCGGAGAAACGCTTTCGACGTCACCCGATACTGAGCCACTACCTATGATTGCTGTTGATGAACCAACTATTGAGCTAACTTTCCTCATTAACGATTCTCCATTTGCAGGAAGAGAGGGGAAGTTTGTCACCAGTCGTCAACTCCGTTCACGACTTGAGAAAGAGCTTGAGGTGAATGTTGGACTCAAGATTGATTTTGAATCAACAAGTGCGGACCGCTTTATTGTTCGCGGACGAGGGGAACTCCATATTGCTATCCTTCTTGAGTACATGAGACGTGAGGGATATGAAATGCAGGTAAGTCAGCCTCAGGTAATCTTCAAAGAAGAAGATGGAAAGAAACTTGAACCATACGAAGAGGTAACTATTGATACGCCTGAGATATACCAAGGATCTGTTATAGAAAAACTCGGAGCACGAGGAACACGCATGCTCTCGATGGAACAAAAAGATGGACATGTACGCCTTATTTTTGACGGCCCTACTCGAGGTCTCTTTGGATACCGAAGTCAGTTTGTAATAGACACAAAAGGAGAAGGTATTATTTCTACACGCGTTATCGGTTTCCGACCTTACGCTGGAGAAATACGAAAACGACAAGAGGGGTCAATGATTTCTCAAGTCACGGGCAAAGTGCTTGCATACTCGCTCGATAATCTTCAAACACGCGGAACACTCTATATCAAAGAAAACGTGGAGGTCTACGAGGGACAGGTAATCGGCAACACCTCTCGTGGTGAGGAAATGGTAGTGAACCCAACGAAAGGAAAGAACCTTACCAACGTACGGAGTAGTGGAACAGATGAAGCGATTAAACTTATCCATCCAAAACTGTTGACGATAGAAAATGGACTTGAGCTGATGGCAGGTGACGAGTACCTTGAAATTACGCCAAAATCAGTACGGCTCCGAAAACAGCATCTTACAGAAATAGGACGTGCGAGGTCAAAACGAGTTTAATGTTGAAAGTTTAAAGTTCCCAAAGCCCGCTTACGCGGGGCTTGAGTTTTGTAGTAATTACATATCTAATACTAGTATTCCCACTAGTATTTTTTAGTGCGTTCGCCGAAGGCGAATGTCCTTTGAACTAGGGGTATCTCTTTCGAACTCGGTAACTCGCAACACGGTAACTCGTTGTTCACCTCCTTTCAACTTTTTGCAAGGTGCGTTAGACCGCTCTTCGCGGTAAGCTATAGAACATGACGCAAGATGAAGCTTTCAAAGTACTTACGATGGGTAAGAACGTGTTTCTGACGGGTGCGGCTGGGAGTGGAAAGACATACATTCTCAACAGATACATCCAATGGCTTCGAGAGCGGGGAATTGAGCCAGCGGTCACCGCATCTACGGGTATTGCAGCCACACACATTGGCGGACAAACGATTCACGCATGGTCAGGAATTGGTATCAAAGATGAGCTCTCTCCCTACGACTTAGATCGAATAGGGCAAAACGAAAAATTGGTAAAACGTTTCCAGCGAACCCATGTGCTTATTATCGATGAAGTGTCCATGTTGAGCGCGAGAACGTTAACGATGATCAACCAAAGCATCCAAGCAGGCCTCCAGACATACGAGCCCTTTGGAGGCATGCAGATAGTTTTGTGTGGTGATTTTTTCCAACTTCCTCCGGTAACGAGGAACTCAGAGAAGCTTCAGTATGCGTTTCAGAGTAAAACGTGGCACGAGCTTGCACTACACACGTGCTACCTTACAGACCAGTACCGACAAAACGATACTGATCTCTTGGCCCTTCTCAATGCGATCCGTGAGGGAAACGTTACAAAACCTTTGCGTACACTGGTCGAAAAAAGAATAGGGCACACTGTCCCGAAAGACATTCCACACTTATATACTCACAATGTAAATGTCGACGAACTCAACTCGAAACGTCTTGAAGCCCTTTCGACACCTCCTCGCATATTTTCAATGAAAGGAAAAGGAAGTAAGAAACGCTTAGAGATGCTCAAGAAAGGATTGTTGGTCCCTGAAAAACTTACCCTCAAGAAAGGGGCAGTAGTTATGTTTGTAAAAAATCATCCACAGGGCTTATATGTGAACGGCACACTTGGAACCGTTACTGGATTCACTTCACAAAATCCACTTGTTAAAACACATAGTGGAGAAACTATAGAGACTGAACCTGCATCGTGGCAAATTGAAGACGGTGAAAAAGTCCTCGCTGAAGTCACCCAGATACCATTACGACTCGCGTGGGCAGTAACCATACACAAGAGCCAAGGTCTGACATTGGATGCCGCATACATTGACCTTACAAAAACATTTGTTGGTGGACAAGGATACGTTGCCCTTTCAAGAGTGAAGACGTTTTCGGGACTGTATCTAGAAGGTGTCAATGATTGGGCTTACGCTCGCCATCCAGATGTTGCTGAGGCGAATGAACGTTTTCTTGCCCACTCCACAGGTACACAACTTCGACTTTCTAAAACTCTTACAGAAAGAATTTCTGAGGTGTCAAAAGAATTCATATTCCGTGTGGGTGGACATGAGCCGGACCCAACACGACCGACAAAAAAACTTTTAACGAAAGAAAACATATCTACGTATGAAAAGACTAAGCAGTTACTTGTTGAAGGAGCATCACTAGACGCAATAGCAAAAAAACGAGAGTATACGTTTGAAACGATACTTTCTCACATAGAAAAATTACTTGAAAAAGGTGGTATCACCAAAAGTCACTTAGAACATGTACGAGAAGATTCGCAGCTCTCAGATGCAAAGTTTGCTTCGATTGCACGAGCGTTTGCAAAGGAAAAAACATGGAATTTGTCACCGGTACGTGCATCGTTGAAGAACAAGTATTCCTTTGAAGAGCTTCGATTTGCACGTTTGTTTTTGCGTCCCTGGGGCAAGGAGTAAATTAGACTTTCACTAACGACGTATTTCTTTGTTCCCCCATAAAAAGAGTCACAGCCGTCATCAAAGACGGCTGTGAGATTAAAGAACGTTAGTATTTGCTGTTCTCAAGAGAAATCACTACAACGAACCAATTTCCTGCTTGGTCTACATTGCTCGCAACGAAGACAGTGCTGAATTTACGATAAGGCTGTTTACCAAAGATTACAGTATTATGCGGTACTCCCGCAATAGCGCTGTTGATAGCCATACCAAGATCTTTTCCATGAACACCATCTATCTCAGCATAACTCGGAATACATTCCTCCCCTTGTGTATTATAAGGGTCTGTATGAATATGAAATTCAAACGCACGAGAAATGTACTTTGACCAATCCGGCAACTTGTAACTACCGTTAAGTAGTTGTTGTCTGGATGATAACGAAAAAAGTTGTGCCGTGTGGACCGAAGGATTATTTTTAATCCTAAGTTGTAATCTCCCTCCGTATGGTATAGGTAACAGCTCAATACCCTTATCTGTTGTAATACCTATTCCTCCCCACTCTGTAGGTGCGACATATCGATTCTTCACATCCGCATAATCATACTCAACCATACTTGCAATATGTTCGACAAATGATTTGTCATAGAGTAACTGCTTATGAAGTTGAAAAACCAAAGCAAGCATTGCTTCTGTCATCTTTTCAACCCCAGCATAACCAACAAATGTTTGTGGACCACGATGCATCTTCTTAAAATCACACGTGTTGGATTCTCCTTGAATTTTTGCAAGTATCTTGCGGTAAGAATCTATATCCTTCTTTGTGAAGTCTGGAGCAAAATGCAACTCCAACTGAGGGACGTACGTAACTTTTTCATAAGTAGAACTGTCGGTAGTTGAACTGGTCGACACAGGGTATACACATACCAACAACACCATTACACAAATTGCACAGAATTTCATTACAATTTCCTCCTAACTCTATTCTTTTATGAAGATACAATGATTTTAAATTTTTCACGGTCTATGCGTAGTAATATCACAAGTTGAAGAAAATGTATACCCTTTCCGGGGAGTCTATAAAAATTTTTCTAAGTCAAGTGTTGACAACTTACGTACCATGTGTAATTCTTCAAAGTAGAGGATACACAGTATGTAAACTTTTGAAAAATGGGGGTTCACGATGCAACAAACAGGACTTAGGCAAACTTCAGGACTACTATTAAACAGGGTAATAGACACGCCAAAGATTACCCTGCAACCAATATCTCTGGAGTTTATCTCGGAAATTCATTCGGGATACACTCACGAGGTCGCAAAGTTTCTATATGCACAGCCGTGTAAAAAACTTTCTGATACAGCAAGGCGTATAGAATTTGCGATAGAACAAATGAGACTCGGTCTCCAATCGAACTTTCAGATTCGAGACAACGAAACAGACTCATTTATCGGATGTGCCAATGTACGGCATCACAAACCCAAAAGTCCACCCAGACTAGCATTCTGGTTAAAAGAAGAATGGCAACATAGGGGGTTTGGAACTGAAACCTATATGGCACTGAAGAAGTATATCGACAGTACCCTCATATACGAATTTTTAGTTATAAAGATTTTGGATGAAAACATTGCTGCGAAACACCTTCTCAAAAAGATTGGTGCGAAAGAATTAGACGAAATTTTCATGCTCAAAATAAACGAGCATGGCGTTAAAAACCGTCTCATTACTTACCGCATATATAGATAGCCCTTTCCAAAATTTGCGCCCTGACTCCATGTCGGGGCGCTTCATCCTTTTATTGTAGGTTTTTAGGATTTGCCGACTCTATCGAATCAATTCGGTACACTTCATCTGTTTTTCGCACTTCACACTCCACTTGTATCGCGACCAGTTCTCCTTGAGTGGCACTGGTCACTTTTTTATGTTCTATCTCCATCGAGGTAATGGTGGCCCGCACAATTCCTGTTTTTTCACCCTGTACATATATCTCATCACCCACACTCAACCGCTCATTACTCTGAATATGTACCTCCACAACCCCTATCTTTTTGTATACGTTAACAATCTTACCAATAAAGACCTTTCGTTCGGTGCCCGCGTTGCCATATTTTTTTGTCCATTCATTGAGTGGTTTTCCCATAAAAAAGCCACTCGAAAACCCCCGCGTAAAGACACGTTCTAGATTTTGCATATGTTTCTCTTTTAGCTCAGCAAGCTCTTTTTTATACTCCGCGGTTTCAGCCCTATCTCTATTGTCCCATACAAAATCAACTACTTCGCGATAGACAGAAGTAACCTGAGCAACATACTCAGCACTTTTATTTCTTCCTTCAATTTTAAAACAATCAATCCCAGCAAAAACGAGCTCTTCAATAAACGGCAAAGTGCAGATATCTTTTGGACTCAACACATAGTTTGGGCCAACCTCAAATTCATACTGACCTTCAACGTCTCGTATCATATAGTTTCTTCTACATGGTTGGCGACACTCTCCACGATTCGCTGAATGACATGTAGTGAACTGAGACATGAAGCATCGTCCAGAAATAGAAACACACATTGCTCCGTGTATAAACACTTCTATTTCAATATCGGCTTTTTCTTTTATCTTCTTAATCTGTTCAAGGTCGCATTCACGTGCAAGCACAATACGCGAAATACCAAGCTCTTTATAAAAAAGTGCTGCTTCAGCGTTGGCGACACTTGCCTGTGTACTTAGGTGTATAGGAAGTCCAATACTCTTAGCAATTTGCACTACCGAAAGATCCCAGCATATCACAGCATCAACACCAGCCTTTAGAGACGCTTCTAGGACCCCACGAACCTCTTCCAGCTCTTCTTGGTACACTATTGTGTTGAGTGCCAGATACACCTTCACTCCTGCCGCGTGTGCTTTTTCTGTAATGAGTGGTATATCAAGAACGGTAAAATTTTTCGCAGTAACACGCATATTAAAACCTATCACACCAAAAAAAACGGCATCCGCTCCTGCATCTATCGCAGCAGTAAGCGATATAAAATCTTGTATGGGAGATAGTATTTCTGGTTTTTTCATACACATGAATATAGCATATTATTCTCGACCTGAATAAATCGCTATTTGTAGACTACTCCACCTCACAATACTCCTTACAAACATAAAAACAAATAAACTTAGATATCAAGCAACACACAAAAAATTGTATACTTTTATAGGGGAAAGTAAGAATACTCAGTAAGTAAAAAGGAGGTCTGAAATGAAAAAAATACTTTCTTGTTTTTTTGTAGTGTTGTTAGGTATCACTTTCTCTACTGACGCTTATACAAGGGGTGAGAGTGGACGTAATGAGTATCAATCAGGATACCGCGACTATCAAAAAGGAGGAAAAGACCGAAGCGACGACAGGAGCAATCGTGGAGGCTACGGAAATCGAAGGTACAAAAATGATAGATACTCTGACCAAGGATATCGAGGTCAAAGGTATCAAGGGAACCGCGACTATAATTCGAGATATTCCGACAGGGGATATACTTCAAGAAATACTCGTGGTAAGTACGATGCACAAAGGTACTCCGGTCGAGAGGGAAACCGAGACCAAAGATATAACTCGTACAGATATCAGAAGTACAACAATGACAGGTATCCTGATCGAAAGTATCAAGGTCAAAGGTATCAAGGAAACCGCGACTATAATTCGAGGTATTTCGACAGGGGTCATCCTAATCGGAGAAAAGATGATAATCGCAGGTATCAAAACGGCACATCACAAACTAATGCAGGTCAACAGAATAAAAGGTATTTTGATTACTCTGATAATCAAAATAATAAAACCAATCAATATAGGAGATACCAGTAACAACCGTACAAACTTAGTCAATGAACGACACTAAATCCGAAACTCAAACCTATACCCAACACTTTGTTGGGTATTTGCTTATATAAAATATGGGCATAAAATATACCGCCACATGAAAGCGGCGGCATATTAGTATACCGAAGAGATGAAAATTCATCTCTAAAGAACGTTGTAATGAAATCCACCACAAGAAATATCGAACAAGAGTTCGTCTTTTTCAGAAAATTTCTGAGGGGGAAATACTACTCTATGAACAATTATACCAAACCATATATTCGTATACAATGCACTACCTTGTGAAAAAACCACCTGATCACAAAAACTCTACTACTCAAAAGGGAGCCAGTGGCCAAGATCAAGATCACCAGCACGGTTACGCCTTTTTTTCACTGATTTTTGGAATATTTGAGGTAAACACTTTCGCCACTTTCTTACAAACATGTCCACAGTGCGCAGGATATGTCCAATTATATTTTTACTTGCTTTCTGGCACAAAACAGCATCATTTTCATTCATTGCAGAACTCCTTGTTGAATTTGAAAAGAATATACTACAGCCCCTAAAGACTCTATAATTCAAAGACATATAAGTCAACTAATATAGTATCCCTCAGATACCATTCGTAAACAAAAACACCCACTCATTGAGCGGGTGTTTTGTTTCTAAAATATTAGATGCGGCTAACATTTACCGCTTGTGGTCCTTTCTGTCCTTCTGCAACTTCAAACTCAAGCTTATCTCCCTCTTTGAGGTCGCTAAACTGTACGTTTTGAAGTTCATTTGCATGGAAGAATAGGTCCTTTTCTCCACCTTCAATCTTGATAAAGCCGAAGCCTTTACCATCCATGAGGCGCAAAATTGTTCCTTGTTGCATGTACTATGAACTTATTTCCGATAAAACTTCAAATAAACAACCTTTAAATTTAAACTCGACTTGGTTCTACTCTCCAGGAGCTATTTGATTACTAATATAGTAATGTAATATACGCTATTGTCAATAGTGTCTATTACTTATTTATCGGCTAAGCAATTAAAACCGCTCTAAAGCTTGCTCAATGAGTTTTTTTTCTCCGGTAAATTGTGTACGTAATATTTGTCGCACCTCGGTTTTTGCAAACGCTTTTTTGTAGGACCTTTGATTTGCAAGTGCATCAAACATATCAGAAACCGCAAGTATTTGTGTAATAAACGGTAGGTTGGTGCCACTTGCTGTATGAGTAAATTCTTTTCCTCGTCTCAGTGATTTGCGAGGATAGGGAGTAGGTGTGTATTCATGATGTGCAACCACTACCTTTCGAGCAGTTGCAAACGCTTTTTCAGTAAGACGAAGAAAACCGTACTGTGGATGCTTTTCAATTTCTCTTCTCTCATCACGAGTGAGAGCTGATTTCTTTGTAAGTATTTTTTTGGGAATATCACATTTACCAAGGTCGTGTAGCAATCCTGCAGTTCCTAATAACACAATGTCTTTTTTTGAAAGATGGTTTTGTTGACCAATATCCATGGCAAGCGCTCCCACACGAAGTGAGTGGGCCAAGGAATCCACATCATGTTTTTCAAGCTGGGAAAGATGTTTCTTGAGATATTTCTTATTACGCAACTGACCAACGAGGTCGTTACTTAGGGGGCTCTGTAAGGTCATGGTACTAAAATGTTATCACGCATCTGCATGCCATATGCAGACTTATAAACAGGTTGATGGAGGAAAAGGTACACAGCTTAAGACACCACGTGACCAGCTCACCTGTTATGACGAAATACTATTTGTTGACTTACACCACCCGTGACAAGTACACAGAAAGTGCAGTTATATCGTTCTCTGCCCAGATAATTCCACGGTCACTCACATACCAATAGACAAGTCCGATTTCAAATCGTTGAAGGCGTATACCATAGCTGTTTGCTATAGAGTATTGTCGAAACGACATGCCTGAAACGGTAGTCCCTACCGTGTTGCCTCGTTCATCTACTTCAAACTGACTCGGCGCTTCATGATACACAGTGTGAATAGTTGCATTGTCGTAGGTATAGGCATAGCTCCAAGACGGAAATGAGCAAACCAAAATGGCCAGAAATACGAACAAACTTTTAATAAGGGTGCTCATATCGTATTTCTTTTTTAAGACTTCAGTAATGTGTTCCATTTTTCCAGGTTCTCCATCACCATCATCTTCAACAATGTCTTTCGGCTTCTTGGTGTACTTACAATATTTTAAATAGAGTGCTGGGACCAAGAGGAGTGTTAGAACTACCGCAAACATAAGACCAAACATGATAGCAATTGCGATAGGACGCCAAAGGTCTGATGCAAAGATGAGTGGAGAAATACCAACAATAGTGGTAACTGAAGTTAGAAGAATAGGACGAAGGCGGAGTGCAGCACCCTCTATCACCACATCTCGCAAACTCATTTGAGGATACTCGATACGCATTCTGTTCCAAACATCCACGAGGATGATGGCATTGTTCACCACAATTCCAGCAAGAGCGATGAAGCCAAGCATGGAAGGGAATGAGAGATACTCTTGGGTTAGGAGGAGTCCAAGCAACACACCTATAAGTGAGAGCGGAACAACAGCAAGTACGATAAATGCCTCGCGGAACTTATTAAACTGGATAATCAATACAGCGAACACAAAAATAATTCCAAGAAGTAGGGCACGGAACATGTCCTTAAACGATTGGTCCACGTCCTCCGTCTCCCCTCCAAGTTTCATAGTGACTCCTTGAGGAAGGGTACCTTTCGAGGCAAATCGTTCCTCAAAAGCCTGACTCACTTCACGAGCCACAAACCCCTCTTCGACTTGACTCGATGCTGTCGCAATACGTTTCTCATCTTCTCGTTGTATCGTGTCACTTGATGCTTCCAATGTACTTGTAAGAACGCTACCAAGAAGGATGACGCTACCGTTAGGTGTACTTATTGGAAGCTCAGCAATAGCATCGAGTGTTGTACGGTTGGTGTCGTGTACGGTCGTCCATCCTGTGTTTAAATTTAGTTTTACCACCACATCAATCTCTTCTCCGTTCTTTTTTATTGTGGTTGCTTCTGTACCGAATACAGCACTTCGAAGCGTGCCCGCAATACTAGCAGGGGAGAGTCCTAGTGAGGCTGCTTTTTCTCTATCTACAGAAAGAGAAAATTCATTTGCATCATCCTCACCGCTTGAAGAGACCGTACGTGTTCCCTCAATCTCACGGAGGACATCTGCAGCATCATTTGCAAGTTTCTTAAGCTCTGCGGTATCATCTCCGTAAAAAGTTACAAGTACTGGAGCTCCAGAAGGTGGTCCCTCTGAGGGTTGGTAGACTCTGACATTAAGATCATTATATGGAGCAAGCTCAGTCTCAATTTGTTGTAAAATTTCTAAAGAACTGCGCTCTCTATCTTTAGAAAGATTGACGGTAATAGATCCGAAACGAGGACCGTTACCGGGGTTTTGATCAAACGCACTCCCTGCACCAACAGTGGTCGTAAATGACTCAATCTCTGGGATTTCCAAGAGTATATCTTCTATTGGGTACATAGAAATATCCGTATGTGCAAGCGGGGTACCTTGAGGCTCCTCAAGGTTTAGGTACAAGTAATCAACATCACCCTGCGGAAAGAAACTTACTTTTATAATACCGAAGTACGGTAGAACCATGAGGACAATGAGCAACATTACGAGGCCACCTACAAACCATCGCTTTCGACTTTTTGAATCAAGTATCCAAGGAATTTTATTTTTGTACCATGTACGTAGCTTGTTTATGTAATACTCTTGTTTGCCTTCAAACTCCCCCTCCTTGCTTTTAAGAAAGGTCGAAGCAAAAAGAGGGATAAATGCAAGTGAAATAACAAGTGAAGAAACAAGTACTGCAATAACAGTAAAAGGTATGCCTGAGATAAATTGCCCCGTTATTCCCGAGATAGTAAATAGCGGTACAAAAACAGCAATTGTGGTCAAGTTGCCTGTCGTCAACGGGTAATGGAAATCATGAATGGCATTCTGTACTGCCTCATTTTTTCTCATACCTGCTTTTATATTGGTATGAATCGCTTCCACCATCACTATTGCAGTATCAACCAAAATACCGATTGACAAGATAAGTGAAAAGAGGGAAATGAAGTTGAGCGTATTTCCACTCCCTTTCATCACCATGAGTGCTGTGAGAAAAGAGAGGGGAATAGAAAGTGACGCGATAATAGCTGCGCGCCATCCGAGAGTCAAGAAAAGCACGAGCAGTACCAAACCGACCGTTTGCAATCCACTGTTCGTCAACTGCGCAAGGTCGCTAATAATCTGCTCGCCAGCATCATAAGTCATTACTATCTGCGATTCTGCCCCATTGTTGGTATTCGTTGTTTCAATAAGATCTGCAATGTTTTTTGAAACAGCAGTGATATCTGCACCACGTTGTTTATAGACAAGAAGCGTTGCTGCTTGAGTGGGTGGTTTACTTTCTACTGAAACGCGAGAAATAGTACTTGCATCTTCTACGCCGTCACCAACAAAAGCTATGTCTGAGAGTCGCACTACGGCACCTTTTGGCGTCACGATAGGTATGTTTGCAATTTGCTCAGCTTCTTCAAGGCGTCCTTTAAATTGAATCGCATACTCAACACCGTCCACTTCGAGTGAGCCGACAGGCGCTGTTATGTCGTTCATACTGATTGCCGTAGTAACACTTTGTAACGTTAGTCCATGTAACGCCAAATCTTCTTTACGTACCACGACCGTCACCTCTCTATCACGTACACCCGTCACTTCTGCCCGGGATACTCCTTGAATACCCTCGATTTCGTCCGTAAGTGCATCTGCAAGTTTTTTAAACTCTGTCACTGGCAAGTCACTGACTATGCTCGCGATAATGATGGGTTGATCTGAAAAATTGACTTCGGTCACGACAGGGTCGGTAGCGTCACTTGGGAGATTACCTTTTACCCTATCAACCTCATCTTTTACTTTATCTATTGAGTCCTTGATATCCGCTGAGGCTTCGAACTCCACCACAACAGAACCTACTCCTTCTCGAGAGGTTGATGTCACCTTTTTAACATTATCGATATTAGCAACTGCTTTTTCCAATTCAACGACAATGAGGTTTTCTATATCCTCAGGTGAAGCGCCTGAAAGAGCACTCGTTATTACCGCAATAGGTATCTGCACTTCAGGTGCAGACTCACGCTGAATTGTTAGTGCAGCATTGAAACCAAAAATAACCAACGCTACAAGAAGTAAGTACGAGAGTGCTGTTTTCTCGGTAAAAAATGTCCAAATTCGTGCCATATGTTTTCGTTGTTCGAGTAAATGTGATGATAATTATTGCGTTTCGGTGTTCACCACGACAGCATCTCCTTCAGAAATACCACGGACATCATTCACAATCATCATGTCAGCAGTCAATCCTTCTGGCACAAGCATCTTACTTCCAAGTATTGGACCTTCTTGTATAGGATGTGCTTCAAGTGTGTTGTCTTCCTTCACAGTAAACACAGCAAAACCTCTCGGAAGTACCTTGATTGCTGAAATAGGAATAGAAAACTCTGTAGTTGTTGCTTGTGATATTTTTTCAGTTTCTGTTTCACTTCCTTGAAAAGCAACTTCAACAAACGCGCCGTTTGTAAGTGTGGCATCACTGGTAATTCCCACAGTCACACGAGATTTTTTAGTCACAGGATCAAGTCCAGGAGAAATGCTTGTCACCATTCCTTGATATTTACCATCTATCAACACTGGACCACCCACAACGAGACGATCACGCACACTGTCACTCACAAACACTTCAATCTCCAGCGCCCCTTCGTTTGCCACAACCGCTACCACATCAAACGAACCTAGAAAATCTCCACGGGCAACATTTAAGGTGCTTACGGTTCCAGATATTGGAGTACGTATAATGGTATTTTCAAGTTGTGCGTACGCTCCCGCAAGTGCACCTTGAGCTTGCGTAACACCTGCTTGTGCCACTGCGACATCTTCACTTCTTGCACCACTGAGAACAACATCGGACGAGAGGCTTGCCACTTGAGAACCACTTTTTGCCGCAGTCAAACTATTTCGTGCTCCGTGTACGAGATTTTGTGCACTACTGATATTTGAACGCGCTCCTAACACAGTTGCTTCTTGGGCCGACTTGGTAGCACTCGCAAGATTTGCGTCGATTGTTTGTTCTGAAATGTACGAACTGATTGAGTTTAGAAAAGTTTTAATTCTTTCAAGATCTCTTTCAGCCTCCATAAGACGTGAGTCGAGAGCAACGTCAGAAATAGAAGTCGCTGTTTTTTGTTTCCAACTTTCTAAAATTTTTGCAATTTCAACGCGTTCCTTTTCAATAATTTGTTTGTCATCAAACGACGCTGTACGGATACGGAAACTTGGATTTACGGTGTAAGGGTTTGAGAAAAAATCATCAGCTTGTGCAAAGACTGCATCTTGTGCCAGAGTATACGCTTGCGAGTACGCACTACGTGCAGACTGTTTTGCTGTCTCTAATGTCACTTGTGCAGCTTGTGATTGTACGACAGAACTTGTTTTATCTTCTGGCCTTGCCCCAGCGGTAGTCTTGTCTAACTGAGCCTTTGCCGCAGCAACCATACCTTGAGCTGAGAGTACTGCAGCTCGTTCACTTTGGTTTGAGATTTCTGCAAGAATTGCTCCAGCTTTTACAAGTTGCCCAGGACGAACATATACTTGTGTTACTTCTCCAGATTTTTGAGCGCGGAGTTCAGCTTGAGAAACACTTCGTACTTCACCAAGGAGTACGAGCGGTTCTGTTTCAGCGGACAACGCACCCACTGAGGTAACGACAACAGATGGAGTACGAACATCGTCTGATGGAACTACTTCATCGTTCTTACCAAAAAATATGAAAAAACCAAGTAACACCAAAACTGCCACAAGCACAGCAATACTTTTTCGGGGGTTTCGTCTGATTCGTAACCACTCTCGCTTAGAGAGGGAACGGGCAGTATGTAATATTTTCACAGTAGTTTTGGTTGATTAGAATTTACGAAACATGTACTTCCGTAAATCCTTGTGGTTGTTAAAGTAATGGGGCAATTTATACACTATATTGAACACATTGTCAAATGCTACTTGGGTACAACGCATACTGGAGTAAGTCATACTGAACCTTAACACAACCATTCACACAAGGTACCTTGCTTTACACAGTACCAGATGATATCATATACATATGGATGAGAAAAGCACTGAGAAAAAAATAGAAACGTACAATATTGAAAACTCAAAGTCACAACTACGTAAGGGTTTCTTAGAATTTTCTGTATTGTTAATTATTGGGACACAGCCTACCTACGCTGTCGATATACTGAAACAATTAAAGGAAGCGAACCTGCTTGTGGTGGAAGGAACTCTGTACCCACTTCTCTCAAGGCTCAAGTCACAGGGAATTGTTTCCTATTCCTGGGAAGAAAGTAAAAATGGTCCTCCGAGAAAAATGTATAGCATTACGAAAGATGGAAAAACATTTTTAGCTGTACTAGAAGAGTACTGGAAGTCATTAGATTCAATCATTACTATATTTATTAAACAATATGAAAAAAGTAACTAGTATAACGCTTGGTGGAGTTGTCTTCGCAATAGAAGACGACGCATACGAAAAATTATCCGAATACCTTTCGACTATTGAACGTACGTTTTCAGGTAACACCGACTATCATGAGATTGCACTTGATATTGAAAACGCAATTGCGGAAAAGTTTACACAAGCTGGAAAGAGTGAAAAGCATGCAGTATCAGTACAAGACGTTGAGCATGTCATTGGCGAAATGGGAACAGCAGAAGCGGTAGCGTCTGAGGATATGGCGTCTCATACGAAACATACTGAAGAACCTTCAAAAGAAAAAGGGGGCGCAGGGGCTACAAGAGAGCGCCGTTTCTATCGAGACACCGAGGACGTGATTATTGCCGGAGTTGCCTCTGGAATTGCTCGTTATTTCGATGTTGACCCTGTTATTGTTCGAGTACTCTTTGTCATTTCAATATTTTTCAATGGATTTGGCTTTTTTGCATACATTATTCTCTGGCTTATTGTGCCACCCGCAGTGACCACAGCAGAGAAATATGCCATGCGAGGTGAGCGTGTCACGATTGAAGAAATTACAGAACAGGTAAAAAAAAACATTCAAAAAATTGATGAAAAAAAAATAGGTGAGGCAACCAGGGGAGTCTGGACAAACATCCGAGGGTTTTTGCAAAACATTTTTACATTCCTAGGAAGATTCGTTCGATTCTTTTTTAAAATCATCACAATGATTATTGGTCTGGGTTTGTTACTCTTGGGAGCATTTGGCATAGCAGGACTCGTTTCTGCAGCAAGTGTACTTTGGCTTGGTGAAAGTGCGTGGATTCGCCCGGAGTTTCAAGAGGTAGTTAATGTACTCTTTGCAAATCCTGCTGGCTACCTCTTTACCTCAGCAGTACTCATCACGGTAATTATACCCTTGCTTGTATCTATCATACTTGGGAGCAGTTTGATTTCTGGAAAAAACCTTTTCACCTTGACCAAGGGGATTATTCTAGGAGTTGTGTGGATAGCTGCAGTGACTCTTGCAATTACGCTCGGTATAGTTTACCAACCAATACGTATAGAAACAGACCGATTTTTAGCTGACGGTATCTTCTATGTTGAACAAAGCACCATTCACATACAGGGTTTACCCCGAACTGAAGCTTTGCACTAGTACGGGGCTTACCTGAAGAAGTACCGATTATATATAGGTTTGAATTTCTCGTAAACATAAATGAGAATAACGCCGTCAGGTAACTGACGGCGTTTTCAAAGCACCTCATTTCGAAGTGTTTATATGTGCACTTTTTTTTCCGAATCCTTTGACTCACAGGGTTCCTTCTGCTGTAAAACTTTTCTTTTGCTCAATTCTTTATAATTGTCGCCGTCAAGTGCAAATACGTACTGGTATTCACCCTTGGTGTAGATGTAAAAAATAAGCTGCAATGTCGAGATTCCGTTTGAATCTGTGGACAAAATTTTTGAGCACGTTATTACATCTTTTACGGAAGCATCCGAAGGTTTTTTATTAGCAAGGAATATATCACCTTGAACTTTCCCGCTAAGAGTTTCCCATTTGAGAATATCATCGGGATTAATGTCTCCCTCATATGTTGCACACACTGCGTTTGAGGAAAAAAATAGCGCCAGCACGATTGAAAGAAAATACATTTTCATACAGACCTCCAAAACAATAGGTTAGTCTTGATTTCCTACATTGAACCCAACATGATAACTCCACCACCACTTCTCACTTCTTTTCCTTTGGAGGGCGGAGGCTGTGGTACTGGCTTTGAATCTAAAGGTTCTCCTGATTCTTCATCATCGGGGTCATCTTCTTGCATAGAAGGAAGTTTTACTGGACCACCCACATACAGACCGTTTTCGTATATGAATCGATAGAGAATCTTATTTTGTTCATACGCATATAATCGTAGAACAGGCGTTATTTCGAAAGTCGGTGTAGCTTGTGTGAGCACCATCTCAACGACTCCAAACACTTCCTTCACTTCTGCTTTAGCATCGGGATTAGTAAATTTGATTACGTACATCCCGTTTGCTAATCTATCAATCAAGTGTTTTTCTTTCCACATTAATACTTCATCTGGACTTATACTTACCGGCAGTGCTTTTTCCTCTGCACATACCAACCCTGGTATAGAAATAAGAATAAAAAGTATAAACATGCCTATCGTGTTTCTCGTGTTTTTTTTCATCATTCTCTCCTTTTCGATAGTTTACCTATGGATTGTGAAATAGCTCCCATCTAAAAAATCTTTATTGAAAATAGCACTTTTCCAGAATTTGTAAATATTAAAGATTGGAGACACAACATATAGGTCGTATTAGAGCGGTTTCGGTATGTTGAAAAAATTACATCGTAAAACAGAAAAGAGACCACAACCTGACGGTGTGGTCCCTTGATAAAGTTGACTGTAACAAAACTACAACTTTAGGTATGTTCTAAAGACACTGACACATAGCCTTCTTTACTGGTCTTTCTGATTGAATTCAACAATTTTTCGTCAATGGCAGGGTCAACAATTCCTGGATCAACAACGCATATCGCGTATATTTGATCACTAAAAGGACGCAGAGATAACTTTATGAGCGTTTCGCCCATGATTCTACCAACAAAAAGAGCTGCATGTTGATACGTCGTGGCTCTAATCTGCGCAATCTCCCTATCCTCGGGTAGACTTGGACCGAGAAGACTAATTTGTGCCAAGATAACCTTATCTCTCATCTCTTGAGAGAGATTCAGCTCCTCAATATCAATAGTTCCGTTAACATCTCCAACACGTAATGTCATTGTTTTTCCCCCAATAAATATGAATATGATTTACCTACAAGAAACAGTCTAATAACAACTTAGTGCGTTCTAAAGGTTATGTCAATACATGAAGTGCTGGTTATGGCCAGTCAAGATTAGACATCTTGTTGTGGTGGTCTCCAGAAAATGCGTGAGAGGATGCCTTTCATTTCTCCGCGAGATACCCGTTTGGCATATCGAATACCAGCGCGTTCACATGCATGAAGTATTTTTGTATTATTAAATGTCTCTACATCACCGCTATATCGCGCACCTACATACTGAGCTCCGAAATACACAAACACACCCCTAAGCCAAAAAGGCGGAAAAGCAAAAAAAAGAATTTTTTGAGCCCATAAAGGCGTACCTCCAGAAACAAGAAAATACGTATACAAGTGACCTAACTTTCCGGTAGGTTGCGCAAGTTTATTCTTCTCCTCAAAATCAAGTGCAAAAAAACGTATGCGATCAATGAAATTTTTGAGATGTGCAGGCACGGAAAAGTTGTACGTGGGAGTCGCTAGGACGAGCCCCTGCGCGTAGCGGAGTTTTTCTACAAGATCCGCAAAGGCTCGCTCGTGCGAGGTTGGTCCATTTCTATTTTCAAATGAGTACGTATCGAGAGAAATATCCTCTAAATATAATTTTTCTGCACGCACTCCAGAAACAGTACGTACTCCTCGTATGAATGCATCAAGCATCGAGTCAGAATTTCTTCCTCTTGAAGGAGAGCATGATATACAAATAATTGTTTTCACATACATGTAATTCTAGCAAATTTTGCCGTTACATGTGCAGCTACTTATTTCTAGCGCAAGCCAAAATATCGAGGAAAGAGTGGAGGAGTGCCATCTTTCGTTTCTCCTCCTACAATTGGAAGTTGTCCTATATGTGCAGGCCATGGAAGTGGTAAGGATCCTGTAAAAGGTTGCACACCAAGTAGCACATCGGCAACACCAGCACCTTCACTGCCAGGGAGCCATGCAACGACGACTGCATCCCAGTCATCTATTGTGTCAGTGATTAGAAGCGGTCGTCCCGTTACTAAAATAACAATGATACGCTTACACACCTTTTGTAAGTTTGCTATAGCACGCACATCCTCGTCAGATAAAGAAGGGTTGGGGTTGTCACCCCATCCTTCTGCGTAGGGTTTTTCACCGACAATCGCAATACCTATATCTACAGACGAGGTTTCATCGTACGTCCCACTTTGAGAATATTCAAACGTCACATTCGGCCCAGCTACTTCGCGTAAACCTTGGAGTATCGACGTCGCTCCCGGAATCCAATTTCCGTCTACCCCTTGCCACTCAATAGTCCATGCTCCCGCTTGTTTTCCAATATTGTCTGCAGCACTTCCTGTTACGCGAATAGTCGTGGACGAGTTTGAGTGAAGAGGAAGCAGTCCTAGAGGGTCTTTGAGTAACACGAGAGACTCACGTACTGCCTGGCGTGCCAGTGTTTTGTGTTCAAATAAGTCTTCGTCAGAAAGAGACTGTGGGATTTGTATGGTATCGAAAAGCCCCATGGTAAATTTCACACGAAGTATACGTCGAACAGCGTCATCAATTCTCTCCATTGGAATTTCCTTTCGTAATACTGCGCTACGAACATTGTATATGAAGGGTTTGTAATCAAACGGCAACATCACCATATCAACCCCAGCACGTATCGCCGTGATTGCCGCACGGTAGTCACTGCCAGGGATTTCATAAACCCCGTACCAATCAGAAACCAAAAATCCTTCAAATCCTAGTTCACTTTTTAAGAGGTCGGTGAGCAAGTAACGCTCTGCAGCTAACTTTGTTGAACCCCAACTATTAAGCCCTACCATGACTGTGTGCACACCTGCAGAAATAACTTCTATAAAGGGAGCTAGGTACGTAGTACGAAGTTTTGTTTCGTCTTGAGGCGTAACACCCTGATCAATAGAATAATCTTTACTACTGGATGTATTCCACTGCATACCCCCTAAACCGAGGTAATGCTTTGCGGTAGCAAGCACCTTGCTTGAATCTTGCCCTGTTGCAGTGTGTATGCCTTGTACATACGCAACGCCAAGTCTACCTACAAGAACAGGGTCATCAGAAAAACTTTCATACGTACGTCCCCAGCGAATATCTTCAGGCATATCTAATGTGGGAGAATAGCTCCACGTTATTCCCGTAGCGACAAGTTCTTTCCCTGTGGCTTTTGCAACCTCATACACTAACGCCTCATTACCACTTGCACCAAGCCCTAAAGAATGAGGAAAAAGTGTCGCTCCTAGAACATTACCATGACCATGTATTGCATCGACGCCATAGAGAATAGGAATTCCCAAACGAGATGCGCGTGATGTACTAGTAAACTCTTGTACCATCATTCTCCATCCTTCAAACGTGTTTTGTTCAGGCTTGCTTCCCGACCCACTCAGTATTGCCCCAAGAGCATAGGTGTTCACGTCCTCCAGATCCGACACACTCCCTTTCTCGACGAGTGCCATTTGTCCTATTTTTTCATCAAGTGTCATGTAGGACATAAGGTCAGTCACTCTGTCCTCAACAAGTGCTTGAGAATTTTTATACAAAGGGTTGTCGGGCAGTTCGGGGATTTTCTCTAATGAAAAGAAATACATATCAAGAAGTAGTATGATCAACAAAACCATAACGAGCCCTCCAATGAGTAGGTGTGCATGATTTAAATGGAGCTTTTTCATTAATATAAGTATACAGGAGATATAATTCAAAAAAATGGAGAAGATACCTAGACCGCCACGTAAATGATTTTGAGTAAAGCGTGATTTTGTGGCATACTATTAGTATTACTATATTAGTCAAAGATTCACATTAGCAGTTAACATCTACCCTATGAACAATTCAATCGGAGATGCTATACGCAGAGCTTTTATAGATCTTTGGTCTGACGTTATCAACTTCATACCCGAGTTTGTAGCAGCACTTGTTATTCTTATCTTAGGATATGCTTTTGCTGTTATAGCTGGTGCGTTCGTGGAAAGAATCGTACACATGTTTCGAGTGGATACACTTGCTGATCGCATGAACATACATAACACTCTCAAGAAGATAGGTTTCGATTTTTCTTTTTCAAACACCTTAGGTGTAGTTACAAAATGGTTCTTTATTGTCGTATTCTTAACTGCTGCCGTAGAAGTACTTGGATGGACACAAATAGTAACTTTTCTTAATGACGTCGTCCGATATATTCCGCAAGTACTCATAGCAATAGTAATCCTTGCAGTGGGTCTTATGATAGCCTCGGTAGTAGAAGACGGGGTCACAAAAACATTGCTAGTGGCAAAAACAGTGCGACGTCCAGCGACACTCGGAGCGGTTGCGAAATGGGCTATCGTAATATTCTCAATTATGGCTGCACTTACTCAGCTTCGAGTTGCAGAAAATCTAATAGCTATTTTGTTTGCAGGTATACTCTTGACCTTTGTTATTTCTTTTGGACTGGCAGGGAAGGAACATGCGCAAAAATTTCTTGACAAGTTGTTTGTGTAAACAACTAAGAGCACCGTGTCCACACTTCTTATGAATTACGAGTTGGTTAAGTGCGAGTATGCAGATATACTTACATTATAAGCTTTATAAGTATAGATATGCGCTCACGTGCCGTAGCGCATATATTGTATATCCTTAATACATCATTAACATGAACATTCGAAACTTTCTTGTATCACGCAATTTACTCACTGTAGGTAGTCTAGTTCTTATCGCTTTTCTCCTTTCATACGCACCTCAGGCGTCTGCATCATTTTCATGCAACCTAGAAAGAAATCTTGATATTGGCATAGAGGGTGACGATGTCCTCTGTCTTCAGAAGTTTTTAAATGGGTCGGGGTATACGCTCACGACGAGCGGAGCAGGCTCACCAGGTTTTGAAACAAACCGCTTTGGTGCACTCACACGTGATGCACTCGCACGATGGCAAACGGAACATGATGTCTACCCAGCCACTGGGTATCTAGGAGCAATAACACGGGCAGCACTTAAGGCACTGAATGGAGTAGTGGAAGACTTGAATGATGCTACTGATAATTCAAGTATACCTGCTGAGCTTGGTACACTCGAGGGAGTTCTCTCATCACTCAGTGATGCTGACAGAGCACAGGCCAATGAACTACTTGCCTTACTTAACTCACTCGGTATTACCAAAAGTGGAACTGGATCTGTAGATGATGAGGACGTAGAAGAGGAAGATGAAGAAGAGGAAGACGAGGAAGAAGAGGGTGAGGTAACGGATGTAGAAGAATTATTGGACGATGCTATTAAGATGATCCGTGATGCTGAAGATGCTATTGAGGACGCTAACGTGACTCCTGAAGCTCTTATTTCAGCAAAAGATAACTACGAAGATGCACGTGATGATATCCTCGACGCTTTTGCTGCATACTTACGGGGAAATGAAGAGGATGCACTTGAGTCTGCTGATGATGCATACAAGAACGCTGAGGATGCTTTTGAAGACGCCGGGGGTGTTTCAATAGGCGATGAGCTTGAAGACAAAATTGATATAGTAGAAGATGAAATCGACGATGCTTGGGATGAACTTGAGGACAGGGAAGATGGCGGTGATGACATAAGCGATGCGGAAGGAATATTAGAGGAGGCTGAGGAAAAGCTCGAATTAGCTAAGGATGCCCTTGATGATGAAGAGTACGACGATGCGGATGACCTTCTTGACGAAATTGAGGACCTTATTGATGACGCACTTGATGCTGTAGTGAGTGGTGAAGCAGAGGACGCACAGGATGCTATTGATGATGCTCAGGATGCTATTGATGATGCTCAGGATGAAATTGACGAGGCAGATGATGATGGCGATGATGTGAGTGATGCCGAAGACCTATTGGAAGAAGCACAGGACGCGCTTGATGAGGCTGAAGAAGCATTTGATGATGAGGATTACGATGATGCGATAGACTTTGCTGAGGAAGCTGAAGACCTTGCAGATGAAGCTATTGATAGTCTATAAAACTAATACAAGAGACATAATGCAACCCCAGTACTGACTAGTCAGTACTGGGGTTTCGTAAAAAAATTACTCCTGATGAATTCGTACGTAGGTACCTATCCCGCGACCGCGGTAATAGTTTCTTCACCCTCAAAGAAAAACCAAAACAACAAATTTTCCAGTCTCGACTTCAAAGTATCCTGATTTTACTCTCAGCATATTTCGCAACCAATTTCGCTCATCATCATGCATCTCAGATATTTGGCTAAGTTCAATTAACTTCGATTCATCAAGATTCATTCGTCACCTACTCAATTAAGGGTTTGTTTTGCAATTACACCTTCGAACATAGTACATATAAAAATTATTTAAATCAATAGACAACAAAAAACTCTATTAAGCGTTTTTTGTTGTTGTGGAGTGTCTTCTTTTTTCGAGCGTCTAATATTTTATGTTTTGTTTTAGATATTGGTATTGGGGGAGATGATGTACTCTGTCTTCTGAAATATCTTAATACAGCAGGGTATATACTCACAGATAGTCTCTAAAAACTCTGGACCAAAAATAATACAACCCCAGTACTGACAAGTCAGTACTGGGGTTTTGGGTCTTGTCCTTACTCATAGACTCGATTGTAGGTGTCGACACCGCGACCGCGGTAATATCGTCTGGCTCCTCAAACAACTTTTGAGACAACAAATGTAGCAGACTCTGATTCAAAGTATCCACTTCCAACTCCAAGATGGTTTTTAAGCCAAGACCGTTCTTCCTCATCCATCATTGGTAATTCATCAATTGGAACTAATTTTGAATTATCAAATGTCATAATTGCCTCCGCTGAATATGGGTTACTGTTTACTCCTGCGAAGATACTACTTATAAAAACACATAAGTCAATGTAATAACAAAAAAACGCTTAATAGCGTCCTTTTGTGAGTATTTGGAAAAATCACTTTTTCTTTTTACGCGCATCCAACATTTTATATTTTGCTTCAATACGCTTCTTCGTTTTATCTGAACGAGATGTTTTGTTATTTCCAACACCTGTACTTCTTTTTGCCATATGAGATGAGTATACATCATTTAAAGTAAAAACATATTGTGTTATACATAGCATTGCTTTTATTTCAAAATAAGCATACACTTCTCCCACTAGTCAATATCTAATCGAAAAAATAATATATACATATGGGAAATTATAACGGAGGAAACTTTGGAGGTGGCAAACGCTTTGGAGGAAAGGGTGGAGATCGTGGTGGAAATAGGGGAGGAGGCTTCGGTGGTGGTAGAAACAACGACCGGGGTGACCGTCCAGATATGCACCGAGCTACCTGTAGCGATTGTGGCAAGAGTTGCGAAGTGCCTTTCCGACCAACAGGGGACAAGCCCGTATTCTGCAGTGACTGTTTTGAAACAAAACGAGATGGTGGAAATGACCGTGGAGATCGCGGTGGCCGAAACTTTGAAAAGAGAGATTCACAACCTCGTTTTGGAGATAGACGACCAAGCAATAACGGGGGAAGTAGCAGTGGAGAGAACTACAAAGCTGAATTACGACAAATCAATGAGACACTTGGTAAGATTCTTAAAGCTTTAACACCCGCTACACTAGGAGAAAACAAAGATGGTGAGGTGCGTCGTGCAGACCGACACGAGAAAGCCCCTCGTAAGGAAATCGATACAGAAGCTCTTAACAAGACACTTCAAAAAGCAGTAGGCAAAGCTCTAGCTCCTACAAAGAAGACTGTTGCTAAAGTTGTAACAAAAAAAGTTGTCTCAAAAAAGGTTGTTGCAAAGAAAGCACCAAAGAAAAAATAAATTTAACTTAAAACACTCTCGCCTTCGAGAGTGTTTTAAGTTGTGGTAATAGAAATTGCCCTTCAACGATTTTCTGTTGAAGGGCAATTTGTTGGGGTTAGAGCAGCGGAAATTTTCGAAAGGGACCGTCCCATCCGATTTTTCCTCTGCCATACTCAAGAAGCTTGATTTGCTTCCCGTTTTCAATGGCAAAGAACTCTACATCGCCTGGTCCGATAAGCATCCGAACCCCTCCTGAGAGAGGAACTCTGGAAATACCACCTGTATCACCAGTCACCCTGCCGATAAACCAGACTTTGACTCTTGCTTGTGGCTTGAGAACGACGTAGTTTCTCCAACCAAACAGGATAGGAATATGGAGAAACGGAAACAAAACATCAGCAGGATCGTGTTCACCTTTGATACCTTTGACCTTTACCATTATTTTGGAACGGAGTTGCTTGACTTCATCTTGTGACAACTTCCTGTTATTCCAGAAAAAACGAGCTCTTCGAGGTGACTCGCGAAATGTCCCCGATGCAAGATACATCAAGGGAACCATCAGTACGTCTGCCCATGCTCCGACCAAACCTTGCGGTTTTACATTGATTAGTGCACTCACTTTAGCCCTCCGTTTGAGTTTACTTTTAAACTTTCCAAGTTGGTGAACGCATCAAGTCCTGATAGATTTTTCAAGGAAAGCCTTTCTCAGTGCTCCACCAACACTGTTGGTATGGGCGGGACTGGCAGCAAGGCGTTTCTTTATATTTTCCTTTATGACATTTTGAATTTCACCTAAAGACTGTTGGTGAAACTTATTGCTCGGATCTAATCTCGACTTGAGAACGCGCAGGTCAATGCTTCGAATTATGTCCTTTGCCATGACAAACCTCCTGTATTGAGAATGAATTTGCAATATATACCTGAAATATACTTTATCACGTTTTATTATTTTGTCAATGTCTCAGAAATACATAAAAATTCACAAAAAAGTGTTATTTTTTGCTATAATTTTGATATGCCAGTAGTATTTTTCTTTTTTATTTTCATAGTTTGGTCAATCCTCTTCAGTATGCACTGGCTTGTGTATGCTTCTGCGTCTCGTGTCTTTTCTGTTACTTTACCCCATTGGCAAGTCATTCTCGGCACACTTTCTTTTTCCTACTTTCTTGCAAGTTTTGGTGTTCGAAAAATGAACGGGGTGGCTGTTGATGGTTTTTATTTCATCGCCGCGACATGGCTTGGGTATATTTTTCTCCTTTTTTCTGTTGCAGTCGTTTACGAAGTCGTACATTTTGTAACAAAGTATGATTCTCGAGTCATACTTGGTACATTACTCTTTATTGCACTACTACTTGGGTCGTATGCGCTCATACAAGGGAATGTTTTGACCACGCGAGCCTATACGCTCACGATACAAAATCTCAAAGAACCCATCCGTATCGTACAACTTTCGGACATACACGTCGGTACGGTACACCAAAAAAAATATCTTACAGAAATTGTTGAAAAAACGAACGAACTCAAACCAGACATAGTCCTTATCACTGGGGACCTTTTTGACGGGTCTGCTGATATAGACGCGAGCATACTCTCACCGCTGAACAATATTAGTGCTAGAAGTTTTTTCTCACATGGCAACCATGAACTCTATGAGGGACTTGAACAAGTGCGTACTACACTGCAAGAACTAGATATTGAGCTTTTAGAAAACATGGCAGTTGAGTATAAAGGGTTACAAATCATAGGCGTCAACGACAAACAAAGCTTTTCGAGAGGTCAAACGTTACGCTCAATACTTGCCGACCTACCTCAGGGAGAAAATCAACCACGATTACTGATGTACCATACACCTTCGGACTGGAGTGTGGCACGCGAGCAGGGTATAAGCATGATGTTTTCTGGACATACCCATAATGGCCAAATATTTCCCTTTACCTTGCTCGTACGCATATTCTTTAGATACATAAACGGTCTTTATGAAATTGATGGAAAATACCTCCATGTTTCTCCTGGTACTGGCACTTGGGGACCTCCTATGCGCCTCGGGTCTCATAACCAAATAACTGTCTTTGACCTACAACCAGGCAAGTAGTTGTAAGACACAGAAAACCGCCCCTCAACGGTTTCTTGTTGAAGAGCGGTTTATAAAGTCGATTAAAGGACGGTTGCAAGCAATGCCATGCAAAAGATATATGTGCCACAAAATATAAAGGCAAGACAGAAATTACCGACTTTTTCCCACGTAGCCTTATCTGTCAGTATTCTACGCCATCTTTGCAGATCTCTCCGACGAACAATTACAATAATAATGATGAGCAAAGACTCGAACGCACAAATGGCCATTGAAACAAGTAAAGTTGTACTTGTTGTTTTAACTGCAACCAATATCTGTATCAGTAAGAAACAAAAATACTTAAATACTGATACGTTTTGAGCCTCTTTTGGTATTGAAATCACAAAAGCGAATTGTGGTACGAGAACAAGCGGGATACACAACACCATTGTGTCAAACACCCACTCAACCAATGGGTCTGCAAGAAACGGTATGTTAGTCAGCAAATACTGCATGAAGTTTTCCATGTTCTATCCTCCTTATAAAAGGTTTTTCTTATAGTTTATTCTGTACGTATAATACAATTGTTTTAATATATAGTCAAGTTAGCTTTTCTTCGTATACTTCTACGTATACGAAGAGCAGTGAATTATGATACTAATGATTGCAGATATGCTCTACACCATGTACAATCTTGGAAGCCATTAAGCAATGGCTTGTTCTTTTGTGAAAAAGAATACATTCCGCGGTAGCTCAGCGGTAGAGCAGTCGACTGTGGACAAAAACTGTTCCATTTCAACATGGTGGTATACTTAACCGTATATACCATGGGAAAAGAAAAACGAACATACGCTGATCGTGCAAAGTATTTATCGCAAGCTGTTTCAAAAAGACGTAAGCGTCTTGGAGAAATGTCCCGAGAGTATAAAGGTGGCAAATGCATCATATGCGGATACAATAAAAGTTCTCGTGCTCTGGTTTTCCATCACTTGAATCCTGAAGAAAAAGATTTTGGTTTATCCAGTAGAGGATTAACAAGGTCTTGGGAAAGGATTCAAAAAGAATTAGATAAATGTGTCCTGTTATGCGCAAATTGCCACATGGAATTGCACGACGGTATTACGCAGCTTCCCGAGGGAAACCCGGGTCGAAAAAGAAAGTGAATTGACTGGAAGCCCAAACGTAAAGACGTGGGTAATCAGCAGCCAATCTGAGCCCTAGCTTGCTAGAGCTCGGCAGGTTCAGAGACTATCCCGAGAGGGAGTACTCTTCAAATAAGTTCGGGGTTTACCCTGAGTTTATCGAAGGGGAAGCGCTTTCCACCTAAGCCAATTTGGTATGGTGATGATATAGTCCATCCCTCTAGAGACAGAGGATTAGATGTAATCGATCGGTCGTAGGTTCGAATCCTACCCGCGGAGCAGAGTTGGACACACGTCCACAAAAACCTCGTTTCGACTTGATGTATCAACGATACTTTCAGGTTCGAACCGAGTGTTTTTTGTTTTTGCCGTAAGTAGACCATTAATGATAGCCTCATACATTTTTGCGTTGGAAACACTGAGCTTTTTGTCTTTTAGAGTTAGGTTCGAGCCGATTTCTGAAAGGACCTCTTTTTTCTCCTGAATGCTTCCATTGGCGAATACCTCATCGATACCTTGAGCCAGATTGAATGCTCTGTAAACCCTCTTAAGCTTCTCTGGGTCAACATGTCCGAGTGATGCAAGATGACCCTTTATAGACTCAATTTCCGCCCTGAGAGGCTCCTTTACTTGAATGAAGTCATCTTCGCTTATGAGTAATTTTGCCTTCATCAAGACTAGCTCCTTGTATTCGTTTTCCTTCTTCGACAGTGTGCTCTCGAGGGCTTTTTTCTTATCAAATTCATTCTCTTGGTCACTAGATTCAAGTGTGCCAAGGTTCGATACACACCAATCTGATAGAGCTTTTGACACCCTTAAATTCTCCTTGAAATAGGTTGCTAGGTGTTGGTCAATAAACACTTCTTGCACACTGCCTTCTTTGCAGTTCGGATTCTTTTTCTTTGTGCAGTGGTAGTAAATGTAGTGTAGATAGGTAGGTCCCTCCATCTTATCAATTTCCATTTCACATCCTGGGCAATTCTTCCTGTTTGGATAGGAGAATTTTAATCGGCACCCAGGACAAATGAGTTGGTACTTATGCTCAGCTGTTACTGAGCCTCCGCACCCGCCGCACACAGTTCTTCCTGTGTATGTAAACAAGAGCTTGTTAGTGGAGGGTCGAGGTCGTCCCTTACTACCGATGATTTTTTGAATATGCCAATACTGCTCCTCGGTGATCATCCGGGGAAGGCTTTCTTGAAGCTCATATCTGCTCCCATCCTTGGTAAAGAAGAATCCAGCAAATACAGGATTCTTGAGGATGGTGTCAGCGACGTAGGAGATAACAAGTTTTTTACCACCTTGTTTCTTTCTTTGAGGTGTTCTAAGACCAATTTCCTCGTTTGCCACATGAGCCAATTGCCTTATTGAGTATCTCCCTGTGGCATACAGCTCGAGAAGTTGTCTGATTAGAGGGAACCGTTCTTCATCAACAAGCCAACCACGATTGCCGGGCTCTGAGAGAAGATCGTTTCTGAACCCGATTGGTGCAACACCGTTCGGTAACCCATTCTGTTCTCTTGAACGAATACCTCGTTTTGTATCAACACTTAGGTCACGGACGTACTGCGTAGCCATACCAAGCTCAACCTGCATCATAAGCACATTGTCTTCTGGGAAGTAGCTCCTTCCGTATGTTTGAATATGCTTAATGATTCCTTCTTGTAGTAACCAACTTATCATTCCTCCGTCTATTGGATTTCGAGCAAGCCGGTTGAGTTTCCACACTATGAGTCCGCTAGCTTCACCTTTTTTGATTCGCTTAATCATCTCATCAAAGACTGGTCGACCCGGTTCCTTCGCTGATCTTGATTCGGAGAAAACTTCGATAGCTTCAATTCCAACATCCTTTGCTAGCTTCCGTAACTCGTTAATCTGGTCTGGGATAGACTGGACCTGTCTGTCTTCTGCGTCACTCGATTTTCTGCAATAGACGAAGTACTTTATTTTCTCGTTTATTTTGATTTTATTCTTCATAGTGTTACTGGCTAATACATACAACAGTACCGAAACAAGTTATTAAGTCTAGTGAAATATATACTGACACTTGGCCCAGTACTAAGAGCCCCCCTACCCCCACAACCCAGTAAGGTTTAAGGGGGTTCGCCGTGCTCTTAGCCCGTTGTCTCTCGGAGAGCGACTTGGTCCCATCTGTCCAACAGCCAGCGTTAGCCCACTGTGGCGTACATGACTGCGTTAGGGTCCTCTCGCTACACCGCAATCAGAGGTTTGGTTCGTTGCCGACACCCGGCATCCCTTGTACCGCGGGATCACGGAACCAAGCCTATACCTGTTTTGTTTTTACAAGCCCCGTATAGGTTCGCCCAGGGCTTGAAGAGGCGCACATTCCTGTACGCTGGTCTTTGCTCTGAGAGGATGTCTTCCTCTCGCTTGAATGGACGAGTTCCTTCTCATCCGCTCGAGCGAGAGCAACACTTGCCAGCTTTGAGATACGCAACAAAGACAACCCTAGTCCTTGGGCTTCTTCATCTGTAAGAGTTGCTCCGTAGTCTCGGAACATGATCTCTTTGAGTTCTTGTATTGCTTTTGGCTTGAATGTCATATGGACCACCGCATGGTCCGGGATTCGCTATACCCAACAAGGCGACTGATGTATTCCTTGTTGGGCAGACCGAACCTCTGACTGATCTGCTGGTGTATGTCTATTCAAACTCTTTTGTTTGCATCTATTTAGTGCTGGCGGGACTGCATACTGTCACTAATTACGGTCTGGACCAGTACAAAAATGGACAACCTTTTGGGTTGTCCACCAGCAAACGCCAGCAATTGGATTAAGCACTTGGATTATTTAGTATCCATCCCGCAAAAAGTCTTCCTGTTCGGTATGTATCAACGAGACGTCTTTGATCAGGAAGAGTATTTTCTAGCTTTCCATCACCAACTCGTGCACGCCTGAAGAGATTCGAAATAGAATTGTCGACAGCTTTTTTGATCTTATCGGATGCATAATCTATCATTTCGTCTCTCCGTTTACGAAGTTCTTGTTCCATCACAGCTTGTGGTACTTTTCCATCCTGATTTCCTTTTTTGTCGAGTATATCAAGTACCATGTAGTGCAACGATCCGTGCTCGAGTGGTTTACCATTAATCAACAGTGGTTTGCCTTTGAATCTGAAATTACCATCCTCGTCTTTTTGAAGAGCTCGCCCTTCTTTGTTAACTGGCTGGAGTCTCCCTAGCTCATCTATTTTCTTTTTAATTCTTGCTTTATCAAGTATGATCGTCGCCGACACAGGTTCGGTTGTGATGAATGCTGAAAATGGCGAATCGACTATAATCCTATGAGCTGGATTCATTCTATGAGTTTTGGTGAAGTCATCATCAATAGGGTACGATTTACCATTCGAGCGGGTATAGGAAGGCACCTTGAGTACATCGTTATCGTGGAGTTTTTTGAGCACACGAAGTTCAGTGGTTTTAGATAGACCACTAATTTCTCCGAGTAGATACCTAACCCCATCTTTACCAGTAGGAGTTCCATTCTCCAATAAGTTGTGCAGAACACCCAAGACCAAGCTTGGGTCATCAGTCATTCCCATACCTGAATTGTAGCGATTTTTACTCTTATTTACCAGTTAATATTGAATTCAAATTTCTTGTATTTTTTCAGTTTCCAGAGTCATTTGCTTCTCAGGTTGTAATTATGGGCACACTTGCACATCAATACCATCTTTTACCAAATCCTCGACAATCGTATGCAAATCGCCTACAACGTCAATTAAACCGTTACGGGTGGCCTCCTCGCCTCGATAGGTGGAACCATCTCTTCAGAGATCCTTACACTTTCACGATCTTAATCTTCGCATTAGCAAGAAAGCGTGTGAGTTTACGTGGCTCCTGTCCACCCTTAGGTACTCTTCCGTAATACTTCTGATTTCCAGTTCTCCTGCCACAGTATGATATATAGAGCCTATGCTTTGATCGAGTCATAGATACATAAAGTAAGCGTCTCTCGTCACCGATGAATTCAGTATCATTTCTTCCAGGTATAAATTCATCTTCAGCGCCCACAATGAAGCAGGTATCAAACGTAAGTCCTTTGGCTTGATGCATTGTAAGAATACTCACAGCATTTGGAGTTGTTTCCTGTTCTATCATGTCAGAAGCTGTGCCAATACTCTTCATCATTTTTTCCAACGTGTCAGCGCCAGTCTCTTCTTTTATCCGCTTGAAGTAGGTACTTATCTTTTCGCGTTGTCCTTCCTCAGAAATACAGTCTGTGGTGATCTTTTCTACAAGGGCATCTAAATCTTCTATCTTTTTTAATTCTTCAATTCTTTTATCTAATTGCTCAACAAATTCGAGAACACGTGCCCTCATAGAACCAAGGGTTGAGGCATCAGCTTTAACAGCCTCAAGTGTGGTGTGTAATCGTAGCCCTTTACCAGAAGCGAGAGTCCAGAGTTGGTCAATACACTTATCTCCAAGTCCATTTTTCTCAACCTGAATCAGAGTCCTTAGTGCGAGCTCATCCTGCCTGTCTGCAAGTAATCGGAGAGTTGAGAGTACTGCGCGAAATTCTTTTGATTCCATCAGCTCGTCTTCGAGAGCCATCGATACGTTTATCCCTTTAGTGGCAATCTGGTCCTTTATTGGTCCAAGAATTGCCTTACTTCTTGAGAGGACAACAATGTCCTCTGGCTTCATCCCATCATCAACAAGTTTTTTGATTTTAGCCGCTACTACACTTGCTTCATTATCCTGATCTGAACATTGCACCAGAACGACCTCACCATCTCCAGCCCCATCCCTTGGCTTCGTTGTTTTTGGAAGTCGTTTTGTGTCCTGATCGGCTACAAACTCTGCTTGTTGAATAATGGACTTGTCGCACCGGTAACAGGTTGTTAACAGAAGACGAGCCGAGCCACCATACACTTCAGGGAACTGTCTTATGCCTACAGGATCAGCATAACGGAATCCGTAGATGCTTTGATCGTCATCACCGACCACAAACACTTTTGCTCCTTTCTCTGAGAGTGATCTAATAACAGCAAGGTCACAAGCATTGAGATCTTGGTACTCATCTATCAGCACATATCTGTATTCATTATCCAACTTAAATTCACCACTCTGATCAAGAGCTCTTTTGAGTTTGTATACGAGTTCTGCTCGAAGTGTTTCCCCGTATACATCCTTGTGTTGCTGTAATGCCCCGATGAATTTAGGATTTGGAAACACGTCGGTCCAGCCAAGCTCATCAGCTTTCAGTGTTTCCCAATCAGCAGAAAGCCGATGGATTAGTTCTTGCACTTCTTCAATACGTGACGCACCAAGTATTTTCTTCAAATCTTCTTGGATAATATGTCTTTCTTCCCAGTCATCCGCAACACGCACAGGCCTTGGTAACTCTTCAATAGTTTTTGAGTTGAACAGAATCTGTCGCAATGCAAAAGAGTGTAAAGTTGATACTACAGGAGTCTGAATTTTGTGTGGCTCAAGCACTGTCTTCAGATCGCGACGAAGTTGTGCGGCGGCAAGCCGTGTGAAAGTAAGAGCCAAGATTTCTTGCGGATTTATGTTGTGTTTTAAAACAAACCAAAGTACCTTGCGAGTAAGGACATGTGTTTTACCTGTACCTGGTCCAGCCAGTAATCTAGCGTGGCCATCTACGTGTTCAATTGCGAGCTTTTGCTCGTCCGTGATTCCTTCTAGTATTTTATTAAGTGTTTCTGCATCCATAAGCTTCAGTGTACCCATTGTTTTGACTGCCTTCGCGTAGGTCCATATTATTAAACAGTTTAGCAAATATTGGCTTGATTGGACAGCAAAAATGTTGTTTGTTGCCGTGTGTTTAGTTATTCGACAGCCCCATATTTAATTCGTGTTGGACCATCAATAACTAGATAACTCCATCCCGTCATGGCATACAGACTGAGTGCCATATTCAGAGAATAAAAACCACCGAGCATCTGGTGGTTTTTCTTTTTTTGGAGAGTAAGATAACTCATATGGGCTGGCATCATCACCCACCACAGTACATAGTTTTAAACGACGTCGACACTACGCCGGTGCTCCTTTCCCCAGAGTTTGTCGGTGCTTTTTCAGGTGCCTTTTTTGCGTTCCTATTTGGAATTATCAGTTATCGAATAATAAAACGTTTTGAACGCTTTATTCAACATCGTAATGCACTTATTACATTAGACAGATTGTTGAACGAGCACATCGATCTCATCGGTCTTAATCGAACAGGTGCTCTCAACACGAGCCCCATTCTTCGGAATCATAAGCTCACCCATAACCGTCTCATTAAGCTACCAGTCAGAAAGGAGTTGAATACAGAACTAGGTAGTCTAGACATTGCTAACCGTTACTTCTCTTATGAGAGAGGGGTGTACAGGACTAATGTTGATTCGCAATCATTGAATTACACGCTCACAAGATTTGAAGACGTCATGATCGGCGGAGGCGTGCTTCCTGGGGAGAACTGGCACTATATTGTCGGAGCAATTGATCAGGTACCGGGGCACTTGGACAAACTTGAGACCGAGACGAAACTACTTCTCAGTCTCGTCCGTATCCATATTAGGCGTCTAGCAGGTAGAGGAATTTGGTATGCAAACACCCACAAGGATTTAGATATTACTGTGACCAACAAGGAGTTGGCAGATGAAATTCTTACTTTGGAAAATGAAATCAAAGCATCGGTTGAGAGATCGCGTTCAATCACAAGATAATAGTTTTTTTAATGAAAGTATGATCGACAATTATTTTAGAGAAGCAAAAAGCCTTGAGTCCACAGTCGAGAAAAGTAGGATCTGGTTGGAATCACATGAATCGATTAAAGACGATACAGGTAAGGCATTAAATGGGCTTAATCAATTATCTTTTGCAATTCCAATATTTGGAGGTTCTGGTGACGAATTCACAATAATTCAACCATGGCATCATATATTTTTTGAAGCTGATCAGGATTTAGATTCAGCAATATTACTCTTAATGATGGGATTTTATAAAGACAGTTTCAGATCCCTTAGAAGTTTTTTGGAACTAAATATTTTTGCTCTCTATAATTTTGTAAATGAAGACAAGAAATATTTTCAGAAATGGCTTAATGGAAAAGCTCATACCCCAGGAGTTGGTGACATGCTTCAGAAACTGATTGAAAAGAGTGTGGATTTTAAAAAACTTAATGAAAAACTAGACTGGAATAAAGAGGTTAGATCTCTGTATAAAGAACTTTCTGGATTTATGCACACACAAGGAGCTCTTCATACTCACACTTCACTAAGAAATAGCAATACGACCAGTTTCAGTGAGACTGGTATACAGACAGGTACCGAATTATTGCTCAGAGCAATTCGCCTAGCATCAATGGGCTTTGCAGTAAATTTCCCGATGTCTTTTCAAGCCTTACCACTTTTTGAGAAGTTTGCCTTAAGTCCACCTGTCGGAGGATTTCTTGATGAAGGTCAAGTTGAGAGTGTTAAGTCAATATTTTCTGATGAAGTTTCAAAAAAACTTTCTGACATATGTCTAGCAAATGAGGATGCAAATTCATTAGCTGAAGGAGTTAGATCAATGTCGAATCAGACGAAAGAGGAAATTTTTGAAAGCTTTAAAAGAACTCTTGAGTCTGAAGAGTTTAAAACTAGTAAAGAAAAAATACTGCAAATGATAAAAGATGATGAGTTTGATAAGGCGATTGCTCTTGTAACAGCAACACAGAGAGCAGTAATACGGGCAATGAATGGTATCTTGTTCAATCCATTTTATATGTCCAAGAATTCTAAGTAGTAGATAATGTGATTACACAAACTCTTTATCTAAGCTAAGCTTTCTGTAGGTAGCTAATTCTGCTACAATTTATTCACAACTGAATATCAGTCGACCTAACCCCTTTGGAATCCCTAAAGGATATGGTTGCAAATCCCGCTAGAGAATAAAGGACTCCCAGTCCAGAGTCACTCTAGCGGGTTATGCAGGGAAACTTGTATAGGCAAAGCCGAAAGGCCGCGTCGCAATGGCTGGGAGCCTTTTGTGTTCCTGCTATTTATAAAACCCGCTAGAAATTATGTATAAAAAATTAGGTAGGTATCTCCTATGGGGGGTACTTGGAATAGCTGTTCTCGTCCTTGGAATTAGGACATTTTATCAGGTTGCTGTATATCCAGGCGAAGTTCGAAAAGAGTGTGCAACTCGTGCTCTGGAGTTTGTGAAAGGCAAGCAAAAAACTGAGAGGGTGTATGGCACATCTGAAGCAGATATTGATTACAAATTTGTGTATGAATACTGTTTTCAAGAGAAAGGATTAAAACCTGAAAAATAAATAATATGAACACTAAACAATTTGCAACACTTATCGCTCTTATTGTTATCATTTTTGGTTCAGTTGCGTACGACACTATGGCAACTCGTGTTGCACGCGAAAACTGTGCTACCTATGCTATGCCGGTAACGTTACGGTCATTCGAAGATTCAATGATAGAAACCGGAGAGGAGTTTCCACCCAAGCGACTGGCTCCAGACATGTCTGTTGCCGCAAAAGCAAACTTCGATTTCTTCTATGATTTCTGTATGGATAATTGGGAAGACGGGCGTCGCTAGGAATCTCAACGACTAAGGAAGTAACCCAGCATATGCCATGGTTTTAACAACAGCCTTCTTGCTATAGCGAGGCTTTTTCCCACTTGGAGTAAGTGGTTTACCTAAGGTAAGATCCAAGTAGACTTTTGCTGCACGGATGTCATGGTTTTGAAGGGCTCGCCGAAGCAGTACATCAAGCATAGCTTTCAGGACTGTCTTTTTTACATATCGAATCTGACCGTGTAGCCGTTCTTTGACAAGAACTTCAGACTTTAGATGTTCCTCAATCATCAAACGATGCTTAGCACTGATCGGTCTTCCAGCACCAACACGAGCACCGCCATTGTTTCGGCGACCATCTTTTTTGCCTGCTCCTAGTGTTCGTGCCCATGTCATATTGAAGTGGATGACCGAAAGGGGTCAGGTATCATTTTATCCTTATTCTACTTAGATTGCTATATAAAAAAGAGACATATTCAATCTTTTTTGAGCATTGAAACCCGACCTAGATGGGTTAGGAACTAAGACTTGAACCTGCTAATATTTGTTCATATGCAATGGAATAAAGGTGATATTTTGAAATCTAAACATGAGGATGCAGTTCATCCAATAATATTCCTTGAGGGTTATGATGACTCCTATTTTATTGGAGCGATGATATCTACAAAAGGTCCTGAAAGACATCTAGATAGTATTCCCATGGAGAAAGAACATTTCGAGGAAATTGATGAAAATGGGGAGGTATACGAAATATATTTTGGACCAAGCTTTCTTGTCGACGCTCTTTTATTGAAAGAACATCGCTGGAAACCTTTCGATAAAACCGGAAGACTTACTCCTGTTGGTGTTGAATTTGTGCAGGATCGGATAATGGGAAAATATCCAATGCTTTGGAAAGAATACAAAAGATATCGACAGACCTAACGGGTCAGTTGAGCAGGTGATTAAACGCCACAGTAAGGCTCAACACCCGTCTCGGACTCGTACCAGAATCAGAGTACGCAGGAGACCATTCCACGGACTCCATATTTAATTCGGTTTAATTCGGCGCAAGACCATTTTAATTCGCTGGAAAGTGAAGTACCGCAAGTTAACACCAAGGGCATCTTTTCAAGTGCCTGCCCGGACAGCTTCGACCGCAATATGACCTGCAAATGTGGTGACGAAGGTCTTCAAACTTGTGAGCTCACTCATGTCAGAATACAGACCGCTATCTATTGAAGACTGTCCCGATAACATAACACAAGCGGCCGTGTAAAGTTGCTCTTGAACTAGTTTCTTACAGAGCACATTGTAGCGATCAGCGTAGGATGCCCCCTTAAACTCTGGAAAAATCGGAAAGTGCGGTGACTTGTCGTTTACTGGTGTTCGCGAGCAAGTTTGATCCTCAAGAAGCATGAGCCAGCCAATGAAGGGCTTAGCTTGTTCGCCAAACGCTCCATCTCTGTAAGCAGTCCATAGATCGTGAGCGGTACCAATTGATTCTTCGGTTCTATTATTAAAATTGTTTCCAAACGAACCAACTTGTGACTTGAATTCTAGGGCTGCTACAAGTTGTCCTTTGTTTAATACCAACAAGTCCCACTGCTTAGTAGGTCGGAAGAATCCTGGCAACGTCACTAAACGACCACCGTAGATAATGGTGGCATTGGCGAGACCATTTGCTTGGACAAGTTCAGCCATCAAGGAAGTAAAACCATCCATATTCTTTCCCGCAGTAACTGCTCCACGAGTCCCTTGATCTATTCTCCCTAACTCAGCTTGTTGTTTGGACGCGGCACTCCGATTACCCCAGAACATTTTTACTGCATCTTTAGCGTGTTCTTCGTAGTTTACGAGATTGATTGCCATTACTTTTCGATTATAGCACGCTCCGTTGGAGAAAGAGAATATAAAACTGACACAATATGGTTTCTAGCCACCTTATCATCTTTTTTTGCAATTCTTCTAATTTCTTGGCGTATATTATCGGGAATCGCGCTCCAGTGAGGGATACGAATGCGTCTAAGATATTGGGCCTGGAAACGTAAACAATTACCATGCATCCGGGTCGAATAGGTTTCGATGAATAACCGAGCAATACCAGACCGCAAGATTACACTAAGAGACTCAAGGTCCCAGTCTTGAGAGGTTATATAATAGAGGTTATGGTGAGGATAAAATTTCCCTTTTTCGTATACGATATGGACGTAGCTTTTAATGTCCGGAATCAAGAGTTTCGGTCTTGTCACAAGCTCTATGTTAATTCGGTCAATCGTTCGATACCAAGCGTGAGGATTTTTTTTGGATATGTGTCTCTGTTCGATAATGTCCCTATGTAATTCAAGGTAAGCGCGAAGTTTTGGGTACTCAGCAAGGGATACTAATTTCCCTTTTTTATCAAAAGGGTTGATTACTCCGTAACCCTTCCAGTTGATTTCTCCGGTCTGGATGTCTTTGGTTGTTATAAGAGGTATCTTGCGGTCTTCTTCAACATCCATCTCCCCAAGTTGGGCAATAAATACACGGTCTGCTCCTGTCGCAACCCCAATTCCCACCTTACATCCAACTTCTTCTAGAGTGGGAAAATCTCGCTCTAGCCGTCTCACAAGATTTAAAGTAGATGACTCCCCAAACATCCAAGGGCTATCGTCTGAATTAACCAGAGTAGTTTCTACTCCCACACCTTTTGCTGTAGCGTCAGATTTCAGAGTATGGAATATTTCCTGGAGAAAGGTCGAGTCTATTTCTGGCCGCTTAATAATAGTTGTGGGTCCAGTGGGTTCCTTTGCAATAATTGTAATTGCGGGGTATGCAATTACCTCTGAATGGAAAGCTGAAGACCCAACCATATCAACGTATATTCGAAGGTGGTATTGTTCTGCTATTAGTTTTCTAAGTGGTCCGCCGTAACGATTTTTCATCCACCGATCTGCACAAATGAAACCAAGTGTACCTCCTTCGCATAGAAGTGATAGGGAGTATTCGATGAAAGGTACGTAAATGTCAGCACGATCGTAAATCGTCTGGAATCGTTTACGGTACTCAGTCATCAGGACGCTTGGTACTGCTTCATTTCTTATGTACGGCGGATTGCCCACAACGTGAGTAAATAACTGGTCAAACTCAGTAAGAAGAAAATCGCCTTGAATTAGCCATGTGTTAAGTAATTCTTCAATCTGTATTGTTGTTAGGTTGTACCTATTAAGTATTTTATAAACTTCCTTTCTGGTCTTTTGATATGACTCAGCATGTAGCTCCACCGCTCGAATACATTCTTTAAGAGTTGTGACGTTTGGAGATACTAGTTGATTCTTGAGCGAGGACATCAATCGTTCTATTGCTGGAATAAGAAAGTCACCGCATCCAAACGAAGGCTCAAGAAGACGTAAGTTTTGAAGTTTGCGAGATGGGACGTATCCAGACAAATCGAGTATAAAATCAACAACCTCTCTGCGTGTAAAAACAGCACCGCGTTCGTCAGTTCCTGCTTTGGCAAACTCTTCTGAAACCGTATTAATCGGGGACAGTGTTTGTATAAAATGTTTATTTTGATTGTTGACCTTCATCCTTTATATTTTAACATTTTTTATCAGAATTGACTTAAGTGCTACATCTTTAATTCACTTTGATTCGTGCCAGAGGTCCATATTTAATTCGCTCTGAACCACTTCGGACACTTAAATTTAATTCGGTGTGATTCGGTTGACTCTACAACCCCCAGATTTATATCGCTGTAATTCGCTGTGAGCTACACACCAATACCCTATATTTAATTCGTGCCAGACCACTCCGTAACCCCGTTTTTAATTCGCTTTAATTCGCGTCAGAGACCACTCCAAAACCCCATTTTTGATTCGCTCTGATTCGCTCCGAAGGACGGTTCAAACACCTCTTTTATTTCGGTGTGATTCGGTGCAAGGCCACCTCAGACCCCCATATTTGATTCGCTGTAATTCGCCGTGACCCCTGTTTTGATTCGGTCTGATTCGGCCTAAGAGTGCCTGAACCCAGTATTTAATTCGTGCTAATTCGTTCCAGTTGCTGTTTTTAATTCGGTATAATTCGGTCCAAGCCAGCTTTAGGTCCTCTTGGACCCCTATATTTAATTCGATGTGATTCGATGTGGACCCACCATATTTAATTCGGTGTAGTTCGGCGCATACCACTCCAAGAACCCCATATTTGATTCGTTGTGATTCGCTGTGACCCTGTTTTTGAATTCGGTTTGACCCATATTTAATTCGTGACAATTCGTGACAGGGCCTCAGACCGCACTCCATAACCTACAGCTTCTACAATTGGATTGGGTATTGAGCGTTTGGCATTTTATGTCATGTGATATAGTAGGAATATTATATTATGGATTTTGTGTTCAAAAAGAGAAAACGTAGTAGCGTCAAGGCAGTGTATGAAGATGACCTAGTTACTTTCTTACAGGCCAATAATCTATACAAACCAATTATTGAGGGTACGTACAGATGTCGACATTGTGGTAACGTGATAACTATAGAAAGTCTTGAGGTTGTAGTACCGACTGGCACCATCATAACCATGGTGTGTAACAACCCAAAGTGTCTGAGTCAAATTTAGGTATGGAAGGCTTATTAACTCATCCGCTAGTAACATACTTCATTACCTTTGTGGAAAGTCATCCAGTTCTATGGTTCTGTCTCTTGTTGGCAGCACTCCTGCTTCTCGGTGTAAATTGGCTTGCCGATTTTATACCCGCCCTTGAGATACTACGCTCAAAAATTTACCTTCCAATCAGTAGATATTTACAGTGGAAAAGTATACACAAAGCTGCTATTCAAAGTGACGTGCGCGGTCATGTAAATCGTGAACTTACGAAGTTTCGCAAATATTTACCTGCCGGTTGGTGCGGGGACATGGATGTTGAATGGGTGCGTCATCAGGACCTCTCACACACGATTGCCGACGGTCGTATGATCGTCAGGGTTAGACCCACAAAGTGCCAAGCTACCAACTTTGTGGTCCTGTGTAACGCATATCTACGCTCAAGTTTTTTTCCAAAGACTGAAAAGATTATACCAAAATCGCACCGAGAAGCCTCTGTGCTGTTTATTGGTCTTAAAATTGCGATGAACAGAGGTGGGGAAGTGCAAACTATGTTTGAGGACAAGGTTCTTGAACCAGCGATACAACGTCATAAACAAATCCCAAAGCACTTGGAGGATTATAGAGTGCTGGATAAAAGGGGGATGTTTACGAGCAAGTTTTTGCGCGAGCTTCAGCTCACAGCTAACGACGCTAGGTTCACCTCTGCTCGCCACAACCTGCTTCAGGAGGTTCAAGGCATACTTGATCATGGTAAATCATTTATTGCAGCCTATGACGAAAAGCGGACTGGTGGTGAAGACATACCTCCAACTCTTTGGCATCGCGAAGGTGCAATTTCAAAGTATGCAGTGGTACTCGTTGCAAAACCTGTCAAAGTGTCAGCTGGGGTAGACCCTTATGTAAATAGAGTTCGTGATGCATTTGCAAGAGGTGCACGAAGAGTATATGTATTTGGTGCAGACGGCGAACGCAAATTTGCAGACTCTGTGGTCACGGTAGCCGAAAACTTACTTGATGATATACGTCTTGTTGAAAGATTTGAGACAGAATATGATTACCGTGGGAACCCTTCAGGTTGCGGAGCTTTGTTTGCAGTTGATTAATCCAGGTGATAGGTTCTAACTTCGTTCAGCATGTGGAGCCGAGCAGTAGAGCCCACAAAATTTCGTTTGCCTATGGGGGACGGAAATGGAAAATCAGCGATGATTTTCCACGGGTTTTGCCAAGAAACGGTGACAGCCCGATCCCGCAAAAACGGGTTCGAGCCAATCTTTTTAAGAAAATCTCTCTTCACGGAGAGATTTTCTTGTGAAGCAACAATTTTGGCTTGTTTAGTGTCTAAAATGAAAAGTCGCATCGGTTCGAGCCAATACAAACCTTTTTTCTCAAAATCAGATAATTTTTCAGAAATCTCAATTTTTCGGTTGAGAAGTTTTTGCTTTTTGGATGTATATTCTTCCTTTGAAACGACACCATCCAAGTGTGCATCCAAAAGCTTTTCCAACTTCTCATCAAGTTCTGCGATTTCTGATTTTAGTTTTTGAGCAAAAAGGATTCCGTCTTGGGCTTCTTGCACACGAGCTTTTTCTAGCTCGGCAAGCATACTCTCAGCCCAAGACGGAGGCAAAGAAACTTTTTCTAGGACATCATTTATTTGCTCTGTAAGTACCTCCTCGCGCACATACTTCTGAGAACATGCGATGCGCTTTTTCGTACAACGATAGTAATGATGTCCTTTTTGCGTTTCAGAAGTAATGGCGCACCCACACTCAGCACAGAGAAGCAAACCACGATACGGATACTCAGCAACCTTACTTTGTTTCTTAGGCTTTGCTTTATTAGCCATTACTTTCTGAACAGCATCAAAAAGTTTCTTTGGCAGTATTGGCTCATGTTTCGCTTCATACAACTCACCATTATATTTAAAAACACCGTAGTAAAAGGGATTAGAGAGAATGCTTTGGATAAGGGAAACCGACAAGACTTTTTCACCCCGACTAAACAAGCCCAATGTATTTGCAATATTTTGGATATCTTTCAGAGAATAATTACCTGTTGCATACCGTTCAAACAATTTCCTAACGAGTGGCGCACGGTCTGTATCAGGCACTACCACATGTTTGAGTTTATCGTTCAAATATCCCACAGGTGCCCATCCTGGCCACTCGCCACGACGTAGCTTTTGCCTCAAACCTCGCTTGGTGTTCTCTGAAAGATTATCTACAAAATATTTCGACTGACCAAACGCTATATTGAGCATGAATTTGCCTTGTGGAGTTGGTTCAAACCAAAATGTAGGAAATTTTAGCGACTGTATTTTCTCACTATCAACCAGATAAATAATTTTTCCTCCATCAATACTGTTTCTTGCCAATCTGTCAGGGTGCCAAGCTAAAATTCCTTCCGCATGACCAAGCTCCACACGCGCGAGCATCTCATTAAACTTCACTCTCCCAGGCTCCTTGGCGGTCTGTGACTCTCGAAAAACACCAACTACGGAAAGATGCTCGCGCGAAGCAAATTCATTCAATTCAGCCTCTTGAGATTCGAGAGATAACACCTGTCTATCATCCTCATCGGTAGATTTACGAATGTACATAAAATAGTTCATAGCGTTTGGTCAAAAATTACCGCTTCTACTTTCGCCTTTCCTGTCTGCTACATATATATGCAGGGAAGGTGAAAGAAAAAAGATTGGCTCACAATACTTTAGTATTGAATCCGCCGTTTGCGGATAAACCCGTTTTTGCGGGATCGGGCTGTCACCGTTTCTTGGCAAAACCCGTGGAAAATCATCGCTGATTTTCCATTTCCGTCCCCCATAGGCAAACGAAATTTTGTGGGCTCTACTGCTCGGCTCCGTCTATATGATGAAATCCGAACTTATTTCGAACGAAGTGAGAAATAATACCCGCGCCTCCGCACCTCGCTTCACTCGGCGCTCGCAAAAAACAGAAAGTTTCTTTGCGTTTTTTCTTTTTCGTCGGCCCCCCAATATTTTCGCGAATAAGGGAAAGAACTTTTTTCTTTTCTGAGTTTTTACAATATGTGCTATTATTGCAACATAAGGACTGCAACTATTCTACCATAATCCTTACATTATAATATAGGATACTCCACACAACCATGTCTTCAATTGGTCAGAATATTAAAAAACTCAGAAAAGAAAAAAAGATATCACAAGACAAGCTCTCAAAGCTTGCCGACATTTCGCTGAACACAGTCGTGAAGCTCGAACTCGACCACGTAACTGACCATGTTTGACTTGCATGAGTCGTTTAAACCATCTGTCGACTCTGTCCCACTGCTCAAGGTAAGGAAAGACGTCATATTTTTTACCTAATGGCATCATTTGGATATGTATAACTTTATCATGCTAAAGTATTTTATCCTTCACAAATAGCAATCTGTTTTTCGTATTCAATTTTTTGTGCTTTCAGTATCGAAATATATTCTGGTACAAAAGCTAAATCATACTGAGGTATGTGTAAATATGAAGTATTACCTGTAGACTTGTAGTGCGCCATATAAGCTTCTAAATATTCAAGTAACTCTAATGTTGTGTTGGGAGCCCAACTTGCAGGAACAGCTTGTCCACCTTGAGTTATATAAGCAACCAAAGTTTCTGCAGGTGCTTGTAAAAGACCCTGTGCTTTACGGCAAGCACTCTCTCGCTCAGCAACATTAGCTTGTTCAGTTATCTGAGCGCCTAACTTTTCTTTCAATGTTTCGTTCTCCTCTCTCACTTTCTCTAACTCAGTTTCCAAATCTAAGACTGCGGTGTCAAGTTCATTTTTATTGATTTCAACTGTTCCTTCTAACTCTTCCTGTTTCTGTTCTACAACAGTAACTCGTCCTATTAGTGCATCTATTTGCACTGCAAGGACCTGAACTGCCTCTTCTACAGTTTTTCCTTGAATAAGAGAGGAAACAAAAGTACCACCCATTGTAACGGTAGGAAACAGCAAGACACCAACTAATATCCAAATAATCTGTTTACCTAATTTAAACTTTTGCATAATTATCTAACACTTTTAAAATACTCCAAAAACGCCCTACTAGCTAGTAATTGTTAGTAAAAATTGGGCATTTATCAAGTTTGAATGTTTATTTTTACCAAATTAAGGGCTTTAATGCACAGACCACTTAAACACGATTTCGTGTTAAGTGGTACTATGTTGATATATGACCGTAGAGGAGCGTGTTGAGTATCTAGTAAATAAATATGACATAAATCATATTTATGCTCGAACTGTACTCCTAGAAAAAGCTCTTAAAAAGTTTGACGAAGATCAAATACTTAAAACAATAAAAAATAAACCTAAACCTTTTGTAAAATGGGTTGGGGGAAAACGTCAGCTTTTAAAACAGTTTCGAGAAAAAGGATTATATCCTCCAAAAGAATTTAATCCTATCACCAACACATATTACGAGCCTTTTGTAGGAGGTGGGGCTGTTTTCTTTGACCTTCTCCCTAAAAGAGCTGTTCTCTCTGACTTAAACCATGAACTTGTATCTACCTACAATGTGATAAAAAATGATGTAGAAGGTTTGATAAAAAAACTTACCTCAAAAAAATACCTACACGATAAAGAAATATTCTTAGGTATTAGAGCAGAACGAGTTGAGGACTTGAATGACATTGAAATAGCGGCACGTTTTATATACTTAAATCGCACAGCGTTTAATGGCATGTATCGCGTAAACAGTAGCGGGTACTTTAACGTTCCTTTTGGAAGCTATGAAAACCCCGTCATTTGTCACGAAGAAAATCTTAGAAAAGTATCCGATGCACTTCAAAAAGTAGTAATTAAGAATGGAGACTATAAAAACGTAGTTAAAAGTGCAAAAAAAGGTGATTTTGTTTACTTTGACCCTCCGTATTACCCCATAAGTAAAACAGCCTCATTTACTTCGTACACAAAAGAAAGCTTTTTAGAAAAAGAACAGGTTGAATTGCGAGACACTTTTTGGGATCTTCATAACAAAGGTTGTTTTGTGATGCTTTCAAACTCAAATACAAAATTTATAAATGACATATATACTGAGCTTGTGAATAAAGACAGCAAAATAAAACTTTCGAAAATTGGAGCTACTAGAATGATAAACTCGAATGCTTCAGGACGTGGAGAGGTTAAGGAGGTCTTAATTACGAATTATTAAACATGCGGAAAGATCAAATATCGAATCAGGACCATAACTTGATTAAAGTAACTACAAATAAGACAACTAATGAAATGGGTGGCATTTATAACTTTACAGAAGCTTCAATCGGATTCCAGTTTTTAGTACTTTCCAAAATCTTCAAGAGACATGAAGACGAAATAATTGAAGACATTACTGATACTACTTTTCTCCATAAACTTGATGGCATTGATGGAGGTCCTGATCGTGGAATAGATGCAGTAATTATTGACAATGATGAAAATATAGTACATTTATTTAATTTTAAATATTCAAAAAAAAATTTTGAAGATCTTAAAAATACATGTTTTCCAGGAAGTGAAGTAAATAACATCCTTGTATTTTTGAAAGATTTATTTGAAAAAAATGAAGCTGGTTTCTTGAATAATGCCTCAAATAATAGACTCGAAGAAAAAGTTAAGGAGATTTGGAAAAAACAATACACAGGTGAAATTTTTACTTTTAAAATTCATTTTGTAGCGAATTTATTTAACGGTTTGAGCGAACAAGAAGAAAGTAGATTAATTTCTGATCTTAAGAATTACAAAGGTGATATTACTTATGATTATTATTTGACTTCAGACATTTCGGATATATTAATTAGCCGAACTGAGAAAATCAGTTGTAGTTTTAAGGCTCTTTCAAAAAATTTTTTTGATAAGTCCGAAAGTGGCAACAGGGCCTTAATTTTAGAAATGTCTGCATTAGATTTATTAAAAATAACTACTAATAATTCTGAATTGAGGAATAAAATGGATTTTGAAGATGATGAAGTACTCAATTCAGAAATAGAGGAGAAATTATTTGATAACAATGTAAGAGTATATTTAAAACAAAGAACAAATATTAATAAAAATATTAAAAAAACAGTTTTAGATGAGAGTGAAAAAAACAAAATATTTTTTTATAACAACGGTATTACGATTACATGTGATGAAATCATATACCAAGGGCAAAGAAGCCCAACAATAACTTTAAAAAATTTTCAAATTGTCAACGGTGGCCAAACTATTCATTCCTTAAGAAGTGCATTTGAAGAAAGCCAGGAAAATTTTGATGAAATTACAATTTTATGCAAAATTTATCAAACAAATGATGCTGTGTTTAAAGGTAAAATTGCAGAATATACAAATAGTCAAAATCCAGTAAAAGATAGAGATATTAGATCAATTGACTCTATTCAAATAAAGCTTGAGGAAGACTTTTTTCAGCTTGGTTTTTTTTATGAACGTAAAAAAAATCAGCACGACGGTGAAGACAGAAATAAAAAAATTGATTCTGAGAAATTAGGTCAAGCGTTATTGTCATTCGTTTTGGAAATGCCTGCAGAAGCAAAGAACAAGAAAAGTATCATTTTTGGTGAAAAATATGATGAAATTTTTAATGATAATTTGTTAGCAAATGAAGCGCTAACTATATATAATCTTTATCTTGAAGTTGAGAGTAAAAAGTTAAAAAATAGAAAAAATAAACCATATTTAATGCATGCAACATATTATATATTATTTATGATTAAAAAGGTTAACGCTGAGGCTGAAACAAATAACCTAACTAAGCATTATGCAGAATCTTTAAATAAGATCGAATATATTATCAATAAGGAGAAGAATAAGTTAGGAGAAGGTTACCTTGATGCCGTTTTATTTAAATCAAATAGACCGAAAGATTATTTAACAGAACTTGGATTATAACTTAAGTATGAAAAAAGAAGACTTTGATAATTTTGTAAGCACTCTTAAAAATTCAATCAAAACATGGGATTATTTTGTAAACTGGGAGAAGGTTTATTCAAATAGATCAGATTTAGAAATAGCACTCAATAAACTCAACTATCTCCTAGGAAAAGAAAGTCTTGAGGATGAATTTTATAAACTTTACAGTAATAACCCTGATATTATTAAAGCACTACCTATACTTTTGGCAGTGAGAGAAAATAGGCTTGAAATTTTTAATAAGGATACAAAAAATTCTGAATATTTTGATTTTACTGGAAATGAAAAAGACCCAGTTAAACATTATGAGTTCATTGAAAAAACTGGTCTCATAAATCTTTTTAAAAAAGAGGGTGTCAAGAATCTTGTTGATTATGTTATAGGAGTAGAAGTCGGATTGGATAGTAATGGTCGTAAGAATCGTGGTGGAACATTAATGGAAGAAATTGTTGGAACTTTTCTTAATGACTTTTGTATTAAAAATAACTTTGAGTGTATGTCACAAGCACGAGCGACAGGAATAAAGGCAAAATGGGGTATTGATATCAAGGTGGATAAATCAGAGAGAAGTTTTGATTTTGCTGTATACAACTTAGAAACAGGTAAAATTAAACTATTTGAGACAAACTTCTACAATGGTGGCGGTTCAAAACTTAAGGCTGTTTGTGGAGAGTTTAGATCATTGTATTCAGAACTTAAGAGTCAAAATATTGATTTTATTTGGGTAACTGACGGACTTGGTTGGCACACGACAAAACGACCTTTGGAAGAAACTTACAACCATAATGAATATGTTTTCAACTTGAGCATGCTTGAGAATAAAGTATTAGATAAACTAGAATGGTAAAACTCTTTAAAAATAATTTATTTTGGTCGTTGTTACTATTTTTTGCTGTAATTATCTGCTCTGTCTTATCAAAATGGTTCGGTTTTTTAGATTTGGGAATTTTTAACTACTCACTTTTGATAGTTTTATCCTTACTTATACCAAATGTTTTGATTTTAGGTAAGGAAATTAATAACTCTGAGGTAGAAATAATTAAACTTCCTTTTTGTGAACTAAAATTAATTAAAAAATACGATTACTATTTTATAGGTATATGGCAAGGCTCGACATCTGGAGATCTTGTTGTTTTGGATTATTATAAAAATATTTTTAATAAAAAAGATGCCTTTAAGTTATTTCGAAGCGATTATCCCAATGAGAAGAGTTACGAGATTATAGAAATAGTAAAACAGGTACACTACAAAATGAATGATGATTAAGTATAATGCAAACTTCAAAAATTCTTTCGTATGTAAAGCATGAACCTTATTTCAAAAAGGATAATTTTGTTTTGTATCACAGTGATTTACATGCCGTACTCGCAGAACTACCAGAGAACTCCATAGACGTAGTTTTTGCTGACCCACCATACAACTTATCTAATGGTGGTTTTTCTATTCACGCAGGTAAAATGGTGAGTGTTAATAAAGGAAATTGGGACAAAAGCAAAGGTTTTGAAGAAGATTACACTTTCCATAAATCTTGGCTTGAAGCATGTAGACGCATCCTTAAACCTCATGGAACACTCTGGGTAAGTGGGACATATCACTCTATTTACCAGTGTGGACATGCTCTACAGGCACTTGGGTATCATATCCTAAACGATATTAGTTGGTACAAACCAAACGCAGCTCCAAATCTAAGCTGTCGTTTTTTTACTGCTAGTCACGAAACATTGTTGTGGGTACGCAAAGAAAAAATTGCCAAACATACATTTAATTACGACAAAATGCGTGACGGTCATTGGCCAGGAGATTTTATGAAAGTACCAAACAAACAAATGCGCTCAGTGTGGGCAATAAATACTCCAAAACCTTGGGAAAAGAAGTTTGGTAAACATCCAACACAAAAGCCACTGGAACTACTTGAGAGGATAATTCTCGCGAGTACAAACAAGGATGATATCGTACTCGACCCTTTTACAGGTAGCTCTACTGCAGGTTTAGCGGCTACTAAGCACGGCAGAAAGTTTGTAGGTATTGATACCGATAAAGACTATTTAGAACTATCAAAAAAACGATATCTAGATGCTTTTATTACATAGAAAATACCCATTATGGTTACTCACTCCCATCCTCAGCTTAACACTCTGTGTAAAAAGCTTCGCTCACAGCACAGCTGTGCTACAGGGTAGTATGGGAATTACGGTACTAATGCTAGTATTTAATTAGTAATTCTTTTGCAAGGTGATGGGTGGTATACTGAAAGCGTGAAGAATAAAATGTTTCTTTTCTTTTTTAGTTACATAAAAAGCTATGCCAATTTATAAAATTATTAATAACAAGTTAATTTCTGTAAAAGAAAAACCTTTTACTCTCGAAAAAGAAATTCAAAAACTTGTTGAACAGAATATTACTGAACTTTTTGGGATTGAGTTTATCACAAGCGAACGAATTATTAATAGTCTCCGTATAGATACTTTAGGATTTGATTCAGAAACAAGAAGTTTTGTAATTATTGAATACAAACGTGGAAGCAGTTTTAGTGTGGTGGATCAAGGATTTTCATATCTCTCACTTCTCCTAAATAACAAAGCTGATTTCATTCTTGAGTATAATGAAAAAAATAAAGATCACTTGAAACGTACTGATGTTGACTGGTCACAAGTACGAATTATTTTTATTTCACCAAATTACACTACACACCAAATTAATGCTGTTAATTTTAAAAATGCACCATTTGAACTTTGGGAAATCAAACAATACGAAAATAACACAATCTCACTAAATCAGGTAATTAAAGATGACTCACAAGAGTTAATGCCAAGTATTGAAGACAAAAAACCTGAATTAAAAGAGTTCAAATCTGAGACTAGAAAACACACTGAGGAGCAACTACTTTTAAATCGAGAAAAAGGAAAAAAACTTTATTTATCATTTAAAGAAAAGATAGTCGATATATATCCTGAAATTATTTTTGATCCTAAATCAAACAGCATTAATGTAAAACGTACTGATAATTGGAGAGTTATCGTCTATATAAGTATCTACACTGACAAATTGAGATTTACCTTTACTCGAAGTAAAAATTCTGATTATCAAGATGCACAAAAGAAATTAGTAACAAGCTCAGAAATTGAAATTAAAAACAAGGGACAAAGTTTTGCACGCATAGACATAAAAAATGAACAAGATACAGAGTATGCAGTAAACATCTTTCAGCAAGCATATAAAAGATTCAAAAAAGAGTTTATTGAAGAATAATTGTTTAAAATTTTTGGGGAAATTATTGGAGACAGTGATAATTTAGTGTGGTGTTGGTATTAGGGAAAAGCATGATGTAATTTTGAGATAGGGAGCTGTTGATATGATATGGGTAAAGTTTGAACCTTTACCCATATTGTTTTGTTACCGCAGTTCTTGGGAAGTTGAATTTAAGCAAAAATTTGACAATGCATACTAGAGTGTTGTATTGTATAAATATATTGTTCCTTTGAGATTGTATATTTTAGGTTTCAACACAGCTTAATGCAAATCAGGTTTTGCATGGTTTTTTCTAAGCTGTGATTTGTTCGTATTGGGCGGACGGAAACCTAGCAACATACTAAAAATATTACATGGAGGTTCCTTTGAAAATTGAAACTCTTACACTCGGAACAGTTTGCGATGACCGTGCCACAGGCCTCACCGGCACACTCACCCATTGGGTGCTATCTATGGATGGCCGAATTACTTACATCTTTCAACCGAGAGGGTTGGATCGTAAGGGACAACCCCTCAATCACCTTGTGTTGAACGAAGCACGTCTTGATGTAAGCGACTCGGATTTTGAAGAGGTAGAAGTTCCTGTTGAGATTTTGGGAACCGAAGTTACTGACAAGGCGAGCGGTTTTACCGGGATGGCAATTGATTTTATTTACCACATCAATGGCTGTTTCCATGTTGCGATACAACCACGCGGTGTGGTGGAGAGAACGGGATTGCCAATCAATGTAAGTGAGTTCGATCTTCGCAGGTGCACCGGGGAGAAAATTGTAGAGCTTTCGAAAGAAGATCTCACTGAGAGCATTGAAAAAAAACCCTCTCCAACTGGGAATGTTCTCACCCACGAATTGCCGAGTTGTGTGAGAATCACCCGTATCTCCCGATAGTTCCTCAGTGGAGCAAACAAAAAAGACCCCTCGACGTTGTCGCGGGGTCTTGTTTTTACCAGTATTGTACTTGAGTGGTAAATCTTTCGTGCGTTCTTGACAAAATGTATATTTCATAAGAGTATCACTTCAGACAACAGTGCGAAGTCTTTGAAAAAATCTACTAAGGGAGAAATACATGGACACTACAAAGCAAGGGGTATTTTCGTATCTTAACAATGACATTACTCGAAAGATACCATTTACACGTCTCAACCCAAGTCAAATTGTGATTCACATCCCAGAGTATCCCGCTACAATTATCGATTACGATTTCCGAGATCAGAGAACAATGCTCATTTTTGATGGCGATATACCATGTAACGGTCTGCCCAGAAGCGCCGATCAAGTAGCAGTACTCAGTCAGTACCCAATGAATGTTTCGAGTTTTCACACTCGTACTGCGAGAACGTTTGAACTACCCCACCCGCATACAGTGTGGGAAGATGGTTCTATAACAGTGACAGTGTCACGACGAGTACTTTTGTTACCAGCCGGGAAAGCTATCCTACTACGATACCGACAAGACAGTTTGGCGGTTTGGTACTGCTTTGTAAAAGTAACGCACGGTGAAAATGGTCCGATTATAGTATTTCAAAATACGGACTATTAAAGCAACAGTACAAAATAGTGAAAACCATCCGAAGCGAAGTGCTAGGATGGTTTTTTAGAAACAAATTCTTGTTCGTACATTATTCCGTTTAATGTTTCTATAGTGCTAATATACACATATGAGAAAATTTATTCTTCTATGGGTTGCGGGGATGATGAGCACTCTCCTTGCATTACCGTACGTTTTTACCCTCCAGCATGAGGTGCTGGTACAAACCTCGCTACCACTTGTTTACATTGTACTGCTTGCTGTTGCGCAAGCTTCTATTGCATTAACTATCGCTTTATTCTTTGGACTCAAGTTGTCTCAGAAGATTGGCGTTCCTGTGTTTGAACTTTTTGACACGTATGCAGGAGTGCAGAAAAATATTCGTAGCGTTGCGTCACTCGCTGTACCACTCGGTGTGGTTGTTGGCCTGCTTATCATTTTTCTTGACATGTTCTTTGCGTCCAGCATGCCGACGATACGAGAAGTTGCACAGGGCATAGCACCTTGGAAAGCACTTCTGGTCGCTCCATACGGTGGTGTCGTTGAGGAAATTCTTTTGCGACTCTTTGTCGTGTCGCTCTTTGCGTGGTTGCTTGGGCTTGTTACGAGAGTTAAAGAGGTCAGCAAAAGTACCGGTATCATGTGGACCGCTATCATACTCTCGGCAGTACTCTTTGGTCTTGGGCACTTACCAGCTACTGCATCAATAGTCTCCATTACTCCTCTTGTCGTTGGTCGTGCGATACTCTTAAACGGTGTCGGTGGTCTCGTGTTTGGCTGGCTCTTTTGGAAAAAAGGGTTGGAGTATGCAATGGTGGCTCACTTTACAGCAGACATCGTTCTCCATGTGATACTACCTTTGGTGTAGATATTTACAGACCTTTTAAATGTATTTACTTTATTTTTAATTGTAGTTACTATGTCTTGACGCCATCACGGCACGCAGTACCTTTAACCTAGGAGGAGTAGACGCCATGACTGATCAAAAACCGCGACCGCACAACCAGAAAGAAAGTGAGAGTTCAAAAGTTCCAGCACATAAGAGCGAGCTTGATTTACAACCGATAGGTCCCCCGAACGCCTTTGTCCGCGACGGCGAACTACTCAACGTCTCTAAGAAGAGTAATTGCTAGAGAGGAGCAAGGATTGCACACATAAACCGCCACAGCTCACGTCGTGGCGGTTTTACCTGTTGGAAAAACGTAATCTAATCAATACCTTGGACGCAGTTGTCTAATAATTGCACTGGTGCCTTGAGACCAATCCCCATATGGCTATTGAACCATTATGAAAATTCTCTTTTGAAATGCAATTCATGTAGGATTGAATTGTATGAAAAAACGTGCCTCGTTTAGACATTTAACAGAAAATGACCGTGACAGGCTTCATGCTCTGTACGGACAAGGACATAAACAAAAAGAAATTGCTGACGTTCTCGGCGTGCATCCTGGTACAATTTCTCGTGAGTTACAGCGCTATGGACGCACCACATGGCGTTACAGTGCTACGCGTGCGCAAGAAGACGCCGATTCTAAACGGAAGAATAGTAAACACTCAGGAATGAAGATAGAAACTAACAGAGCACTACGAAATCATATTATTAAAGAGTTGAAGAAGCTCCGCTCACCTGATGAGATATCAGGCCGCTTGAAGATCGTGAACACACCTCTACAAGTTGGAACAAACGCCATATACAAATGGCTCTACAGTGAGGATGGTAAAGCGTACTGTCAGTACCTCTGTACTCGTAGAAGTAGGAAGAAGAAACAGAGCCGTTTAGGTAAGAAGGTGTTGATACCAGATAGAATATCCTTTAGGAACAAGCCAGATGATCTAGGGATGGTGCACGCGGAAGGAGATTTGTTTGTGTCTCCCTACAAGACAAAAGATACAACAAGCGGGTTACTCATTGTAATTCCGGAGACGCACCTGCTCACAGGAAGGTTGGTTCCAAACAAAACAAAGTCTGTAATTGTATCTGCGATACAGAACATTACAAAGCGTCTGCCATTAGACACTTGCACGTTTGATAACGGTATTGAAAATATCCACCATCGTGAATTTGGTGTCGATTCCTATTTTTGTGACCGTGGTGCTCCGTGGCAGAAACCACACGTTGAATCTTCCATCGGACTCATACGAAGATGGTTTCTTCCTAAAGGGACGAAACTCTCTACAATCTCAGAGCAAACATTCCAAGCTCAACTTCATGTGTTAAACAGTAAGTACCGTAAATCGCTTGGGTACCGTAGTTCCTATGAGGTTGCACTTGAACAAGGTATTATTACAAAAGTTCCAAGAATCTCATTATTAAAAGTAGTTGCATTTCGGTAGAGAATTTACCTGACAACATTTTTGACATTTTGAGGATATTTGGTACACTCTGACCCACTACATATGAATATGAATCCCGTTAGAAATCATATAAAGAACGGGGAAAAGTATAATGTGTAGTATAAAAATCAGTATTAATAAGTGTTACTAGTGTAATTTCTAACGGGATGAATATAACTGAAACAAAGAACGAACGCTCAGAAGCTGTGGACAGCATGTTTGGTGCTGGTGCGCATTTTGGGCTTCCAAAGGCTAGACGTCATCCTTCTGTTAAGAAGTACCTTTATGGATTAAAGCAAAAGACTGATATTTTTGACCTAGAAAAGACAGAGCTTCTTCTAAACCAAGCCAAGGCTTTTGCAAAGAAGCTGGGCTCAGAAAGAAAGAAACTTCTTTTTATTGCTGGTAAACCAGAAAGCCACAGAATCGTTAAAAATGCTGCTGAGCGAATTAATGCTCCGTACTGCATAGGACGTTGGATTGGAGGATCACTCACCAACTTTGCAGAAATCAAAAAACGAGTTAATAAATTAAAAAAGCTTACCGAAGACAGAGAATCAGGTTCGCTCGCAAAGTATACAAAACTCGAACGTCTCTACATTGATCGAGAGATTGAGAAACTTCAGAAAATGTATGGTGGCCTTCTAGGACTTGGTGACAAGTTGCCAGAAGCACTGTTTGTTGTTGATTCTCGTCGTGAGGCTATTGCTGTAGAAGAAGCTCATGTAAAGAAGATACCTGTCATTTCTCTTGCCAACAGTGACTGTGATGTCTCGATGATTGACTACCCTATCGTTGCCAATGACTCGGCACGAAAATCTATTGAATTTTTTGTGAATGAAATTGCAGAAGCATACGAGGAAGGATTGAGTACGGCGCCTGTCGTTGTAGCACCGAAAACAAATATCGGAAGTAGATAAAGAACACTACGTTCTATCGTAAATACGTGCGCGTTTATTTTTGTAAACTAATTTTTTTCTTATGGAAGTCACAACAGAAGATATAAAAAAGCTTAGGGCACACACGGGGCTCTCGGTGATGGATTGCAAAAATGCACTTGTACAGACTGAGGGCGACATGGAGAAAGCACTTATTGTGCTTAGAAAAAAATCAAGTTCCGCTGCTGCCAAAAAATCAGAACGAACACTTGGAGCGGGCGTTGTACAAGCATACGTGCATGCGTCGCTCGATGTTGGTGCTTTAGTCCTTCTCTCATGCGAAACTGATTTCGTTGCAAAAAATGCAGAATTTATAGCTTTGGCTAGAAATATCGCCATGCATGCTACAGCTACAAACCCAAAATTCATTTCTAGAACTCAGGTAAAAGAAGAAGACATTGCAAAGGCGCGACAACTCTTTGAAGATGAGGCAAAGGAAAAGCCAGCAGACAAAAGAGAAGCTATTGTTGAAGGGAAACTGAACAGTTACTTGGAAGAACAAGTGCTTCTTGAGCAACAATACATAAAAGACCCATCGCTCACTATCACTAATCTTGTTGAGCAAGCAACGCAGAAATTTGGAGAGCGCATCGAAATTTCTGAGTACACCCGCTTTAGTGTTAACCGCTAGAGCTACTGCCTAATTTTATGACCATACTTTTGTTAGTATCTGCAACGTTACTTGTTTTAAGTTTGGGTTTAAAACATTTTGAGTATATTCGAGGTGAACGGGTATTCGAAACAACCCGACTGTACTTGGATCAGACGACAGATAGAACAAACCACAACCTTGTTGTGGGACTGAAGTATGGTATAGAATATGTTCACAAGGATGTATTTTTAAACGGGCTACATATGATGACTTATGTAGCCTTGCTATTTGTACGTTTTATTGAAAATCGTCTTGAAAAGGGTACACTTTTTTTACGTTCATTTCGGAAAAAAAAGAAAAGTGAAAAAAGAAAAACAGCCCTTGAAAGTATTGAACGTGGAGATGGGGTAGGGTTGTGATGAAGTGTTTGTTCTTTGTGTAGGTTGAGTGAATATACTGTTACGTGTCACGTTAGAGCCGAAGTACCTGCCTGCCGGCAGGCAGGGCTCACGATTGCATTCGAGCTTCGGACGCACAAGCGCAAACATTTGCAAGCTTGGCGTTCAAAGCTCTGATGTACATCAGAGATATAAGCCGAAGTAGCTCAGTTGGTAGAGCAACCGCCTTGTAAGCGGTAGGTCGCGAGTTCGAGTCTCGCCTTCGGCTCTAGCGTGATAGGGCAATAAATGAGCGTTAAGCCTAAACCATCTCTCATTATAGTACACAATGAATAATAATCAGACGTTTGAATCATACGCGCAAAATCCATATTTCCATGTAGCGCATGCCCGCGATTTGAAGGGGTCTGATCGTGTGCTATATAGAGCTCTCGAAATGGTGCCGGCACTTATTTCGTGGTCGACCATATTTGCTATAATCGGTCTCTCAATCTACCGCCCCACTGTAGCAGCATATCTTATTATTGCCTTTGATTTGTATTGGCTTCTTAAGACGTTCTACCTCTCCATGCATCAGCGGTACAATTGGAGAAGGTTGAAGCACAACATGCAGGTAGATTGGCGTGAAATGATTGGTACCCTTAAGTACGAGCATATTCATCATCTTGTCATTTTACCCTTTTACAAAGAGCCAGAGGAAATGGTTGAAGCTGCTATCCAGTCAATCGCGGCAGCAACGTATGACAAATCGAATATCATACTTGCACTTGCCGCTGAGGAGCGTGCAGGGAAAGAGTCGGTCAGTATTGCGCATCGGATGAAAGAGAAATATGAAGGTCAGTTTGGGCATATTACTGTTGCCGTACACCCTGAAGGTATGGTTGGTGAGATTAAAGGGAAAGGTCCGAACATTACTTTTGCTGCAGAGGAGGTAAAGAAAAATTACATCAACCCAGAACATGTTCCGTATGAAAATATTATTGTATCTGCATTTGATATTGATACAGTTATTTTACCGCAATACTTCCTTTGCTTGACGTGGCATTTCTTGACGTGCGAGAACCCGCACAAAACTTCATTTCAGCCTGTGCCCTTGTATAACAACAATATTTGGGAAGCGACTGCGGTGTCACGAGTTGCCGCCTTTTCAAGCACATTTTGGCAAATGATACAGCAAGAGCGCGCTGAGAAACTTACTACATTTTCATCGCATGCTATCTCCTTCAAAGCACTTAATGAGGTTGGTTTTTGGCAAAAAAATATGATTTCAGATGATTCTCGAATTTTCTGGAATCTGTACCTTGCCAACAATGGTGATTACTCGACTGTTGCGATAAGCTACCCTGTGTCTATGGATGCAACCACAGCTCCTACTGTGTGGAAGACGCTCAGAAATATTTACAAGCAACAGTTTCGGTGGTTGTGGGGTGTGGAGAATGTTCCATATATGCTTTTTGGTTTTATAAAAAATAAAGCAATTCCTCTCAAGAAGCGTGTGTACCATACCATGGTACAGCTTGAAGGGTGGTGGTCGCTCGCGACACATCCGTTATTGATACTACTCTTGGGGTGGTTGCCACTTGTATTGGGGGGCGATGCGTTTCGCGATACGGTACTTTCTTACAACCTTCCGTATATTACTCGGAATCTTATGTTGGCAGCTATGCTTGGCCTTGTACTTGCTATGGCTGTAGCATTTTCATTTATGCCTCAATTACCCCTCGATTACCCCAATCGTAAACGGAAGTACTTCTTTGCTGGGGCGCAGTGGTTACTTGTACCATTTACTATAGTAATATTTGGTGCGATTCCAGGTATCCATGCGCAAACAAGACTCGCTCTTGGTAAGTATGTTGGTGAGTTTTGGGTAACCCCCAAGCATCGTGATCTAAAAAAATAGTATGAAGCCTCTTTCAAGAAAAATCCGCTCTCGAGTTCTTTGGGTGCTTCTCGCACTGTTTGTTGTTTTGACTCCAATCCTTATCGGATACTCGCAAGGGTATCGTCTGGACGATGCACTAGGACTCATTCAGACTGGTGGAATCTATCTGCACTCAGATGTTGCGAATACATCTGTTTTTATTGATGATGATTTTCTGGAAAACAATGGTGCCTTTCTAAAAAATACACTTATTCAGGATCTGTTGCCCAATCGCTACTATGCACTACGTGTGGAGCGGGATGGATACCAGAGCTGGGTGAAGGTGCTCTTGGTAAAGCCAAACTTGGTAACTGAGGCAAGAGTACTTATGTTGCCGACTGAGTTTACGTGGCGTCAAATCTGGGCGAGCACAACGATTGAACTTACTGATACAGAGGTGGCTACGACCTCTGATGAGGATGCTACCACCACGCAAGAAGTGCTTAATCCAGAATATGTGGAGCTTGCAGAGCACTTTGCAGAGGATAAAGAGCAATTTGAAGTTGAGGTGGCAACCACAACCTACGAATATATCCGTGGCGTGCGTACTGCGACCACAACTACGATACTAGAAACGAAGTTTCCGCAATGGCTGAGTGAGTTTGCGAGTACGTCTCGGTTGAGTGAGAAAGAAATGGTACGAGAACGTGAAGGAATGGTGACGTGGATTGAAAATGGAGATATCTATGCAGCATGGGGAAGAACTAATGATCCGGTACCGTATTTCTTTTGTATGGAATCGTGTGCGGATAGGCTCTCTATTAACTGGCATGAACCGATTCTTAGATATGAATTTTACCCAAACAGGAATGACTTGCTACTCGTTCTTAGTGAGCGGGGACTATATGTGGTGGAGCTAGACAATAGATCAGAACGGAATATTCAAACAATTCGTGAAGAGAGAAATCTTGATTTCAGACTTAAGAATGATGGCACGTTGGTGGTGTTTGACGGCCAAAGCTATTTTGAGACGAGTTGGTAAAAGAGTAGAGAGTAATGAGTAGTTAGTAATGAGTTACAAGTCCGCATTTTGCGGACTTGTGCGTTCGCCGAGGGTGAACTAACTCTCGGCTCATTACTAATTACTTATTACGCGTCCAATTTTGAGTCTGAGGAATAATGACGTATACTTTGGAAACATGAATACGAAGGGACACCTGCATCCAATATCCATAGCCATATCTAGGATTAACGCAATTTTTAATGAACTCGGATTTGAGTTTGCTGAAGGACCTCTTGTTGAAAGTGAATACTATAATTTCGACGCACTAAACGTACCACGAGACCATCCCGCACGAGACATGCAGGATACCTTTTGGGTACGTGGAAGGGAAGAAACAGTGTTGCGTACACATACAAGTACCGTACAGGTGCGCTATATGGAGTCACACGAGCCTCCTATACGCATTATTTCTCCTGGACGTGTATTTCGTAATGAAGCGACAGACGCGACGCACGAGGCTCAATTC